>TARA_R110000744_G_scaffold1498_11_pt1 | contig 10360 bp, 7 predicted proteins | sample TARA_R110000744 | Tara Oceans TARA_R110000744 (sample SAMEA4398083) | marine metagenome | biome: Polar Biome; feature: [DCM] deep chlorophyll maximum layer (ENVO:01000326); material: water (ENVO:00002006), including particulate matter (ENVO:01000060) such as... | depth 36 m | reverse complement strand
GCAAATAACCTAAAAACGGTCAGTACTAGTTTTCCTATATTATCTGATATAGGTAAGACATCACTTAGCTTTGCTCCCCAGGCGGCTCCTTCATTTTCAATGAAAAGAATTTTAAACCAGTTAAACACTTCAACAGATTCTCCCAACACAAAATGGGTCTTTATATAAATTTTACTCCATTGATCAATTATTAATATCAATAAAATAAATAGTACAGATTTTTTAATGTTCATGGGCTTTAATCAATGAGCGCAAAAATATAAATATTATTCGGTTTTACTAAGATCTATATTTCCGGTAACAGTTTCTAATTTATAAGTAGATGTTCCATAGGGAATAGAATTAAAAGATACTTTGCCATATTTACTTGTAGCGTTAATTTGAGCTGACTCAGAGACTACTTTTATATTACCACTCTGCGATTTAACCGTAGCGTCTGCATCTACATTATTCAACAAGCAAGTGCCATCAGATAAGGACACGTTAAGCTCTTTATATACTCCATCTATGACAACTCTAGAATTAGTACCGAAGATTTCTAACTTTTTATGTACAGGCATGTTCAACCTCAACAAAATAGAAATTACTTTATGTGCACTTAATTTATCATTAGGATTTTCAAAACTTGGTGTAAAACCTGTTTCTACAATCAATGTATTACCATTTGTTACAATCTCTAAACCTAAATCTTGACTATATTCGCCTTCTATTTCTGCCTCTACGCTAATCTCGTTCCCTAAGTTAGTATGCACTTCTACAATGTAGCAATTGGTAGCATCTATTTGTATTAAGCCTATATGATCTGCTAATATTTTATTGTAAATTTTCTTTTGGGCATTAAGCCCCAAACAAAGCAATAGCAGAAAATACAGTAAACACTTCTTCAAAATATAGCTATTAAAAAACGCCCCTAAAGGCGTTTTAATTATGATTGCATATTCTTAGCTTCAATACTAAGCGTGGCATGCGGCACAAGTTTTAACCGTTCTTTGTTAATTAGTTTTCCTGTAACACGACAAATGCCATATGTTTTATTTTCTATACGTAGCATTGCATTCTTAAGATCACGAATAAATTTTTCTTGTCTAATAGCCAATTGCGTATTAGCTTCTTTACTCATTGTTTCAGAACCTTCTTCAAAAGCTTTAAAGGTAGGCGATGTATCATCTGTACCATTATTACCATCATTCATATAAGCACTTTTTAATAGCTCTAAATGACTTTTAGCCTTTTCTATTTTCTCTTCGATTAATACCTTAAATTCTGCCAAATCTTTGTCAGAATACCTCACTTTTAAATCTTCTGCCATCTCTTAATGTTTTTCAATAAACAATTTTGTGTTCACCTCGTCAAAAGTAATTTCAACACCTTCGTCCAATTTTTCTTCAAAAACCAATTCTGCTGTTAAAGTCTCCGTTTTAATATACTCAATATTATTCTGAACAGCTACTTCAACAAAACCGTCTTTTAAAATTTTAACCGCAATCTTATCAGTTACTTCAAAACCAGAATCTTTTCTTATGTTTTGAATTCTATTCACTAATTCCCTTGCAACACCTTCATTCCTTAATTCCTCATTAATGGTAACATCTAAAGCAACGGTTAATTTTCCCGAAGTTGCTACCATCCACCCTTCAATATCTTGCGAAGAGATTTCTACATCTTGTAACTGTAAAGTAATACTTTTATTATTTAATTCGATTGTTAATTCGCCATCCTGCTCAATTTTTTGGATGTCATTCTGAGTAAACCCGTTAACAACTTGAGCAATTTGCTTCATTTCCTTTCCGAATTTTGGACCTAAAGTCTTGAAATTCGGCTTAATACGTTTTACCAATATTCCAGATGCATCATCTAGCAATTGAATTTCCTTAACGTTAACTTCAGATTTTATTAATTCTGATACAGCTTCAATTTCTTCTCTGTCCTTATTATCTAGAACAGGAATCATAATTTTCTGTAATGGTTGACGTACTTTTATCTTCTCTTTTTGGCGAATAGATAATACCAAAGACGAAATTGTCTGTGCTTTCTCCATTTTAACCTCTAAGCTTGTATCTATCAAGGTTTCATCTGCTACGGGGAAATCTGCCAAATGAACACTTTCAAATCCTTTTTTCACGGTTGCTTTATTTAAATCTAAATACAAACGATCCATAAAAAACGGAGCAATCGGTGCCGACAATTTAGCAACTACATCTAAACAGGTAAACAAAGTTTGATAAGCCGCAATTTTATCTTGAGCATATTCCCCTTTCCAGAAACGTCTTCTGCACAAACGTACATACCAGTTACTTAAGTTCTCTTGAACGAAATCTGATATTGCTCTCGCTGCCTTGGTAGGCTCATATTCTTCATAAGCCGTGTCTACAATCTTTATTAACGAATTCAATTCTGACAAAATCCAACGGTCAATCTCTGTACGTTGAGCCATTGGCACGTCTTCCTCGGCATATGTAAACTTGTCTAAATTTGCATATAGACCAAAAAAAGAATACGTATTATATAAGGTTCCAAAAAACTTACGCTTAACCTCTGCTATACCTTCTGTGTCAAATTTTAAGTTGTCCCAAGGGTTGGCATTGCTAATCATATACCATCTTGTGGCATCTGCACCATGAGCGTTCATAGTCTCAAAAGGATCCACGGCATTGCCCAATCGCTTAGACATTTTCTTACCATCTTTATCTAAAACCAGACCATTAGAGACTACGTTCTTATATGCGACCGAGTCAAATACCATTGTTGCTATAGCGTGCAATGTGTAGAACCAACCACGAGTTTGATCCACACCCTCTGCTATAAAATCTGCAGGAAATGTCTTTCCTTCATCTATCAACTCTTTATTTTCAAATGGGTAATGCCACTGGGCATAAGGCATAGAACCACTATCAAACCAAACATCGATCAAATCACTTTCTCGTTTCATCGGCTTACCTGAAGCCGAAACTAATGTAATTTGGTCAACAATATTTTTATGTAAATCTATTTTATCATAGTTCTCTTCAGACATATCGTCCACTACGAAATCTGCATAAATATCCTTTTCTAAAACTCCAGCCTCAACAGCCTTTTTCATTTCAGATTTTAATTCCGCAACAGAACCAATGATTATTTCTTCCTTACCATCTTCCGTTCTCCAAATTGGTAATGGAATACCCCAATATCTTGAACGAGACAAATTCCAGTCATTGGCGTTTGCCAACCAATTTCCAAATCTACCTTCACCTGTTGCTTTTGGTTTCCAGTTAATGGTTTTGTTCAACTCAAACATCTGATCTTTTACATCAGTTACTTTAATGAACCAAGAATCTAATGGATAATATAGAATTGGTTTGTCCGTACGCCAACAGTTAGGGTAACTGTGTACATATTTTTCAACCTTAAAGGCTTTGTTCTCTTCTTTTAATTTAATGGCAATTTCAACATCTATAGAACGTTCTGGAGCTTCGCCATCTTCATAGTACTCGTTCTTAACATACTTACCACCTAATTCTTTTAATTCAGGTCTAAACTTACCTTGCAAATCGACCAAAGGAACCAAGTTTGCGTTTTCATCCAATACTAGCATTGGCGGAATTTCCGGTACTGCTTGTTTAGCTACAAAAGCATCATCTGCACCAAAAGTAGGTGCCGTATGCACTATTCCGGTACCATCTTCTGTTGTAACGAAATCACCAGCTATTATTCTAAAAGCATTTTCAGCATTTTCATACGGAAGCACATAATCTAACAACTGCTCATACCTAATACCTAATAAGTCTTTACCCTTAAACTCTTTTACAACATAAAAAGGGATTTTTTTATCACCAGAAGTGTATTCAAGCAATTCAGATTTATCTGAAACTTCATTGAACTTTCCCGAGAACTGCTTACCTACCAAGTTTTTGGCAAGAATAACGTTCATGGGTTCAAAAGTATATTGGTTATAAGACTCAACTAATACATAATCTATTTTAGAACCTACAGTTAGTGCCGTATTAGAAGGAAGAGTCCAAGGTGTGGTAGTCCAAGCCAAGAAATAAATAGTGCCTTCGTTCTGCAAAAAATCTGGCAATGTTTCTTCTACAGCTTTAAACTGTGCAGTTACCGTAGTATCTGTAACATCTTGGTACGTACCCGGTTGGTTTAACTCATGAGAACTTAAACCTGTACCTGCTTTTGGTGAATATGGTTGTATGGTGTAGCCTTTATAAATCAAACCTTTTGAATAGATTTGCTTTAACAGCCACCAAACGGTTTCCATGTATTTAGATTTGTAGGTAATGTACGGATCCTCCATATCTACCCAATACCCTACTTGTTCGGTCATTGAATTCCAAACATCCGTATATCTCATAACCGCTTTCTTACAAGCAGCATTATATTCTTCAACTGAAATCTTTACTCCGATATCTTCTTTTGTAATACCCAGTTCTTTTTCAACTCCAAGTTCAATTGGAAGACCATGCGTATCCCAACCAGCTTTACGTTTTACTTGAAAGCCTTTCATGGTCTTATACCTAGGGAAAATATCCTTTATGGTTCTAGCCATTACATGATGTATACCAGGCATACCATTTGCAGACGGCGGACCTTCATAGAATACATAACTATCCTCACCCTCACGGGAAGAAATACTTTTCTCAAAAATGGCATTCTTTGACCAGTAGTCAAGTATTTCTTCTGCGACCTTTGGTAAATTCAATCCTTGATATTCTGTGAACTTCATACGAAATGCTTATTGTACTGGGATTTAAAGGCTGCAAAATTATAAAATTTTGGTCAAAAAGGAGCGTATTAATAGTATTGAAATGCCTCTAAACCATGTAATAAATGAATTATTAACCTGCTAAACATCCAAAAGTTAAATTTCTACGTATATAACTCCGAACAATTAACCATTAAACGTTTACACAAATGAAAAAAGTAATTTTAGGATCATTAGCAATTTTAGCACTTAGTATGTCTGTTTCATGTAGAGATGCTGCCGACAAAGCTAAATCTGCAACTGAAGAAGCTGGCGCTGCTTTAGAAAATGCAGGAGAAGAGTTAAAAGAAGCAGGTCAAGATTTAGAAGAAGCTGGCGAAGGTGCAATGGATGCTGCTAAAGAAGCAAGCGAAAATGCAATGGATGCTGCTGAATCAGTAAAGGAAGCTGGTCAAGAAGGTATTGATGCCGCTAAAAAAGCAGGTGAGGATACTATGGATGCTGCTAAAGAAGCAGGTAATGATGTAAAAAAAGCAGCTAACGATGCAGCTGATCAAGCAGCAAAAAAAGCTGACGAAGTAAAGAAGGCGGTTAAACACTAACAATAACCTTTTTTTTATAATTATAAGAGACCCGTTAATAGCGGGTCTTTTTATTTAAAAATTATAACCTACACCAATAATTAAATTTATTCCCGGCGCTACTATACCAGAAGAATATGTTCTATATCGCTGATCGGTAAAATTTTCTAAACTACCTGTTACCTTAAAACGGTTGGTAATATCATACTGAGAGCGAAAATTTAAAGTATACCATGATGGCGCATATGGGTTTCCATTTTCGTCTACCGCATAGATATACTCTTTTGATTGCTCTGACATTGCCAAATCATCATTAGCAATTTCCCCATTGTAATTCATAAACAAATCTGTGCGCAGCCTTTGATTTTTCCATACCACATGAAAATCTCCAAAAGTTGGTGCCGCATGTCTTGCAGGTGTTTCCGTACCGTCATCTTCTTCTTCTATACCTTCCGTCAACGTTAAATTAGACGATAACGACCACTGCTCGGTCAAATATGCTTCTACTCCAAATTCAAATCCATAAACATATGCTTTCGCTGCATTTTGAATGGCTTGTACATTACTTAATTCACCACCATATTCTATTTCTGAGAAACCATTGAAACTAAAATCTCTACGCACCAAAGCATCTACTAAATAGGTATAATAAGCAGTACCTTTTAAAATAATCTTATCATTTATATTTCGCTGAACTCCTACTTCAGCATTATATGCATACTCAGGTTCTAAATCGGTATTTGGCACCACTACAGAACCTGGCTCTGAATCGAAAATTTTACCAACATCGTCAATATTTGGAGCTCTAAAACCGGTTGACCCGTTTAGTGTAACCTGGAGATTTGCTCTAGGAAACCAGCTAAAACCTATACTACCGGTCAATGCTCCCGTACTTAAATCTGCTGTTTCAAATGGAAAGTCATAAAAAGTATCATCAAAAATTGCATCGACCCATACGTGACTGTAACGCAAACCAGACATTATTGTAAAATTTGGTTTTGCCTTGTATTCCCCATTTACATAACCTGCCAAACTTTGCCATGATGAATCATCTGGATATCGCGATGCCGCCGAGGTTCTTTCATCTGTATTGATATTCAGATCAAAACCGGTGGATCCAATTTTATTGTAGATATACTCACTACCATAATAAAGCCTAAAATCACCTAATTTTTTATTTTCGAAATCTACAGTAAAGTTTACTGCATCTACTTTTTCTTTGGTCGTATTTCTTACTTCATCTTGGAAATCCCTATTAATTCTGCTTTCTTCAAAATGTTGATATGCCAAGCCTAATTTTAAACCGTCGTATACTTTACCATCTCCCTTTTTCTGTAATTGAGCATTACCCATAAACCATTTTTGCGGTCCATAATACCATTCTGCAGAGCGCAAGCCCAAACCATCGCTCGTTGGTCTAATTAAACGATCATATCTAGAATAGTCTGAAGTTTCAGTGTAATATGCACCTAAATTTAAATCCCACTTAGCATTTGGTTTATATAGGAATTTCTGCATTAGATTAATTTGATCGTAACCGGTTGGCACTTGCTTCTTTGGTGAATTATTCTCCACCAATTCATCAACTCCATTTACCGTGCGAACGAACGTATTTCTTAAATAAGAATCAGGACCATGGGCACCCATTCTCAAATCATTAAAATTATTATAAGTAATACTGGTTAATGACGACCATGTCTTCTTTCCTAAATTAATATCTGCATGTACCGTATTCTCCATATTGGCAGAGGCAAACCTATAGTTGGCATTTCCATGCACTAAAAGACTATCATTCTGGGACAACATGGGTTTGTTCGTATAGAAATTCATTACCCCACCAATAGCATCGCTCCCATAAATAACCGATCCAGGACCAAATATTACCTCTGTATTTTTAATGGTAAAAGGGTCTATTGATATTACATTTTGCACATTACCTCCTCTAAATATCGCATTGTTCATACGTACCCCATCTACTGTCAATAACAATCTATTTGTAGCGAAGCCCCTAATCATAGGGCTACCACCACCCATTTGGCTTTTTTGAACAAATACTTTACCACTATTTTGAAGTAAATCTGCAGACGTCTGCGGTGTAGTAAAGGCAATTGACCTGGCATCAAGAGAAATTATTCTATTTGGAATATCTCGTTTTTGCTGCTCCCATTTAGAAACCGACATTACCACTTCATCCAGTTGCTGCGCTTTCATAATCAAGAAAGCCTTATGACCTTGTCTCTGTAATTGTAGCCTGGTTGTTTTAAATTCTTGATAACCAATATGCTTTAAGGTAATGCGCTCTTTATCCATAAAGACAGCTGCATCAAAAACACCGTCAAAATTCGTTAATGCAATTTTAGACTTGTCTTTGTTAAATACGGCAACATTGGTAATCTCCTCACCACTATCCGCGTCTAAAACAGTTATTTGCTGGGCACTAACAAAAGTGCTACATAAAAAAAGTGCTACAAACAGATACTTATACATATGTATTGAAAACTTCATTTAAAACGGCAAGCGACTTTGGTTTCCTGAATCCTTGTAAGTGTAATTCAAAATAAAGTATTAAGGATTTAAGTAATTCTTGGCGATTGGTTTTTTTCATCTTTACGGTATGCATTGCATCAAAATTTATGCCCAAGAAGGTCTTGAAATAATAAATATTTTCTCCCCTAAGAATCGGATTCAATGATTCTACAGCTACAAACTCACCTTCTAACAAATCAAAATACGGCTTATCTATCTGATATACATCTGGATAAAAACCTAAAAACCGAGTTAATGACAACATAAAATACAGATGAAAATTAGCCACATCTTTATTCATATCCAACCATTGTAATGATGCTATAAGATATTCGAATAAATCCTCATTCTGTTCCTCTTCTCGAATACTATTGCCTAAAAGCTCTGCTAAAAATAATGTCATGGCATTTTTAGCCATATCTGCATAAAGTGTTTGGTAATGATAAGACACCTTTGCTTCTTTTATCGTCTCTAAAGTACCTTTGTTTTTATGGTTCGCTACAATTTCTAATTGCGTTAAAGGCTGAAAATAGGCTGACTTTAATTTCCCTTTTTTTGAAGCTAAAACTCCTCTTAACAAATAAGATTTAATACCGCCTGATGCTGTAAAGGCTTTTACAATAAGACTTGTGTCGCCATATTTAATTGCAGAAAATACTATCGCCTTTGTCGTTACCTGCATATTATAACATCTATTTCAACAAAGATAGTTGATTGGAGCTTGGTGACGAAAGGGTATAAAAAAATGCGAGGTTTCATAGTAGAACCTCGCATTATATATAAAAAAGATATATTTAATACTAAATAACCCCTTGTGCTAACATAGCATCGGCAACTTTAACGAAACCTGCAATATTGGCTCCTTTTACGTAGTTACAGAAACCATCTTCTTCTTTACCATATTCAATACAAGAATCATGAATATCTTCCATAATATCTTTTAAACGCTCATCAACCTCTTCACGTGTCCAACTAATTCTTAGTGAATTCTGAGACATTTCTAAACCTGATGTTGCTACACCACCAGCATTAGATGCCTTACCTGGTGCAAACAATATTTTTGCATTGTTGAATTCATGAACAGCATCTGTATCACAAGGCATATTTGCACCTTCTACAACACACATACATCCATTACTCAATAGATTCTTAGCATCTTGTTGATTCAACTCGTTTTGAGTGGCACATGGTAATGCGATATCACATTTAACATCCCAAGGAGTTTTACCCGCGTGAAATTCTGCAGAAGTATACTTATCTGTATATTCAGAAATACGTCCTCTTCTGTTGTTTTTAAGATCCATTACAAAAGCTAGCTTCTCATCATTTATGCCATCTTTATCATAAATATACCCACTAGAATCTGAAAGTGTTACCACTTTTGCACCTAATACAATAGCTTTTTCAGCTGCAAATTGCGCAACGTTTCCTGAACCAGATATAACTACCGTTTTACCATCAAAACTTTCGTTTTTGGTCTTCAACATACTTTGTGCAAAATATACGGTACCATAACCTGTTGCTTCTGGTCTAATTTTAGAACCACCCCAAGAAAGCCCTTTACCAGTTAATACCCCGGTAAACTCGTTACGTATCTTTTTGTACATACCAAAAAGGAACCCAATTTCACGAGCACCAACACCTATATCACCAGCAGGTACATCTGTATTAGGACCAATATGTCTATTTAATTCTAACATAAAGGCATGGCAAAAACGCATTACCTCGTCATCAGATTTTCCCTTTGGATCAAAATCAGAACCACCTTTACCACCACCCATTGGCAGTGTTGTAAGGCTATTTTTAAAAACTTGCTCAAAAGCTAAGAATTTAAGTATACTAGCATTTACGGTTGGGTGAAAACGTAAACCACCTTTATATGGACCTATGGCCGAATTCATTTGTATTCTATAACCACGGTTTACATGTATTTCACCGTCATCATCTACCCACGCAACTCTAAAAGAGATTAAACGCTCTGGCTCAACCATTCTTAAAAGAATGTTCTTACCATTATATATGTCTTGATTTGCAATATATGGTATAACAGTTTCTGCAACTTCTTGCACCGCTTGTATGAATTCTGGTTCGTGACCATTTCTGGCGATAACCTCATCCATAAATGCTTTTATTTTATTCTCCATAAAGCTATTTACACTTATTTAAATTATTGATTTCAAAATATAACGTCAAAATTATGCTATTTGTGTAATTTGATTGCTTATTTTTTTAAAAATCGATAAAAATTGTTGTTTTGGCAACAAACTACCTATTCTTACTACACATAATTTAACATTTAGGCAATTATCCTATCGCTTGCTCTAAATCTGCTATTAAATCATTAACATCTTCAATACCAACACTCAATCTAATTAACGAATCTACTATTCCACTTTTTAGTCGTTCCTCTTTTGGAATACTTGCATGGGTCATACTTGCCGGATGACCTGCTAAGCTTTCTACCCCACCCAAAGACTCTGCTAATGTAAATATCCGTAGCCGCTCTACAATTTTAATTGTATCGTTATAACTACTCCCTTGGGGTACAAAAGAAATCATACCT
>TARA_R110000744_G_scaffold24265_7_pt1 | contig 10372 bp, 7 predicted proteins | sample TARA_R110000744 | Tara Oceans TARA_R110000744 (sample SAMEA4398083) | marine metagenome | biome: Polar Biome; feature: [DCM] deep chlorophyll maximum layer (ENVO:01000326); material: water (ENVO:00002006), including particulate matter (ENVO:01000060) such as... | depth 36 m | reverse complement strand
TGCCCCGAACACTTTCAAGCCTTTCACAAGAAACTCAGCATTGAAGCCAAACTCAGTGTCTAAATAATCAGTGAATTCGATAAGTCTAAGTTTGGCGGAATCAAAAAGAGCAGTCAGACCATTAAATAGGCCTCCGCCTGGGCCCACAAACGCGTCTTTAATCTTTCCAAGATCTTCTCTTATCAAATATAATACGCCACCAGCCATGAGGGCCAGTAAACCCTTAAGTGAGAAAAGGTTGCTTAACATAGTGCCAGTATAGCTTGCCATCGAGCCAAAGATTTTTAGCCCCTGCTGGACACCATCAATATTGGCTAAATTATACAAAAGCCCGACGGTTCCTACCATTTTAGCATTTTTTTCAACAAATACCGCGGTTTTGTCTAACATACCTTTGTTGAATTTTTCAAATCTACCCAGCATTGGAGTAAAGAATTCAAATTGTTTTCTTGTAACTTCTTGAATCTGACTGACAGGTCTCTTGAATCCTTCGACAACATTACTGAGGATATCATCAAACCCCTTCATCCCAAACGCATCTTTTGCTAATTCAGAGAAACTTACACTAACATTCTCCACTTGGCCGGTTAATTCTTCAACATCTCCGCTCAGCATCTTCATGAAGTCCGAAACCGGAAGGCCTAAAGTTGCCGCTAAAGATTTCTTGAGATAATAGTTATTTGAATTAGCCAGGGATTCGACTGAATGGCCCGCGTCCATTACCGCATCTCTAATCATCAGGAACCTGTTGGCCGGATCAACCTCTTGCACCATAGTTATAGAATCTAGAAAGTTACCCCCCAAGACTGCGTTTAAACCTTGGGCAGCTTTGGCTGCGCCTTCAAAAGTATCGAATTGCTCAGCGATGCCTACAATAGTTTGCAGTTCGACACCGGTGGCTTTGGCTGATGCAGCTAGCTTTTTAAAGGAGTCTGGGCCTGTGCGACCTAGGGCTGCAACCATGTTTTCTGCCGATGCAAAATCACCGGCTAACTGCTCAATGGGTACTTGTAGTGCCATGGCAGTACCACGGAGATCCAACAAAAGTTGTTCTGATTCACCCAAGCTGTACCCTAGGGTTTTCGTGGAAGCTTCAAGAATTTTAACAGAACTCTCTGCAGACATTCCAACTTCAGCTAAAAGAGCAACTGTTCTACCAAGCTCGGCTTGCTGTTCTCTGCTCATTCTACTGAAGGTCGTCATACCCTTAAACATAGCGCCGACTGCAGTGGCTGCTTCTTCTGTACTAACACCGTACATTCGTAATCGATCGTTCAGATCCCCGATATTGGCTGTAAGAGCTGCGGAGGCGCCGGTGGATGCTCTGAACTGCTGCGTAACATTGTCTAAAGCTTTCGCTGAATCAAAGATATCTTTGACTAGATCTGCAAATTTATTTGCGAGGCTTTCCACAGCATTCCCGAGGGCGTTGGCTGCAGTAGAAACTGTATGCAAAGATAACGAAAGGACGCCGGCTTCGGTGCGCGCATCTGCCATCGCATCGCGTGTCCGCTTTATCAGTGTAGAGACTTCTTTTTGTTTTCGATTGTAGGCGCTGGTACCCTTCTCGAGCAACGCCAATTCTTCGCGAGCAAGTTTCAGGTCTTCTTTGTACCTGCGGACTTCTTCGCCGGCCATGGCCTCTGGGGCAACGGCCGTGCCGGGGGTATTAGCAGATCCTTGGTTTCGAATCTCCTGAAGTAATTTCTTAATACTTGCTAATTCGTCTATTTCAGCCATACATCGGTGTTCCTATAAATTAAATAGTTAAAAATAACTTTTTATTATTATTTAATACCAAGGCCTGGTGGCGGGGGAGGTTGGTTATCCGTATTTAATGTCTTCGTACCGCCGGCACTGTCAGTACCAGCATTATTTTCCAATTCTAGCTGCCGAACAAGTCTCTCAACAAACCATGTTCTCAAACCGATCGGGAGGTTATACGCTTCGATAAACGACCAGCCTCCATGATGCTTTAAGAAAAAGAATTGCTCATAAATATTCTCTATATATTCACTGTTCAGGCCAAAAAAATTCCGCGGTTAACGGAACCTCCATTTGCTCCTGATGGGTGCATGAGGTACAAGTAAACCCAAGCTTAAGCTCGAGATTCGGTACGAGAGATTTATAGGTTTTTCGAATATAAGCAGAGTCAGCGGATGGAATGTTACTTACAACATAGTCAATCGCTTCTCGGGTCTCATTTCCATTAACTGAAACGATCATACGAGAAAGTTGTGTTGTGACGAGGCGTTCTGTCTGCTGTTTTTTATCCGATTCTATTTGTTTAGCAACGGCGTTTTCGTCGGCGCCAGTCATTAGTCTTAAGCCTACCGTCAAATTTGATCTAGGTAGAACGACCTGATAAGTACCATTCTCAAGCTTCTGAACATCTCCTGATAGGTTTGCCAGGACTTCGGTGGCTGTCAGGATGCCAGCGTCATTCAAATTAAAGTCATACTTTTGGTCGGTTATACATTGTGGGCAGGTGATACTCGTTTTATAGGTATTCCCATATCCAGACACCCTTGCAGCTATGACAATCGCATTGCGATCACCGACTAGAAGAGTCTTTGGGTTGATCGATTTATCAACTATAATGCTTTCGAGCAGCCTATCAAGTGCAACACCGCTCTTTATTAAAGTTATTGAAGTTAGAATATCTTCTTCTTTTGCGGTCATTTGCTTAATTTCAATCGTTTCGCGATTGGACAGCGGATGGTCCGGAGTATAGTACCTTCCTTCCGACGGAAGTTGTACAAATTCTGTTGGAGCTACAAATGAGAATATATTTGCTCCCATTGCTGCAACTGGGGCACTCGGCTCGGGGGAGGATGCTTCTCCTAGACCAAGCCGATCTTTATTTCGTGACAAATTTCACCTCTATTTAAATTATATTATACTTTGTGCGGGATGTTAAGGAATATTTACTGAATATTAAAGAATGATTTTTCAGGAGGGCCAGCACTAGAAGGAGCGTCAGTGTCGAGTTGAGCCCAATCATAGCGAAGCTTCAACTTAACTTCAACCAGATCATCGGTGCCATAAGCTAATGTTCCACCGAAGTCGATTTCGCGTACAAAAGCATTCCAAAGAGTCCATGTTTCAATCGGCTTACCGTCAGAATCAATTTGAACAATCTTTACTTGACCAAGAGCAGAAGTAGCTTTTTGCTTAGACATGCTAGTAAGCTGCTCACTCTCGGGAGTTGTCGGAAGCTTATAGCCAGCGCTCTGTGCGATAGAAGCTAAAGTCGCGGCGACATCCGGGTCTTGTCCGGGATCCACCATGGTGATATCAATCTCATTCCAGGTACATTTCCCGGGGTAGTAATAAGTGTGATTAAGATATTGATGACTGGTTTCTTCAACGGTAAAAGTGGGCTTATTGACCTGCTTAGCATACCAAATAAGGGCGCCTCCGTTCTCTGTCGTTATCCCCTGAATATTGATATAAAATCTAAATTGACGCTTCGGATCTTTTAAGTTTTCGTCCAAATTTCCGAAGTTTGTTGACCAAAATGGCATTGTAAGTTTCTCCCTTAGTTTAACTAGTGTGGTTGTTGAATTTAATCGTCGAATGATGCGCCAGTTGATGCGATAATGAAGTCAATTGCAATGAATTCAATTGCTCTAGCTGGTTTAATCATAATTTTGGCATATAAAATGTTTTGATCGATAAGATCGGCAGTCGTTGTAGTATCGTCGAGGATCAATCGATACTCTGAAATACCAAACTTTGTCTTAACATTTGCCAAGAATGGCTCGATGAGCCCTTTGAATCTATCCCATGTAGCCTGCACATTTTGCTCGAAGAGAATCTGCGTTGAAAGAACAGAGATTTGCTTTTTAAGGTAAATCACTAATCGTCGAACATTGATTCTGTCTAATGCAGATGGGCGTTCTTGAAGTGTTTTCTGTCCCATAACAACAATTCCGCTGGAGGGAAATGAGGCGATTGGGTTGATTCGTGCGTCGTAAAGAGCATCGCGCTCCTTTGCTGACAAGCGCTGAGATACATTTGTGATTGGTATACCAGCAGCGCCATCGGTGAGACCGCCGCGGTTGAAGCCCGCGGGTGCAAACCAAACAGCGGATGCAGCTTCTGAGCTTCCCAGAACCCCACACATCGCAACAGATGGCGGTACCCAGAGGGTTTGACCAGTATTAGCATCACGGGTTTGAACCCATGGGTAGAAGGTGCAGGCATAGGATGAATCGATCCTTCTTGCTCTCAGACTATTTGCAATTGTCGTAACATCCCTGTTGGCCCGGGCACTTCTGTCTAAATAGTCTTCCGCAAACGGTGTGTATACATCTGGTAGATCGATGATCGCTAGAGCATCACGACGCTCTTCACACAAGTCGATCATATACTGGGTTAAACCTTCCTTAGTAAGACCCGGAACAGCCAGAAGATTGAAATCAAGCTGCTCGGGGTCGGCGATTGTTTCTAGCGCTTGGCGATATGTGAAGTATCCAGAACTTGCAGGCGAAGAGTCGCCCAAACCAGCGTTATAAAGTGGATCAGGGTGCTTGATATTAAATCCATCGAAGCCACCAAAGATCGGCAATGTGAACTGGTCATACCCAAAGTCAAGAAGAGTCTTGTAATCGTTACTGGCCGTTGCAGTTAAACTGTATCCGGGGCCGTCGGTGCCGATTGAATTAATACCCTTACGAGAGCCAGAGATGTAAGTAAATTCAGAGGAGCCAGAAACAACATCATCAAGTGACATAATATATCCGAATCCATAGATGCCATCACCAGTAACAGGCGGAGATGCTTGGCCAGCAGATAACATTCTGTGAAGATCGCCCAAGCCAGATGCTGGAGCGTTAGATGTTGCTGTTCTCGTTGATCTCATACCGAAGTATACATTAGTTCGATCGGTAACTGCTGCAGAAGTGTCCGCGGCAACTAAGCTGTCGGTAGGGAAGTACGCGTTCATTAATATGCGTCCCATGATCCCACCAGTTAAGGCTTGGGTTGTGGTACCAGTGATACCACCAAAATTCTCATCGTCTCGTGAATAGATTATAATACCCTTGTTACCCGCGCCTTGCTCGCCGTTGGTGACTACATCAGTTCCTGACGCGCTGAGGGCCGAGCCGTCGCCCGAGCCGGTACCTTCCTGCGTAATATAGCGCGGGGGCCCATAGTAACCAAAGGGTAGCCATGCTGGGTTACCACCACCTTCCATACCAGGTGCCATATCGACATAAACATATTTTGATGCATTGGGGTAGTCACCATATTCACGAAGTCTGTTGTTAGACTCATCAAATTCATGGTAAACATCACCGATTTGTTTTGCAATATAATTGGGTGACGCGGGATCAAGATTCAAATTGTCGAATCTTTCTATAACTTGTTGATTCAGATCGGTATCAGAGAGGGCACGGATCACCACAGAGAAAGTTCCGTAATCGGTGACCTCAGAACTTGATGCTCTGATTCTCTCGATAGAGACTTTAGCATTCTTGTGCAGCCACTCACCATGGCCGCGGCCAACAAGACGGAACAATTTTTCCGCGTTGTAAGGCTCGAAGACGCTAGCGGCGCCGAGATCCTGGGAAATAATCCAACCCGTATGGCCCTCTACACTCGCGAGTTGCATTAAACTGGGACCACTCGTTGGAATCGTCGCAGAGCCAGCGCCGAGAGGCAGCATAATACCAACAAGAGTAGCGGAAACAGAGGACAAATTATCTCTCAGATATGTTTCATAAGATTCGCCAAGCCAATAGTCAGTATCGGCGGCAGGGTCGTAAAAGTCACCAGCGCTAACAAGCGTCGGATTAACATTCAGTTTCTTGCGAATGAAGTTCTCGCTAGCGTCATTAAGATTAAACTTAAGAGAAGTTTCCACGGCGCCGTTGACATAATTAACTTCGAAGTTGCCGGCAGTATCGGAGAGAATAAACGCGCCCAATGAAGAGGTTGTGAGTCTATTTGCAAGTGCATTTTCGTCTGAACCAAAAACAGTACCTTTAAGAAGGGGAGCGCCTTGATCGGCGTAAATCGTAGCAGCCAAGTGGAAGGACCCAGTGATATTTCGGGCCAGGTCCGCTGCCGAGGCGTCGAGTGTGGTAAGGCTCCCTGAGTGGGCAACGAAGAGGCCATATGCCCCTCCGCCGGCGGGGGAGACTGCGGCCACGGGGCTTTGCTTGGTTTTCCAACCGCCTTTACCGGCGACCGTAGCTTCCGCATCTTTGGACTGCTGACCCAATAATCTAACATAAGTAATGGGTGCTGTCCCAGAGTTCAGGAATGCTTTGGCTGCGTATGTGCCGTACATTGGAGATTGGGAAGTCCCGTTACGGTAAATATCCCCGCCGGTGGTTCCGGGTACGGTTTCACCGAATTGTTCTACGAAATCGCGGTAAGACTCAACCTTTGTGGGGGTCATCGCGATGCCCTTGGTCGATCGACCAATGATTACTGGCCCAATAGAATCTGGTTTTCTGGCACGGAAAGTATTATCAATCTCGTTGATAAAGACACCGGGCGACACAAACTTAAAGTTTTTAATTGACATTTAGCAAGTTCCTCTCTGTTGTTGTACTCAAGCAGTTATAAGCTAATCATCAGTAAATAGTTTATGTATTTCCAAAAGTATCACGATATAATAAGAAATTGGCGCGTTTCAGGAACTAAACATCAAAAAGGCCGGTTTCGCCCGGAAGTGGCGTCGTTTCTCTAGGAAAGGTGATCTCAACTATATTTTCATCAATTCTAACAATTCTTCTGTCATCGTTGGCGCCTTCTCCGATTAAATAGCCTAAAACCTTTATTTTGATATCGGAAGAAAACATTCGAATATCTTCATTCAGGGTTGTAACATTGTTGCTGGCGGTGAAATTTGAATCGATAAAAGCCTCATAGGTATGGCCGTTTCGCCTAAGCACGAAAGAGTTGATTTGGCCAGTTCTCGTCAGAAACGGCTGGATCAATTCGTTCATCTGCTGTTGGTATTCGGTCTTTATCGTAATATTGTAATCAATGTTTACATACACCGGAATGGGAATCGAAAGAGTCTGAATTACAATCTTCTTATTCACTCTCGGGAAGTATTTTTGTAATTTAGAGCCAGTGTTCGTTCTAGTACCCGACGCAACTGCAAAATTTCTTGTCTTGTCTTCTACTATTCTTTTTGCGATCGTCATTCTGCCTGTGCGGCCTTTTTTCTTGTCGGAATAAATATGTGCCTGATACGAGCCTTTCCGAGCAGGATCCTTCACAATACTCGATCTTTCTAAACTGATTAGCGGCAGCTTAAGGGCTCCATTGTTATCTCTTAGCTCTTTTTTATTTTTAACCTGAAAGGCGCGTTCGGGAACTTGCCACAAAACTTCAACACTTTGCCGGCCCTCATTTGTGGTTGCTGAAAGGTTCAGATCCTTCTTTAGCCAAGAAGTTATCGCATAATCGATATCTTCAATGGTGGATTCAAGCATACCGATCTCTTTTAAGGTCACAGACCCAGTATTAGGTAAATCAGGTAATTGTGCAAAATCAAAGTTATCAGGTAGCATCGAAAAGGCCCTTTCTTGCTCGTTTAGCAATCGCAGTTATTTCAAAAGTTTGGTCAACTTGGCCAAATAGCTTTTTAGGCTCCGAAAGCTTTGTGAGTTCATAGTATGTATTACCGTACAGAATAAAATCGCCTTCTCTCACGAACAGATCTTGATCTTCTGTGAGTCTTCTTTTGTGAAAATTGACTGTGATGATGGATTCAGAGTCGATACCGACACCTTCAAGATAACTCGTCGATTCTTGATCAAACTTAATTAAAGCATATACTCTGACTGGTGATAGGAAGGTCTTTTTTATGGCTTCACCGTACAATTCATGAAAATCGGTTCTTTCGAGATCAATAGAGTAATATAAGACAGCCTGACCAATTACATTTTCGATCAACTCGTCGTTGACTTGCTTTACGAGATCTCGCTCTTTCTTGCCTAAAAACAAAGGAGGCGGTGGCTGATCTGGTCTTTTCCATTCGTCTGACATTTAAGGTTATCCTACAAAAATTGGCAATGGAGACAGAGCGAATGTTTTCGCTGTAGCCTCTGCTTTTTCACCCGAAGTCTTCAGTAATTCTTGGTACTCCATCGATGCTAAGGTCTCGGTTAGCTTATCTCTTAGTTCTTGCTGCTCAGATTTGGCCTGGGACAGCAATTCACTATGGTTTAGGGTAACACTCTCGCCAGGGATCGGAATGGTGGTAAACTTTCCTCGAATCTGCCCCAGCATTTCTTTGCAAAGAGATAGGGAGTATTTTCTAATCCATTGTTTTCCCATGGAATTGATATTTGCATATGGCAAATTCTCGTAGGGCAGAGTATTCATGTTGTTGACCCCAAGCGTACCATCGTTGTGGCCGGCCTCATCTGCCGTTGAGTCTTGTTTAATATAAAACTGGAACCAATACTTCTTATCAAACTCGCCGAAGGTCTCAGGTACCGGGAAGAGCCTTATTTTGTTATTTTTCAATTCATATGAAAAGTGAGAAGTTCTAGTAAAGATTGAATCTTCGTACATGATGGCCTGCATCTTGTTTTGCCATGTCGGAATTAATTCAAAAGTTGAATCATCCGCAAACTGGCCATAAGTTGAAGCGTTCCCAACAACATTGACACCACCGTAATATCCATAAAATCTCCACATCGCACGAGGGGTCTTATAAAAAACCTTAGTGATAAAAATTCTATTATTGTCGACTTTACCGGCATAGGGAACTGCGGCGCCGTTGTTATCAACGCCGGAGGCGCTCGCTGCTTCGATGATGGCCTGTAAATCGTAATCTTGTTGTGCCTTATTCGTTGAAAAAGACCCGGAATAGATTTCTTGGGTGCCGCCTATATTGGCCAAGGTGCTTAGGCCGTCGCCGACTCTTTGTGCATAACTAATCTGGAACCGGGGCATCCTCAAATTTGAGCCAGTGGGCCTTATTGAGCCGATCAACTCACCTTTGTGGTTGAATGTACCCGTCATATCCCCCAAAGAATCCCCAAGCGCATTCTTGCTTTGGTGTAAATTAACAATATAAGAGTACTCTAACACTGCTTCTTCATATGCTGAATAAACATTCGAGGGTGTAAGTTCGATGTCTACGACATCACCACCTAATTTCTTATAGACATACGCTACCTGTAGCGTTGCACCTGAAATGAAATCGGCGCTGCCTGTATATATTCCAAATGGAACCGAGGTAGCTACATCGTCAGTCGAACCTTTGGCTGTTAAGATAACAGCACTAGTGGTTGATTTTGGTTTAAGATTTGTTGGCATTAATAAGTTCCTACATCCTAAGTAGTGATCTATTAAAGTAAACTCTATCTATGATCTCGCACAAATAACAAACAAACACTAATTTTTTATAGTTCTACCACTTACTTTTCTTTTTGCTACGGCTTTTCTCTCGGGGAGAGGTTGCGACTTTTTCTTTTCTTTCATTTTGGGGGGTGAAATCTTTGCTTTAAGGGTTGCAGGGGGTGCATCGACCTCTTTGGTGACTTCTATCGTCTTTTCGGCCGGCGCTTGCTTGGTGGCTTCCACTTTCATTACAATTTCTTTTTGTGGAATAACTTCCACGACCGGCAATACCTCTTTTTCTGTTTCTTTCTCTAAAAGCAGTCTGGCGCGTGGATGGGCGTTATGTTTGGCTCCAAATTTGTGAAAACCAGCGTTTAATCTTCTTTTCTTACCCATGAGGGCTCCTTGTGTGTTACAGTAAGTAGTTACCGCGGACACAAAAATCTCAAAAATTTGAGGGCGGTATTTTTGGGGGGATCGACATTTTCAATAAAAACCCCCCAACCCGGAAGGGAAGGGGGGAAGTAAAAATACCAATCAATAATTTAAAAATTATGAATCGGCAAGGACCGCGGTGGAGGCCGGGGTTCCGGTACAAGATAAGCGAGCTTCTACAAGCCAGTATCCAGCTTCGAGGCAAACGAGTTCAATAACATCGCCGGCATTTCCGCCGAGAGTTGTTGTGCTCGTGTGCAGCTTGACGAGGGCTTTTGCTGAACCCTTAACAACATTTTGTGTAGAGCTGAAGGGGGCTGCGGCGCTCTTTGTCACAGTGGCTTTACCGTAGAACCCACTGTCACCAGCGGCATCGACGATGTTTTGTGTATGCGCGGAACCAACAGTTAAAATAATTTTAAAGTTCATTCCCGGGGTCGCGGGTGGTAGCGTGAGGTTGTGTGTGCTCCCGTGTGTCCAGAATACCGTTGCGCCAGACTGGCTCTCGGTTAATGTTGTTGCTACATTGTTTACATGATAAACCTCGTCTATCTTAGTTTTCATTTGATTAGCGTTTTCGTTAATCAGGCTGCGAATTCGTGCCCAACCTATTCTC
>TARA_R110000744_G_scaffold128610_1_pt1 | contig 10374 bp, 7 predicted proteins | sample TARA_R110000744 | Tara Oceans TARA_R110000744 (sample SAMEA4398083) | marine metagenome | biome: Polar Biome; feature: [DCM] deep chlorophyll maximum layer (ENVO:01000326); material: water (ENVO:00002006), including particulate matter (ENVO:01000060) such as... | depth 36 m | reverse complement strand
AATCTTGATCGCATGAGCGGCAAATTTTCACAAGCACCCAATGACGATTTCAGATTGATGAACTTGCAATGGGATATTATTCGTCTTATCGGTAGTACTCATTCCTTACAGGCTTTCTCTACCCAAGTGTGCCAATTGCTAGCCGGAGGTTTACAAAGCAAATTTGCAGGCTTGTACACGCAGCAAGGCGATGCATTATCGTGTTTGGCCAGTAGCACAGCCATTGCAGACATTGAGGTTAAGCGTATACACCAATGGGTTAATCGCAACGTGACGAGCACCTCTTCAGGCACACGATTAGCGCAACCAATTACTAAATTATCTGATTTTCACTGTACGATTATTCCATTAGAAACCAGAGACCAATGCTTAGGATTTTTAGTGGTGTGCTGGTCGCCCCAAGGGAAGGACAACGCACAAAAATGCGCTGAGCAGTTAGAACAAGTGACTCCTAACTTGGCGGCTGCTATTGACCGTATTATGCTACTTGAGCAAGATCAAAATCGCCGCTCTGTAGCAGGTAATGAACCATCACCAGAGCATGAATTGCTGTTTGAATCAGCAGCAATGCTTACCCTAATGCAACAAGTACAACTAGTCGCTCCCACTGACGCGTCCGTACTAATCATCGGGGAGTCTGGAACAGGTAAAGAGGTGATTGCACAACAGTTGCACAACCACAGCCTGCACCCTGATAAGCCGTTTATCACGGTAGATTGCTCAACCATAGTTGAGCACTTAATTGAAAGTGAGCTGTTTGGTCACAGAAAAGGTGCCTTCACTGGGGCGACAACTGATCAACCTGGCAAGATTGCCCAAGCGGATGGCGGTACCCTTTTCTTGGACGAAGTGGGTGAGCTACCTCTGGACATTCAATCAAAATTACTGCGTTTTGTTCAGGAAAAAACCTTTGTTGCGGTAGGTGACCAACGCATTAGAAAGGTTGATGTGCGCTTAGTATTGGCCACAAATCGCAATTTGCCAGACGAAGTAGCGCAAGGGCGCTTTAGAGCAGACCTTTATTATCGTATTAATGTATTTACCCTTAACTTGCCAACACTAAACGACAGAGGGGATGATCCTCTGCTCTTGTGTCGACATTTTTTGCGGAAATTCAGCCAACAATACAATAAAGATATTTTGGATTTCTCTGCTGCTGCAATAGATAAGCTTAATGCATATACATGGCCAGGCAACGTGCGAGAGTTACGTAATTGTATGATGCGTGCTGTCATACTTTGCGCCGGTGATTACGTTGAGGCTGAGCATTTAATTTTGCAGGAACAGGGTGACGACGTCTCGTTAAAAAGCAGTGCTAGTTCACCTGCGCAGATGCCAGATTTACTCTCAGCGGGGACTAAGCCTGATAGGGTGAAATTAGAGCGGGTTTCGGCGCTCCTGACGCAAGCAATTGCCATTGCATGTCAACAAAATCAGCTGTTCTCAATCAGTGGTTGGTTGGAAAAGCAGTGGTTAAATCAATGCGTGGTGAAGTGGGGCAGTCTTTATCAGGTCGCTTTGCAGCTTGAACAATCAGAATCTACCATCAGGCGGCGCTATGCCAAGCTGAACAAACAGGATTTTGCTCATCTCGATCTCGCTGAGTTAACTCTGCAGTGCAGTCGAGTTTTTACCGAGATACTTGAACATAAGCCACACAGTGCATCGTGGCCAGCAATTGAATCTTCACTGCAGCAATTGGTGTTACAGCAAGATTTGAGTCAACAACACAAAGCTAAACTGCTAGACGTCACTCAGCCCACGTTACGCAAAATCATTCAGCAAATCCAAACGGCTGTGTGATCTTAAGTGAAGTGATCTGAAATGGAAGCGAAGTGCAACCATGGCATACCTATGGGCATTGCGCTTTTATAACAAAGCGCTCGCACATGCTCATCGGTCACGTGCATATAGTATGGCTAGGCGCCGTGAACTTACTACATCAGGCCTTTCAAATAATTCTCGGCGTGAAATTTGCTAAGCACTTCTTATTGAAAACCAGCTAACGAATAACAGACAGCCACGTAGAGTTGCTTAGGGGATCGTATTCTGACATTCGTTAGTCGCTACACGCTATTTAGTGCGTGCCAGCACCCCGTCGATGTTCATTCTATGCTCGGTCAATACACACAATACCTACTTAACATCCTTAAATGGAATGCCGAGTGTATCTGCTTGGCTACACGCTCAAGAGGAGTGAAAAGCATGATCAGCCTGCGGGAGATCAAATTTTTAGTTAGCGGCTGCTTAAGTGCGTTTGCTGCGATTTTGTTGTTTACGGCTGTGACTACAGCAGCTCAGGCAGCGCAAAGCTCTAGCGAGGCGTCGACAGCAAGATTAACTGCCCAACTAATCGACGGTGAAAGTTTGTCTGCTTATAAAGCCATTGCTGTGAAAGGTCAGGGGCCTGAAGGTGGCACAGTCGATGTTAAACTGCTCAAAAACGGTACGACCGTTACTATGGCCAGAGCGCAAATAACCTCCCAAGGTCAGTGGCAAGTATCACTAGCTCAGCAACCTCCTGGGGGGCCTTATCAGTTTCTTATTAGCGACGGTGAGCAGACCCATTATTTGCATGACATATACGTGGGTAATGCTGAGCCTAATATGCGAAATCCAAAGGGGGACATTATTCTCTCCACTCGCTTAAACGATGATATGTTGCTTCAACCCGGTGAAAAAATTAGCGTTGGTGGCCTTGCCGAGCCAGGGCGAACCGTTGATATAAAGCTGATTAAGGAGCAAGAGACCTACACGATGGCTAGAGTGCAAGCAGGCAGTACTGGTCTGTGGCATGTGACTATGCCGGGGCAGAAAGCTGGCGGCCCATTTAAGTTGACTGTTACTGATAGCACACACTTTAAGACAGTAAATGGTATTATTATTGGTCATGCAGATGTAAAGAAAGCCACTCCTGTTAAGCCAGACGTTGCCGTGGCCAAGGCAAGTGCGAAAAACAAAGCTATTTCAAGAGCTATTCCAAAAGCTATGATAGATAAAGAGCCAACTCAGGCGATTGAAAATGTGTCGCTAGCCAATGCAAGTCCCAAACGGGCACCCACTGCAACCGTGCCAGATGTGGCATTAGTGAAAGAACCCAAGCGCCCAGTAGAGCCAATTCAATCAGTAGAAAGGGGTAAAGAAAAAGCCCAACCTGCTTCACCTTCAACCTCACGTTCAACTCCGCCTTCAACTTCACCTGTGAAAAGTGAATGGCTGCAACCTCAGTTTGATGATTCCCAGTGGCCGCTCATGAATCTAGCGTCTATGGAAGGGGCTGCTAAAGGTGAAACCCTTATTGCGCGAAAGCACGTGCACTTCGCGATTGACCCTGAAGTGGTGAGCTTAAGTGTTGGAAAGGCAAATCAAATCAAGCAAATTTACATCAATGGGCAGGCCTTAAATAACCAAGATTGGCAATACAACCCACTGAAGATTGCCGTGCCCAGTGAGCTATTTCGCTCAGGCGACAATGTCATCGCCTTGGTGTCACACCAACAATGGGACAACACTCAGTTTATTGGAAAATCTGCTCGCTTTAACCTCAGTATTGACCAATTCAACCTAGAACTATCAAGCAACTGGAGCATATTTCAAGCGGGTGAATAAACTGAGTTATACCTCATCTAAAGTGCCGTTTTGATCATCGCAGGAAAACCTCGTCGGCGCTTATGGCTCAATTCCCCTTTGGTTGTGTTTCGCCTCAAACAACACTTCTAATTCCTCAAGCTCTTACGAGAGCAGGAGATGCATCACTGATACTTGAGCTTTATCAAGTTTTCATTGAAAGTCTTTCTCTTTGTAGCGGGTTTTTCAATTTAGCAACGAAAGATAGTATTTCATCACTGACTTAGGCAGGCCTGTTGCGACAATTTGAAGTGACAGACGCTGCCTTTGAAACCAATGAAATAATTGAATGTAAAGGACATGCCCATGCTCACTCTGATCGTAAAATTTGAAGTAAAGCCCGAACAACTTGAAACGTTCAAACAGGTTTTAAACGACGATAAACTAGGTTCAGTGAACGAACCGGGTATGCTGGAAATGCGCTTCTTCGAGGGCAAGGATTCACCAACGACTATTTTCGCCTATGAGCGTTGGGCAAGTGCTGAAGCGCACCAAGCGCATGTGAATCAGCCATACGCCAAAACGTTATTGCAACTAGCTGAAACGGCCTTGGCTTCTCCTCTTGAGGTAATGAACCTAAAGGATACCGCTCCAGCACCGTTGCATGAAAACAACCCCAAGCAAGTGCAACCACAAGATGAGGTATTCAGTATTTTCTTCATCTTTAAAATTAAACAAGAGTTTCGCGCTCAATTGCTACAGCAATTCACGTCGCATGTTCAGTGCACCCGAAGCAAAGAGCCGGGTAATCTTGTGTTTGACTTATACACCATCGAAGGGCAAGACGATACGCTGGTAATTTATGAGCATTGGCGCACTGAGTCTGACCTGTGGGACATTCATTTTCATCAGCCCTATGCCATTGAAACGGGCAAAGTGTTAGAGCAAGCAATAGTGGGCGACATTAAACAGTATATGAACTTCGTCAACGAGTTTTAAGTCAACTGCTATAGACGTAAATCTCTGACAAATTTGCAAAATTGTGTGTGACATCCTATTGGCCATAGCCGAGTTATTTAACTCTCTATGGTCTTTTTTGTGCTTGATTTTTATACCATGAAAATTGGACTAGGACTTCGGGCTCTGATATAAAAAGCTTACGGATCAGTGAGCTAGGTATCTGCGATGGGTAGGCTAGGGATCATGCAAAGCCGATTATTTAAATAGGGATATTATGCACTTACAAACGCGAATTGTGGTTGCCTTGGTATTTTTGGGCATATTGAATGTCCACGCCCAAGATGCTTCACCAAGTCAACAATCAAGCGAGTCTCAGGTTTTAACCGAACAGGCTCAACAAGAGCTAGATCAACAAGCGCTAACACCCCAAGAAATAGAACAACAAGAATATGTAAAGTGGGCCAATGAGTTATGGGACTCTATGGAGCCGCAAACAGGTAATATATCGTTACCTGGCGATGTCGCAGAGTTAAACGTGCCAGATGAGTTTTATTTTTTAAACGCCGCTGATTCACGCAGAGTATTAGAAGACATATGGGGAAATCCACCAGGTAGTGCTGAGACCATGTTAGGGATGCTTTTTCCGGCAGGCGCGACTCCGTTTGAAACCAGCTCTTGGGGGGTCACTATTGAATATGAGCAAGACGGCTACGTTACCGACGACGATGCCGACGACATCAATTACGATGACTTGCTGACTCAAATGAAAGAAGATACCTCACTCAACAGTGAAGAGCGCGTTGCACAAGGTTACGACGCTATATCATTGATAGGCTGGGCTGCGGAGCCCTACTACGATAAAGCGTCGAATAAGTTGCACTGGGCAAAAGAGATTAAATTTGGTGATGCGCCGGTTAATACGCTTAATTACAATATTCGGGTATTAGGCCGAAAGGGAGTTCTAGTACTGAATTTTATTGCGGGCATGGATCAATTACCGCTGATTAATCAAAACCTGAATAGTGTGCTGGCTATCGCCGACTTTAAAGAGGGGTCGAAATACGCTGACTTTAACCCAGATATAGACGATGTAGCAGCATATGGGATTGGTGCGCTGGTTGCCGGCAAAGTGCTTGCGAAAACGGGGTTAATCGCAGCATCATTGATATTTTTGAAAAAGTTTGGGGTGATCATCGTTCTGGCGCTAGGCGCTTTTGCTCGAAAACTTTACAAGGGCAGAAAAACCAAGGCCCAAGACAGCAGTTGAACATGACCTGCCAATATTGCTAATAGAAGAGCAACAAACAAAAACGCTGCCATTTGGCAGCGTTTTTCGTTTATACCTTTGTGGGTAAAAAATCTTGGTAAATTCTCTACGAAAAAGACAAACGATATTCGGTCACAGAATAATGTTCTTCATTGGCCTTAAGCGTGGCGCTGGGGAAATGACTTTGATTAGGTGAATCTGGGTAGAACTGAGTTTCAAAGCAATATGCTTGTTTACCTTGATACTCTGTTGCGCCTTTTCCAATGGGCTCTGGGCCAACGTAATTTGCTGTGTACAGCTGCATGCCAGGCATAGTGGTCAGAACACTCATAGTACGTCCACTTTTTGGCTCGAAAGCCTTAGCGACCAGCTCTGGCGCATTCATCTTGGCTTGATAAGCATCTAAGCACCAGTTGTGATCAAAGCCATTACCAAGTTTTATCTGCTCATGGCTGGACAGCAATGGGCTCTTAAGTGTCGTCATTTCACGTAAGTCAAACGGCGTGTTATTGACATCAGCCAATTCCCCCGTGGGGATAGCGTGCTCATCGGTTGGAGTGTAATGACTGGCCAAAATTTGTACTTGATGATCTTCAATGGAGCCGCTGTTATGACCCGCTAAGTTAAAATAACTATGTTGGGTCGGATTGAACACCGTGTCTTGCGATGCTTTTGCGCGGTAGGTTATTTTCAAACCCGTTTCACCCAAAGTGTAAGTCACATTGATTTCTAATCGACCGGGAAAGCCTTGATCGCCATCTTCACTGACAAGCGTTAGTATCAAGGAGGCCTCAGCGTCATTATCTAGCGTTTGCGCTTGCCAAACTCGGCGATTAAACCCGTCAAATCCACCGTGTAAGCTGTTACCACCTTGATTCACATCTAACTGATAATTAACATCATTCAACGAGAAGTGGCCTTTGGCGATACGATTCGCGTAGCGCCCAACGAGTGCACCTACGTAAGCTTGGTCAGCGATATAATCTTCCAGAGTATCGAAGCCAAGAACGATATCCACTGGTGCCTGAGACTCACCTGCTAAGGGTGCATCTACTGCGGGCACTAACCAGCGACGAATAATGCCGCCTAAATCAAGAATGTCCACTTGCATCCCAGCGTTGTTACACAGACTGTACTCAGTGACTTTCTGTCCGTCGGGCAGCGTCCCAAAAAGGCGATGTTTGATCATTTCGTATAACCTAAGGTACTTTGCACTGCGTTTTCCCAGCCTGCGATTAATTTTCTGCGCTGAGAAGATGGCATTTTAGCGTCAAAGCTGTTTTCTACTTCGTTCATACTGGCTAGCTGTTCACATGACTCGTAAATACCCGCTTTAAGCCCGGCAAGGTAAGCCGCCCCTAGGGCCGTGGTTTCCATAATTTTGGGGCGCTCTACTGTGACATCTAAAATGCCAGCCAAGAACTGACATAGCCAATTGTTGCCAACCATACCGCCATCAACGCGAATTTTATCCAGCGATACGCCATCTTCTGCCATGGCATGCAGTAAGTCAGATGTTTGATAACACACTGACTCAAGGGCCGCGCGAACAAAGTGAGCATTAGTGGTACCGCGAGTCAGGCCGAATACTGCCCCGCGAGCGTCTGGTGCCCAGTGCGGCGCGCCTAAACCTGCAAAAGCGGGCACCATATACACACCGTGATCGTCATCCAGTGATTTTGCTAAAGCTTCGGTTTCTGATGCACTTTTAATTACCCCTAGACCATCACGCAACCACTGAATGGCAGCGCCAGCGATAAAAATTGAGCCTTCAAGGGCGTAATGGGTTTCACCTTTTATGGTGTAAGCCACGGTCGTAAGAAGTTTGTTTTTAGAGTTAAAGGCTTTGGTACCAGTGTTTAGCATCACAAAGCAACCCGTACCATAGGTGCTCTTAATCGCGCCTTCATTGAAGCAACATTGACCTATGCTGGCGGCCTGTTGGTCGCCTGCAACACCTAGGATCGGCAAAGAAAAACCGAATAAATCTTCGGTAGTATGGCCAAAGTCATCTGCGCATTCTTTGACCTCGGGTAGCACTGATTTAGGGACGTTAAACACTTCTAGTAGTTTCGGATCCCACGCCATGTCATGAATATTGAATAAGTTGGTGCGACTGGCGTTGGTGACATCTGTGGCGTGCATTTGCCCATCTGTTAAACGCCAGATCAAAAAAGAATCAATCGTGCCAAAGGCCAAATCTCCAGCATCAGCCTTTTCACGTGCCCCTTCGACGTTGTCCAAAATCCATGCGACTTTCGAGGCAGAAAAATAAGGGTCGAGCAATAGGCCCGTGCGTGAGTTGACTACGTCGAATAGGCCTTTATCCTGCATTTCTCGACAGGTTTTTGCGGTGCGTCTGTCCTGCCAGACGATGGCATTGTAAATAGCTTGGCCGGTGTTTCTATCCCACACAACGGTGGTTTCGCGCTGGTTCGTTACACCAATGGCAGCAATACGAGCCCCTTTTGCTATTGCTTCTGAAATAGCCTGGCGACATACCACAATAGTGGATGTCCAGATATCTTCTGGATTATGTTCCACCCACCCATCATTTGGGTAATGCTGAGTAAATTCTTGTTGGGCTACGGCAATAATGCTTGAGTCGGGCGCAAAAATAATGGCTCGTGTTGAAGTAGTGCCTTGGTCAATAGCTAATATACAATCTTTGATCCGCATCGCAATTCCGGTCCTTTTACAGGTTAACTTTGTTGAGATTTTCTGTTCTTTTCATCGTCTAGCGCTTTATTGAGAAGAGTTTTTGCTTCTAACAAGAGGCTACGCATTTGGTTCTCAGCGGACTGATGATCACCCGCTAAAATATAATCTAGGATCTCTTGATGATCCTCCACACTTGCACGGTCTACACCTTTGTGGCGGTTGGTAATACGAATACTGAAACGTAGCGCAACCTCAATGGTATGGCGCATATTCCAGAAAAAGCGATTTCCGCTGGCTTCTAAAATGCCAACATGAAAAGCAATATCAGCATCGAGGTGATCGTCTTCTCCCCTTGCTGCTGCTTCCATACGCTCAATGGCTGCTTTCAGGGTTTGACGGTTTTCATCCGTTAAGTTTTGCGCCGCCAACCCTGCAGCTGCAGGCTCAATGGCTAAGCGCATATCGGCGAATTCTGAAATAATCGGCAATGAGCCTTTTCGATCCAGTAGCCAATTCAAAATATCAGGATCTGACAAGTTCCACTGTGACTCTGGTAACACTATGGTACCGCGTCGAGGACGGGCATCCAGCATGCCTTTTGCGGTCAGCATTTTAACGGCTTCACGCAATACGGTGCGACTTGCATCAAACGATTCGCACAGCGCAGCTTCTGCCATAAGAGGCTCGCCTTGGGGGTACTCACCTAAAGCAATTGCCTTGCCCAACGATTGCACTATGTGACGGGTAAAATTCCCGCTAAACATTCTACTTGCCATTATTTTTTCCGCGTTTCATTGTTATTTTAATTAATGAGCTGACAGTGCCAGTTTCGCCGAGGCGGTGTTATTGCCGCCGAGGCACTGTACATATTGGCTCCGCTATTCCCTTAAACGGTGTGTGATAAATCATTACCGCCCCATTGTTTCTATAGATTTCATCATCCTCACGGGACAGCCCCTCACGTGCGGATGTAATAATTAGATGATCAAGGTCTGGGCCGCCAAAGCTTACGCATGACGGCTGTTGGCAATCAACGGGTAGGGTGAAATCTAATTTTCCTGATGGGGAGTATCGTTTTACACAAGCGCTTCCCCACTGAGCATTCCAAAGGTAACCCTGATTGTCAATGCACGAGCCATCTGGAAATGCGTTACCTGTCGTAGCAAAAAAATTCTCCAATTGACTTGGCGTGCCCTGTATATGCTCAAAATCACTGCGCCACACTTGTTGCTTAGCTGAATCAGCGAAATACATTGTGTTACTGTCGGGGCTGAATGCCAGCCCATTGGCGATGGAAATGCCTTCCAACATAATGCGCGCTTGGCCATTGGTGTCTAGGCGGTAAAGTTTGGCTTGTTGGTCCCTTGGAAGTGTGGAGACATCCACATTGTCATCTTCGATTACTGAGCCGGCCCAAAAACGCCCTTGGCGGTCAACTTTGCCATCATTCATACGTGTGTAAGGTAAATCAGTTTCCACTTTGCTAAGCCATTGGAGCTCTTGTTTAAACGGATTAAAAAATGCAAAACCCGTTTCAAACGCAGCTATGAACCAATCTGGTTCTGGCGTTAAGCCAAAAGAACATAACCTTTCAGGGCAGGGGTATTGAGTAACCTTGTTGTCAAAATCCCAGCGATAGAATTGTTTGCCTAGTATATCTGTCCAAAACGCACATTGTTGTCTGGTGTCCCAAATGACGCCTTCGCCCAATTCGTTTTTCACAGCTAAGCAGCGATATAAGCTCACGTCTTTTGACCGATTTACTTGTTTCACGTTACGTTTGCTCGCTTGAAGTATCAGCGGCGAGGTCGCGCCATTTTACTGAAGCTAAGGTTTGCAAGCCTAATAAGGTCGCATCTTCATTACTAAAATGTTCAGTGCTGATCCCTATATACTCTAGCGCTTCGACATACAAAGCA
>TARA_R110000744_G_scaffold166006_6_pt1 | contig 10381 bp, 9 predicted proteins | sample TARA_R110000744 | Tara Oceans TARA_R110000744 (sample SAMEA4398083) | marine metagenome | biome: Polar Biome; feature: [DCM] deep chlorophyll maximum layer (ENVO:01000326); material: water (ENVO:00002006), including particulate matter (ENVO:01000060) such as... | depth 36 m | reverse complement strand
CTGCTACGGTAGAAAAGCGCGCAAAAACAGGTGTTTTTTCTCCTTTGCGCTGAAAAATATCTGCACTGGTAAGATCCTCTAGGCTCTCGTACGTCTCGAAATACCCGTGAGCTCCGTAGCCTCGAGCATGTACTACCCGCTCAGGGATCCGCTCGTGGTCGAAGTGAAAGAGTTTTTCTCGTAATACTTGGTCCTCCAACAAGCCCGGCCCACGCGTGCCGACCTTGAGGGAATTTTGGTCATCGCTCACAGGACAACCTTGAGCGGTGGTCATGGTGGGGTGAGTGTCTGAGGCTGGTTGGTGCAGTTCACCGCCTTTGCCTTTATTGCCTGCATATTTGAATGATTCAGTCATGACTAGTCCTTCATAATTAGAGAAATAATAGCGTCGATGCGAACAGCGCTTTACAAGACGACTATTGGAATATTGAATGCAAAAAAAGAAGTGCAAAAAAAAGGCCATTGGTAACCATGTCATTGCAGTTCAATAACCAAGGGGATAAAAAAACCTACGGGTGAAAAATACAACCCAAAAAAAATAGGCATTGAAACTTTTTTACTGGCCGGATGTAATTTTTTCGCAAAAAGACAATCACACCAAGCGCCGCCAGTGACAAGGGATGTGCTCAGTCAAAAAAATGCGGTGCAAAATCTGAATGCTTAGCAGTGATGGTTTACGCAGTGGGAGTACGCAGTGCTAGATATCCCGTTAATAGAACGCCCAGAACTAGATAGCTCGAGCACCGGGCTATCCTCTTGGTCGTTTAACGATTTGGACTGCGTTTTAGCATTCTAGAAATCTTCAGAAACAGCAGCGTCAACAACATTGGAACGCCGATCAAAACTAATTCTTTGACGAAAGGTAAAATATATCTCAGAAAACTTGGTACTTTATTACCTTCACCGCCTTCCCCACCATGTGAGTACCCTTGTTGGTTAATCTGTGCGGCCCAATCGGTCAACTCCAATGAGATCAGTAGCACACTGATCACAACAGAGATCAATAAAACGGCACAAGTACGCGACTTCCAATGGTATTGCAGGTACTTCATACTTTCGCCCCTTTCATTCGCATACGCTTAGTCAAATTTACTATCCAGCGCCAATGTAAGGCCAAATGCACACCTATAATCGGCATGATCAAAGTAGCGGAATCGTGGTGGATCTTCGACCAAAAATCTTGAATATGTAATTCAATATTAAGCGTTGGTAACAGCGCCACTGAGACCAAAAAACCACTGACTGTAGCAAGCAACATCATTACGTAAAGTAGGTAATTCCACACCAAACTAAAGCGCTCTTTAGCAGATATATGCTGAATAAAGCGTTTTGCACTTTGTTTTATCCAATCCCAGTGCAGTAACAAATGTACGGCAAAGGGCACTATAAACAACACACTCAACCACTCATGGCCCGTCAGGCCTGTCGCTTGAGGGGCCGAAACAAGCATAAAGCTTATAAGCAATAACACGTCCATTACGTAGCGTGTCTTGTGTAAATCTTGTTTCCAATCTGACATTAAATAGCCGAACCTGTTCCAGTCTAGGTTTTGATAATCACGCCGATTATCGCCATCACATCCTCGCTGAGCGAGAAAAATGCATTTAGTTGATAAAGTCTACTCTTATGCATTTGGATGACTTTGTCAACTACATCCATATTCACACCTTATAAAGCACGTCACTTTAATGTTTTTATAATCCTTCAAAGTCTAATCAATCATCTTCAGACAAAATAGATTTTCTAATAGTGCTCTATTAAGGTGGAACGAACAGACACTTTGAGACACAGGTTTCAGGTTGATAGCGAATGCTAGTTGAACGAGAAAGTGCCATTTCACAATTTGACTTGTGCGTTGAAAAACTCGCGAGCGGTACTGGTCATGTGGCACTGATCTGTGGCGAAGCTGGGATAGGAAAAACCGCGTTTCTTGAACAAATGCGACGCAGCTACCAAGCCAGAGCGAGATTTTATTGGAGTGGATGTGATCCCCTACTCACTCCAAGACCGTTCGGCCCAGTGCATGACATAGTCGCTGAATTGTCCACAGTGTTGTTAGAACTGTTGGAAAATGGGGCCTCCACAACCAGTATTTATTCCTCTTTTTACCAGGCTCTTGAATCATCAAATGAGCCGATCGTTCTGGTTTTTGAAGATGTGCACTGGGCAGATCATGCCACACTAGATTTATTTAAGTTTCTGGTTCGGCGCATCGCCTTTGTAGAATGCTTGTTGATCATTAGCTATCAAGATGATGAGGTGGGTGAAACACATCCGTTTAGAACCGTATTAGATGTTCTTCCCTGTGCACATACATCACGCATTCCAAATGAGCCTTGGTTGTCTAACATCAACAATTGATAGCGCCAAGGCTAATCACACTTAAGATTTTTTCGATTGATTTCTAAAGACTAAAAAAGCGAGGCACGATAATAAAAGTGAGGCCATTGCGGGCTCAGGCACTTGCACGCCGCTCTCAGTAGGCACCGCCATACCAGTGTAATTTAATTCAAAGACCTCATCTGGAAAATCTAAATGTCGGCCAAAGATACTCATGGTGCCGGTGTTGGTAAACGCCGAGCCGTTCGAGTTTATTGAAAAGAAGTAACTGTCTTCTTGGGGGGTTGGGTTGAGATTAGACACCACTAGCGGAAACAAAAAATCAAAAGTAAGCTGGTCTGCGTCAAGCGAACGAGAGGCGGTATTAGGTCCTCGGTCTCCTGCACCATCGGTTCGGTATTCTACATCCAGTGTATAGTCAGAGAAGCCGTTGATTATCGCCCTGTCGATTAGAAAATTTCCAGTGGTATTGTTGAGGTTGGAGATAATTCTCGGCGCAAATATTAAGCTGCCATCAAGGTTCGAGCGCACCACACGATTCTGCACTTGAATACCAACAACAAAAAATTCGTTTCCACTAGGGGAAACACTGTCATACAAAATTTCATCGTGAATAACTGAACCAGCTAATTCAGGTTGCAACATGGCCGTGGTGCCGGACAAATCTATGCTATCACCAGAAACCAGTAAACTCGCGTTGCTTTTATTCGAAGTAACAGTGCTTAAAGTGCACAGTAAAATGCCGATTAACATGGTTTTATTCATTTTGACGCCCTCTCAATATTAGCCAAATTCTTTTATTGGCTTGGCTTTGCATTGCGTTACTCGATGAGTAAGTGCCCTTAAGCTGCACACCCGTTTTGCACAACTGAAACGTAATTCGCTTGATAAATATAGGAGGAATAGCGCTGAAATCTAGAGTAGATATACTCAATTTTTGAAAGGCACTACCTAGATTTCAAGTGTCAGTTTATCCGCATGAATAACTTGTATGAAAAGCATAAAAACGCAAAAAATGGATGAAAAGGACAAGTGCCTTATTGTCGTTTGCGCCTATGGTGGGTAGAGAAAACGGATGGATGACTAAAGCAGTACGCCCATCAAGATTCAAGGAATGAGCGCACTGCTTGCTTTTGAGTGTTATATATTCGCTAGATAAGTCAACGAAGCAGTCTGCGCTTTTTGATTAACGTTCACCTGTTCGCTGTCAAAGCCTTTAGATGCTAGGTCTGTGCTCAGCATCTCTCTATAATGAATATAAAGATCAGCAAGGGCGTATAAACAAGACTTGAGCTCGGCTTTATCCATACTTGGTAATATTCCTTTAAGCTCATTTGCCAATTCTGGCAATTTTTGTTCAATACGCCGAACGCCGTTGGGTTCAAGCCCATGGGCTTTTTTCGCCAAAGGCGCTATCACGGTTTGGCGCAGAAACGAAACAAATTCAAATGCTTCAAATAGTTCTCCGCGCCCTATCCTAGCGGCACCGTAGTGCACCCAAACCCAAAATCTATCTTCATACCACTGCAGACTTTGTATAGGGTAATGCCCGTCTGAGCCTTGATAAATATTGCTTAACTGACTGTCTTCTTCCCACAGTACAATCGGATTATCCACCCGTTGTACCACTTCAGGTAATGGAACGAACTTCAAATCCACATGCAGTAATTCATCGCCCTCTTGATATAAACAAATCAGCACTTTAGGCTCACCTACATGCTCACCGGTAAAACACCCTAGCAATTCACCATATGACGCAGCCAACTCTTTACGCTGTCTGGCTAGCGCTTCGTAATGTTGAGGTTTCACCGCCAATACCAGATCCAAGTCGCTGTATTTGTCCAAGTTATTGGTAGATGCAGAGCCTGAAATCGATAAACCACAGAACTGCTCATTTTGTTGAGTGAGACGAATAATACGTTTAAGAAACGATAAATGGTGTGGTAATGCGCTGGTGATCTTGTTCAACATGGGAAGTGCCCCCCTTGCAAATGATGTTGCGACATTTTTTAAGATTTTTCAAAATTTGGGTTTACGCTACACAGACCCACTTTACTCGGCTTAGCACCACTGTACTCGGTTTTATGTTACACAGCAGTACTTTAGACTCTCACAATAATATGGGAAAACCAATAGCTAAATAACGGGTCATAAACTCACCAAACAAATAGCGTCAAAACTTGAAGTCGTGGCAGTATTATCTATTTTGCATAGCAACCTAACAGCTTTTTTGCTATTGGTAGCGCATTGATTGTTAGAGCATAAGTAGGTTTTGGGTGAACAACACACATTCTTCCGTGTTGAATAAAGTAGCGTATTTAATATTGCACGGCTTTGATAAAAGTTATCGCTGGCATTCACGAATTACTCGCGATGCCCAACAACGTTTTGAACAAGCCCTGTGGCAAGAAACACAGAAAGCAGTAAAAGAACGCATTGCTATTTATGAGCGCACCCTGGCTGACGCAGTGGGCGAAATATATCAGCAGGTATTTCCCCATCAAGAAAACAACCAATTTTGGCTTGACCTGAAAACACGGTATCAAAAAATACTCAGCGATCATCCTCAATATGAACTAGCTGAGACCTTTTATAACTCCGTATTGGGCAGGATTTTTAAACATCAGAAAATTAATGATGACATGATGTTTATTATGCCCACACGCTGTTATTTAGCGGGGCTACAACGCCATTTAGTGGTGCACAGTTTTGATACTTCAGGCACGGTGCGCAGAATGTTAGAAGACATTTTTAGTCAATACCATTTCGATATTGCTTTTCATGACATGCAGCGTGATTTACAGCACCTAGATGGGGCGTTACGTGCGCGTTTGAATAGAGAGCAATTGGCCAGCGTGCATACTGTAGAAATGTTAAAACCGGTGTTTTATCGTAGTAAATCTGCATACCTAATTGGGCGTATTTGTATGCCCGATGAAACTCTGCCCTTCGTGATCCCGCTGTCTATTACTGAAGCGAGAAACGCAGGTGAAAAACACAAAATAGTGGTGGAAGCCTTGCTCACGGAGCGTCAGGATCTCAGTGTGGTGTTTAGTTTTGCCCGTGCCTATTTTATGGCTGACACCCAGCACCCGGCAGAAGTGGTGGCCTTTCTCCATGAGCTACTGCCTCACAAAAAGAAGTTCGAGCTGTACATTGCCCTTGGTTTGTACAAGCACGGCAAAACGGTATTCTATCGTAACTTTTTGGCGCATCTGGAGGAGACGAACGACCAGTTTGCAATCGCCCCAGGGATCCGCGGGTTGGTTATGGCGGTATTTCACTTACCGTCCTACGGTGTGGTGTTCAAAATCATAAAAGATGAGTTTCCCGAAAGTAAAAAAATTACCCGCCAACATGTAAAAGACTGCTATAAACTCGTCAAAATGACGGACCGAGTGGGGCGCATGGCAGACACTCATGAATACGTAAATTTTCGCTTACCTCGTCATAGAATTGAGCAAGCGCTAATTGATGAACTACTCGATTGTTGCGCCAATAGCATTGAGCTTACCGACGAAGAAGTGATCATTAAACATTTGTACATAGAACGTAAAATGACGCCCCTAAACATCTTTTTAGAACAGCAAACCAACCCTGCCTTGATAACCAGCGCCCTGAATGATTTAGGGTTATGCATTAAACAAATCGCCGCTGCGCATATATTTGCTGGCGACATGTTACATAAGAACTTTGGGATCACTCGAGGTGGCCGCGTTATTTTTTACGACTATGACGAAATTTGCTATTTGACTGAACGTGAATTTAGAACCTTACCCAAATCTGACGACCCCTACGCCATCGATACCCTTTCAGTGGGCCCGACAGATGTTTTCCCAGAGCAGTTCGAGCACTTTATAGTGGGTAAGAAGCACTTGAAGCAAGAACTTAAGGCCTTGCACGGAGAAATAATGACAGCCGAATATTGGCAAGGTATGCAGGCCCAATCGTTAAAAGGGGATGTACCAGATTTTATCCCCTATAACCAAGCGAAACGCTTCGTAAATTAAACAGCTTACACCTAACAAAACGCCCAATTCAAGGTAGCGTGTTATGCCCTACCCCCATTATTTACCAGCGGTAGGTACCCGTACTAGTTATTTTTTTTGGTGGTATTGGTTACCGTATAATCCGTATTTAGAACACGCACTTCACGCTGCGGGAACGGTATGGAGATGTTGTGTTCACGTAGCGTTTCAAAGATTGACAACATTAAATCACCGCCGACGCGGTTTTTACCGTCATCAATGCCTTCCATCCAAAATTCTACAAACACGTTTACACCTGAGTCGCCGAAGCTATCAATTTCGCAATCTGGCCGCTCTTCAATGGGGTATTCATCACCACTCAAGACTTGCGGATGCTCAGCCACCACGTCTTTTATTATTTCGACCATGGCTCGAATATCAGTTTGATAAGCCACAGAGAAGTCCACACGATATCGCTGCTTAGGGTTCTTGTGAGACCAGTTAACAAAGGTGCTAGAGATGAACTTCTCATTCGGCACCATGATGTCTTTACCATCATAGGTCTCAAGGGTGGTGTAGCGCATTTTGAAATGCCTTACGAAGCCCTTTTGGCCGTCTTCCATTTCAATGTAATCGCCAATGGTCACCGAGCGGTCAAGCAGTATGATGATGCCAGAGATGAAGTTTGACGCGATAGACTGTAAACCAAAGCCTAAACCGACGCCCACTGCGCCACCAAACACCGCTAGTGCTGTTAAGTTGATGCCCATCACATTTAAAAGTAGCAAGGCAATAACACAGACCAAAGCTACTTCAAACAGCTTAGCGAATACCTCTCGGGTGCGGATATCCAAGGACTCTTGTTTACGTATAATGTCTTGACCCACATTATTCGAAGCACGGCCCACCCAAAACAACAGCGTGCCAAAAATTAACACTCGCGCCAGTCCGTAGGCTGATATTTCAATATTTCCGAGGTTAAGACTCAAACCTTGCAGTACTTCAATAATCCCCGCTAGCCAGCCCACCATATGCAGAAATAACAAGGGCAGCATCATCCACTTTAATAAGTTGGCGAGTATAGGATGTGACACACACACGTTAATCACTGAATTAACAAACAACAGCACTGCGATGGTTAACGCTAAATCTAAGATCCAGTTAGCCCCTATAACGCTGGCACTAAATTCGCTCACCACTTTCAAAAGAATAATGGCAATCAACGGAAACAGCATTTTGTCGATACGATAAGTAATACGTCGTATGGGGTGGTCTTTTGCATCAGGCTGATTATCGACGAATTTAGACGCCTTTCGTAATTTACTACCAAGCCAATATGCTAATAAATAGATACCAGCAATTAAGCCAAGCTGAATGTAGGTATCGGCCATAAAGAGATGCTGATGCGCTACCTCTAGGTAATGTTGCGCCGTCTGCATTAATGACTGCCCCGTCGTTTCTAGTACTACACTGTTTTTAGTTGCTACAGCGTCGGCGACAGGTGAGGTAGCGCCTGTAACGGGCGAAGTAGCGATTGTGAGGGTGTTGGTATTTGTCGTATCCACGTTTATTCTCTAACCAGTTAAGGAATGGCTAACCAAATAAGAAACAATGACGCAATATAGCCAATTGCCCATAAAATGCTACGCAAAACATGCATATCAAACCAATAGGCACATAAGTAGCCGAAACGAGCTGCAATAAACACAATCGCACTGTATTGGGCCAAATGACCTGCAGATTGTGTTGCAATCACAGCCAGCGCCCCCGGTACAAATAGAATAAGTGCTTCGAAGCAATTTGCGTGCGCTGCCGCCGCCCTCGCTCCAAAGCCCTTGAGTTGCTTTTGCTGATCACGTGGATAGCGATTGTCGTAACCGCCTTGCTCTTTATTCATCGCTATCGTTAAAGGAGCTTTGGCAATAATTGGCATCAAAACCGCGATGAGTAAACACAGAAGTATAATGGTCATAATGTGTTGCTTATTAATAAATATCAGGCCAAACGACCTTATCACGCAATTTACCGATTTCCCTAGCCTTGTTTAGGTCTTTAGATATTTCATCAAAAGGCGAATTTCGCTGTTTGATGTGTCCGTTAGTGACCCAAAATAACTCATCTGTGGTAATCTTAATACTTTGATTTTTATAGAATAACGCATATTCTGAAAATGCATTTTCGTTATCTAGCGTTTCATCATTTTATGGGCAACTAAAGGCAATCTATGGACAATGTTTGGTTAGTCATTATGTTCACGCTAATCGCAGGTTTAGCAATGCCTGCTGGCGCTGTCATCGCGCGCATCGAACATTTTCAATCTCAGTGGTTTGAAGAAGAATTTCGTCATCTAGTGATTGCATTTGGCGGGGGTGCGCTGCTTTCTGCTGTGGCTTTGGTGCTGGTCCCTGAAGGGATTGCTAATTTGAGCCTGACCACCAGCTTGGTGTTTTTCATTGCTGGCAGCTTAAGCTTTATGGCTATCGATATTTTACTGGTTAAGATTGATACCCCTGCCAGTCAGCTTGCTGCTATGTTGGCCGATTTTATACCCGAATCGGTTGCCTTAGGAGCAGCTTTCGCCACTGGCAAAAGCAATGCGGTTCTACTTGCTGTGCTTATCGCTCTACAAAATTTGCCAGAGGGTTTCAATGCGTTTAGAGAAATGCGCGAGGGGAACAAATTCAGCGCCAACCGACTTTTAGTCATTTTTAGCGCGCTAGCTTTATTTGGTCCCGCGGCGGGTTTAAGTGGTTATTTTTGGCTCGCTGACTACCCTGATTATGTGTCTGCGATTATGCTTTTTGCATCAGGTGGCATTTTATATTCGATTTTCCAGGATATTGCCCCACAAGCGAAACTCGATAAACATTGGTTTCCACCAATGGGTGGGGTGTTTGGGTTCGCATTAGGGCTCATCGGTTTTATGCTAACGTGAAATACGTTCAATATTAGTAACTTTTAGGGGTGAGACGTTATTCGCACTTCAAGTATTCAAAAACGCATAGACTTCGACTTACTGAAACGCTCTTTGATGGGCGTCATCGTTTACGCAATTATATTGCCGGTAATTTTTTGGCCTCTACATTTTTTAGCAGCTCAACCTACATTGGCTTATGTGCTCTCAGGTTGCATGTTTTTTATCAGTGTTGCGCGACTCATTCACTATTTTTTCTCACAACAGTTATACGAACTTTCTTTCCGACTCTGGTTTGCGATTTTTGCAGTTTTATCGCTACTTCAAGCCGCCATACTTGGTTATGTATTTACTTTAGCAATCTTCGATGAGCGCTTTACTCCTATCATTCACGTCTCCATGCTAGCCACTGCAGGTATTAGCGTCAGTGCCCTCTTTGCTCTTAGCCCAAGACTCAGGTTTGCGTTTGTGAATTTGTCATTATTGATGATGCCAGTGATGATAACCGGATTTTTAACCGAGGGGTTTCTTCCTCTAGCATGTATGATGCTGGTGTTTTTACTCTACATTTCTGGAATTGGAATAAGATCGAACAAGGAATACAAACGCTCTTTTGAAATTGAAATTGAGTTGCAAGCCCAGCGCAGAGAGCTTGAGACTCTAAGCCAAACAGATGCCTTAACCAGTATTTATAATCGCGGTTATTTCAATCAGTATTTCGAAAACCTCTGGCACCACGCAACCCGGCATAAAATAGAAATAGCTTTGCTGATCATCGATGTAGATCATTTTAAATCGGTCAATGATACCTACGGTCATCTAGGCGGAGACGCCTGCTTGGTGCACCTTGCTCATGCAATCAACAAACCGATTAACCGTGCAACTGATATTGCGGTGCGCTACGGGGGTGAAGAGTTTGCTGTTTTGCTGTCTGGTTGCAATCCACAGCAGAGTAAAAAAATGGCTGATGCCATTATGCAGTCGATTCAGCAGCATAAATTTATCTATCAAGATGGCGAAATACCTATCACGGTTAGCATTGGCATCGCGACGCTTGTTCCTCGCCCTAATCAAAAGTCGAATGAGTTAATTGAACAGGCTGACTCCGCGCTATATCGTGCTAAAGCAGCGGGTAGAAACAGAGCCTTATTATTCAGTC
>TARA_R110000744_G_scaffold373458_1_pt1 | contig 10386 bp, 4 predicted proteins | sample TARA_R110000744 | Tara Oceans TARA_R110000744 (sample SAMEA4398083) | marine metagenome | biome: Polar Biome; feature: [DCM] deep chlorophyll maximum layer (ENVO:01000326); material: water (ENVO:00002006), including particulate matter (ENVO:01000060) such as... | depth 36 m | reverse complement strand
TTCTTGATTTTCAACACGTTTAAGTTGTGATTGTAATTCAGAAATAGCCTTTCTCAAGGATGGGTCAGAAATGAGTGATAATTTGCCAGAATTATTTATTTCATTGTAAGTTCCTTGGTTGGGTATATACCTAGAAGCAGTTTTAAAAGCACCCACCATAGCTTGAGACAATTCTTTTTCACTTAGTACGGGTAATAACGGCCCAGTGAATTTTCCAATAGTTATGCTATTTTTAATAATGTCGGTATTAGTTTTAATCGTCTTATCGAGTATATTGAGGTTTGTTTCAAGCTCTAGTAACAACGACGTCAATAATTGCTGCTCGACAGCCTTATTTTTTTGTGCTTCGTTCCAATTATTTATGGATAGTGCAATCAATATCCCAATAACAACCAGTACAATTTCACCAATAGCGTAGATTAGATATTTACTGAACTTGTTTTCTGTCAGTAATCTTTGGCGGATTTTTCTAAAAAATTTAATCATTGATTTTTATAAATTCATAGGATCCAGTTTCGAAATCAAAGATTACTCTGTACACCCCTTTTTTAACAGATATGTTATTATCCCAGTAGCCTGCACCTTGAAGTTTTCCTTTTGGGAATTCATCACCGGTCCAGCTAATAACTCCCGCTGCCCGGTTTGAAAAAGTTACAGTACCATCTTTTAGCGGAAGAATCCCTTCCCAAGTACCATTGCTTAATTTTTTTAGAATTACAAAGGACATCGCATTATCCACCGCATCCCCCGTCACTCGTATCTCAGAAAAGTAGGGTTCAACCTTAATATCTTCATACTTCATTAGTTCCTCATCAATCATCTGAAGCACTTCATTTGTCACGGCTAGAACCCCTTCACTAGTGTAATATAATGCATATGAAATATCTAAAAAACTTTGAACCATATTTTGATTTGAAGGCGCAATAAAAAAATGCTGTATACCCTTATGATCATTCGTAGCATCAATAATCTCTAGCGCCCTAGTTCCATCAGGATAGAGGTCCTTAAAAAGAAAATATTCACTGAGGATGGGGTAATTGTCATTTATCCATGCCTCTCTTTTCTCTTGAAAATCATTTAGTTTAATCACCGAATTTTTCCAAATTTTAAAATAGTTTCGCAACTCATCATTTTTTATCAGATAGATTTTAGCGGAATTTTCAATTGAATTTAAGGTGCTATTAGGAGTGATAAAAAAATTCCCCATTGTAAGACTGCGAACAAGAAATCTCAAAGAGTCAAGATTATATTCGGGAGCGCTAGCATTTGCATAGGTATCATAGATAGAAATATTTTTTATAAAGCCAGCCCCTTGTCTTTTATTTGCGTCCAAGCTTTCTTTCTTTTCTCTGAATTCTGTTCTTAATTCTAAAAGCAAGTTCTTCTCTTCGAAGCGATTTTTCTGCTCTTCATTCCAAGTATTAATCTGCAAGGCTATCAAAATCCCAATAACTACAAGGACAATTTCTCCAATAGCATACAAAAAGTATTTGCTGAACTTGTTATCAGTAAGAAGTCTTTGACGAATTTTACGGAAGAACTTAATCATGCGAAGTAGTGGTTGGTGGTTTCCTTATCAAGGTACGGAAATATTCAGTTCTTGATTTTGTGTAATGGATTTGTCAGTTGTGTAATATTTCAAAGGTTACACATTCGGGTTTATCACTGAAGCCAATCAATATCGATCATTAGATCGGGAAGGCTGGTTGGGATAATTTAGGATACCTGAATAAAATTTGGTTATTTATTTTAAAAGACTATAAGTACTAAGATTTTGATTTTAAGGACTTTAGGCTTCCTTGCCTAAATCGGCAGAAATTACTTCAGATGGCTTATACGTTAAATATACCGCTATTAGGGTATTGGTCGCGGCCGTACCTTGATTCGGAATCTTAGGTAAAGGGAAATCGGCTCCAATCCCTCCAAAGATGTACCCAACCAAATAGCGTTCATTTTTTGTGAATGATGATAGCTTGATCACACCATTTTCATATAAATTACCCGTAGCAAAAAGACTTGGGTCCACCATAAATTTAGAACTGGCCCCTAAAAGTATATGGTCCAGGATAGGTTCCTTATGCAAGTATTCTGCATACTGCCCCTCTGAATTTTGTAAAAAGGTGGTAATATCAGATATAAACGGTAGCCCATCATTTCTACCTTCCTTGCTTACCGCTTCATACATGTTTTTTTGTGCTTCGGTTTGAGCATAATAATAATGGCTTATGCCCCCAAAAAAAGTATGGTACATGGTTGGGTCGGTGTCATCATAGACCGAAATAACAGGACACTCATATTGACTGAATTTTTGGATTACATCACGATTAATATTAGGTGCTTCCGTACCGTAGATATATATGGGATAGGTATAGCCCCCAATTATTCCCGGTGGAAAAACACCCCCTAGGGCTGTAATTCGTGGCTTACCGGAAGTTGGGTCAATGGCTTCAATGGTATTGCCGTCCCTTCGATGAAAAGGATGATCATCGTCATCACTTGTTTGGGCACCATAATTTAAAATTTCAAGGGAATTTGGCTTTAATGTAAATGTCCTAATCTCTTCTGAATACACCTGATAAAAATCTGCCCCACCAAAGGCACTATATTGACCATTAAAAATTTGACCAAATATTAAATAAAAGATATTGCCCATTTTAAATAACTCTCCTCCGGTTATCGCAAAGCGGTCATCATTAGAAATGGAAAATAATTCTTGTACAGTGGTAACGCTAGCTGTGGATTTTATGGCGGTTACCAAGGCTTCAACTTTAAATCTGATTATGGTGTTGAACGTACGCATATCACTTTTATCCGCTTTCCAACCGTAGCCCCCAACAAGATACATGAAGTCCGTGCTGCGATCGTGGTAGGCCTGCTGATTCGTTGCCTGAATTGGCGCATAATATTCTGGGCTTAGATGGTTGGTATCAAAGCACCAACAATTGCCCGTTGTAGGATCTATAACATATATGTTTTTGTTTGATTTGGATGGGTCAAAGTTCTTATGCGGATTTCCTTCAAACTGATGTAGACCTTGTTGCCACCTTCCACCCAACAATACCAAAAAACCATCTTTGGAAATGGTAGAGGCATATGATTGAAGATGCGGAAGAACGGGTTTATCTTTAAAGTCTAATTTTTCAAAAGTTATCGAGTATGGTAGAGTTGCTTCCATTTTAGTAATGGAATTTGCTTTTTGGGTATTACTTTTTGTGTTGGCCATTATCCAATTTATTTTTGATTCTATGACGGTTGGGTATCCTGTAAATTCTTAATGAAGTGCATTATGGTCATAATTTTCTCTGGCGAAAGATCCCTGGTTACAGGCATAAATCTGGTATCATTGAAATCTCTTGACATATAAAAGGGGAGGGTTCCCACTGTTATTCCTAACGGACCTTCAGGGGTACCGGGAAACATGATTTTCCAAGGTGGATTTATGGAAAAAACCTCAAAGGTTTTAGAATCCGTAACATCCATTAAATCTTTCATATAAGGAAATAACTTCATATAGGGCGCTAGAATATGCACGATCTCCTCCCATGAAGGAGTGGTGTTAATGGTATGTTCGGACCAGACCAGACATGAAATGGTTTGGGTCTGTACAGAGGTTTTCCAATCAAAATTATCATCTGGATCATAAACCACAACAAAATAGATTTGGCCATCAAGCTCTTCAGTTCTCTGGCCAGGATCTTTTAAGACCGTCATGGTTACCGTGGCAAATCCATTGGTGTCACTAGGGGATATTTCGGCACCTAGGGCGCCATCTGCTTGTGGAGTATTCCCAGGGTTAGTGGGAAGTACGGTAGCTCCAGGAGTGTCACCATGAACACTGATTATTTTAATAGCTAACTGCTTATTGGCCAACGGGACACCTTTTTGCCTAATGGCAACGGTAGTAGTACCTTTTGTTCCGGGGATTCCCGATAATCTAATTGGTCTAATTTCAGCTGAAATCTCCGTTTTCTCTATTTGTTCAAAGAGTATTCTATTGCTATCCAAGTCTGTTCTTGAAGAAACCAGGGACAAGGGGTTTTCTTGTAAGACAGCTAGCTGAACATCACTTAGGTCAAGTTCTACAATATGGGCTTTACTATCATAACAAAAGGCTGAATAGTCTACGGTGCCCAACTCTAGATCAACGGGTTCCGGGGTACTGGCAATTGCCTTTAGAATCCCCAGGTCAACCGGCGCACCCCCTGCCATTGTTCTGCAAATACTATTGGATAAGTCTATGATCAATTTTTTCCGTACTGTATCTACCTTAAAAGGGCAATCGTTAAAAGAAGGGGAATTCCAAGGGCTTTTTGGCGAAAAAGATTTGGGTATCATGGACCTGTGGCCAGGATTATAGCGTGGTTCGTTTGCAAAAACAGGGCCTAATGTTCCCACAATTCTTCCTGTTTGATAGTCTTTGTTTTCAGGTACATTTTGATATCCATCCAAAGTAAATTTTATGGAAACCAAATAATGACCATCTTCTATTAAGGTTTTACCTCGAAGCGTTTGTAAAATAGGGGATGTGGTTTCTGGCCAATCAGCTGCTTTTATTCTAAGCACGGATTGAAACCATCCACACATGTTCATGTCTCCCCCAAAACTATTTTTCGCATAGTCACATGGGTCCCAACTACGGGTGGGTAAAACGGAATTTGTCCACATCTGGTTTAATACAATGGGATCTACGGTCCCAACAATTTCCTTATTATTGGGAATGGCAATCATTAACTGCATACCATAAATAGTAGGTACGCCTTGCTGGTAGACATCCAAATCCACAATTTTTGCGGCACTAGGTTTATCGGTAGTTGTTAAACTGCAACCAAGTACGGGGTCTATGAAAAGTTCCCCATCTGGTCCAATGGCAGATTTTATTAAACAGTTCCTAAGGCTAAAACGATGTTGCCCAAATGGATTTTGCCATGGTGATGGGTTGGCGTTTTCAGTTTTGTAATGGGTAGGGTCATTATTAACGGTAGAAGGGTCTGTGAAAAATCTCCCACCAAAATGGACCCTAGGTGTGTCTAGGTAGCTCATATATGGATTATAAGAATATTTTGTTGTGGGGGATGTTATTCGAAAATACCGAACCAAAGAAAGATACTGAATTATTGCCAATAATTAACATCGTTAAAATTTAATTTATCACTTTTTGTCGTCAACAAAATACATATCTACCAACCCCTTATTTTTTGCCTGTATTTTACCCCTGTACGTACAATTAAAATAGTCTTTTATTAACTCAAAGGTTGTTCCACTTATGTTTATATGACCTGGCTCTCCAGAACTTTCCATTCGTGATGCTACATTTACGGCATCGCCCCAAATATCATAGGCAAATTTTTTGGTCCCTACAACCCCTGCTACAACAGGACCAGTATTAATACCAATACGTATTTCAAAAGATGATTTATTTTTACCTAATCTTTTTTTCCTTTCCGAATAAATAAAATCCCTAATCTCCAAAGCAACATTTACCATGTCTGTAGCATCTGCGTTTTTAGAAATGGTTAGACCACTTGCACACATGTAACTATCCCCAATAGTCTTAATTTTCTCCACATTATATTTATGGACAATGGCATCAAAGACACTATAGTAGTAATTGATTTCAGTCACCAATTCCTGGGGAGTCAATTTTTCGCTTTGTTCCGTAAAGTTTACGAAGTCTGTAAACAAAATGGTGACCACCTCAAAATTTTTGGCCTTTGTGGTTCCTGTAGCTTTCAGTTCTTCTGCTGTTTCCGGAGGCAGAATGTTTAATAATAATTTATCGGATTTGTCCTTTTCCAATTGAAGTTCATGTGTTCTTTCCTTTACTTTTTCCTCTAGGCTTTCATAAAGCAATGCATTTTCTAATGAAATTGCTATTTGACCACTTAAAAGCATGATTAAATTTATTCTATCAAACGTAAAAACATTGTTGGCCAAATTATTCTCCAAATAGATGACCCCTATGAGTTTACGCTGGCTGATCAAAGGAAGGCAAAGTACGGAATGTACCCCATTGGCAATAAAATAAGAATCGTTTTTATAAGCCTCTGAATTTGAAGCATCATCAAGTATTACAGGTTCTAAACTGTTGGATACATAATTGACCAGAGGTTTTGAAATTGATGAATAGTCAACCAAGGGAATTGCGGAAAGAATATTTGATACGTCTGATGTAGTATCATATTCTCCTTGCACTGAAAGTCCTTTTTCATATTTAAGAAGCAAAACTATTCGTTGGGCCCCAGCGTTTTCAACTATGATCTTGATTAAATTACCAAGTAGATCCTGAAGCTTTATCTGACCTGAAATTATTTCTGCAGATTTAAGTATGGTTTCCAGGTCTAGGTTTTTACCAACGGTTTCATATGGCGCAATTGATGATACGCTTTGGTTGGGTTTTGAGGTGTTCAAAGAAAATAGATGATTAAATTGACTGCTTATAGTAGCAGCCAGATCGGTGGCACCCCAAACTTTAAAACAGGCTACCGCATCCACCATTAAAACACTGGCCAGTTTATTGTTTTTTATGGTATCATAGTATTTGGCCAGTAAAAAGTTGGCAAGTGCCTGAACTTGCACATAACCGTATTTTGAAGCACTTTCCACGGCTTCAAATAAAGATTTTTCCATCCCTGAAAAATCCTTAGTGATCAAACAATATTGCCCTTTAAGAAGCTGATACTTGTGAAGAAAATTATCCGGGCATCCTTCACTGTATGTATGAAACCTGTTGAGGATACTTTTTACGGCCCTTCTCCATTTAAGGCGCTGTATGGCACCAGCGTTTTCATAGAGGCTACAAATGATAAGTGCTTTGAAATAAAAATGCTCGGCAGTGTGTAACATGCCCGGTGAATCCTTTAAATAACTATTGGAAACTAAAGAAACCTCGTAGGCTTGTTCAAAATCCTCTCTTAAATAGAGAACCTGCATTTTATTTATAAAGTAATAATGGGCAAAATGCCTTGACTCAAAATTTTCATAGGCTTTAATACTTAAACTTTCATCAAACTCCTTGGTATCAAAGGAAAGTTTGGATAGTGTCTTGCCCTGCAGGTTCAATATGGATTGCCTAACCGTTTGAATGGTAAGAATAGCTTCTTCGTTTTTGACCTGATTTAAAAAAACTAAATAATCATCAGAAATTTTTAGAATTTCATCAAAAGTCATTCCTCTCATAAAATAACTTTGCGTACTACCACAACACGCACAGCTTGCATGAAAAAAATCACCTAGCTCTAGACCAGATTCATAGGCAATTTGCCAATACCTCTCCATTTCAATTGCTGGTTTACGCCAGGGTAAGGCAAAATATCCTACTACAAAATGAGTCTCCGCTTTATAATTAACGCTCTTGTATTGCTCTACTAATTCTAGCGTGAGCTCCCCAAATTTATAGCCAGCACTTTTACGATTTAATATTGAACCTATAAAAATGGGACCAAAGGCTAAATAACCTATAGATATACCTTCAGTATTACCATGTTTCAAGCATACATTGACGATTTTCGTACATACCGCGATACACAGTTCAGGTTTTATTTGATAAGCAGACTTTGCGATGGTGGACATGAGTAAAACGGCCATTTTCAGATTTTCATCCTGCATTATCCTATGATGGGATATATCTGAAATTTTCTTTGAACCCCTATACCATATATATTTTAGTAATTCTAAAATTAACAGAGGCGGCTTAAAATGCTTAGGTAATTTTACACCAAGGGGTACCAAAGCTTCAATCCCAATTTGGTAAGCTTCCTTGAATTTTCCAAGATTGGTGTAATAATGTATTTTACTGCGGCAAATAAGGGCATTATCTAGTGGATTTTCTGCAATGGATAGTGCTAAATCATAATACTTTTCTGCAGATTCATGATTGTTACACAGGTGTTCTGACTCGGCTCGTTGTAAATATAATTTCTGTAATAATGATCCATGGTTCTTAAAACTTTCCTTTGGCAATACCTCCAGAGCTTTGACCACATAATTCAAAGAAGCTTCATAGGCGTTAGAATTCCTAGCTCTTTTACTGGCCATAAAGTTCACCTCGGCAAGTTTAACCAATTCAGAATTGGACGTTATTAGGTCTATTGAATAATTTAAGTGGTCTGCTATTTCATAGACGGTTTCTTCAGTTTCGGAAATCGTTCCCTTTTCCAATAAAAACTTCCCTATTGTTAAATGAATGGATTTTTTTTCTGCATCGTTAGAAAGTAGGTATGCTGCTTGGTGAATTCTATCATGTAGAAACTTATAGTCCTCCAATTCTAGTTTATTCCATGAAAAAACCGGTAATAATAGTCCTTTTTTAATAGCAATTGAGAGTTGGTCTATGGTATCTTCAAGCTTTTGACCTGAAATTTCGTTTAATAGATCAATGTGGAAACGATCACCAATACAAGCGGCTATTTTTAGGATATTCTGTATGTCAGCTGTTAATCCGTTTATTTGGGCCAACATAAGATCAACAACGTTTTCAGAAATTGATGCTTCTTTAGCTTTTTCTAGATTATAGACCCATTTATTGTCTGTATAACTAAAATATATAGCCCCATTTTCATTTAACGAAAGAAGACATTGCTTTGCGAAAAATGGATTTCCATACGTCTTTTCCAAGACTAGCTCAGCTAAAGGACGAGCACTCTCAATATCCGTTAAAATGGTATCAGCAACAAAGCTGTTCAACGCTCTTTTGCTCAATGGTTTAAGGTTAATTTCGTGAACAATATTTTTCACTTCCTTTAATCGTTCCAACATAAAATTTACGGGATGCGCTGTGCTAACCTCATTGTCCCTATAGGCCCCAATAATCGTTAGATATTTTAGGTCGTAGTTAAGATATAGGTTTTCTATCCATTGTCTAGTGGTGGAATCTATCCATTGTAAGTCATCTAAAAAAATAAATAGAGGATGCTCGGGCTTTGAAAATGCACTTACAAAATTTTGAAGTACTAAATTAAATCGTTGGTTTGATTCTTTTGGTGGTAGGGGCTTTATTAAAGGTTGTTCCCCAATTAAAAGTTCAAGTTCTGGAATAACTTCCGTTAGTAGTCTGCCATTGTTCCCTAGAGCAGTAGTAAGTTTTGTGCGCCAATGCTCAATATTGGCCTCGTCTTCGGACAATAACTGTTTAATGAGACTACTGAAGGCCAAGTTGAGGGAATATAAGGGTATATTACTTTTATATTGGGCAAATTTACCAGAAATAAAAAATCCCTTATTTTGATTGATCCATTTTCCCATTTCGTTAATAAGTGCAGATTTACCTGCACCGGCATAACCGGAAATCAATACAAACGAACTATTCCCCTTAAACGTTTTTCCAAAAAGTTCGGTCAATGTAGCAATTTCCAATTCCCTTCCGTAAATTTTGTTTGGAATTTTAAACCAATTGCCAATGTCATGGCTCCCAATTACAAATTCATCATTAAGGTTATTGCTTACCAAATTGTCATGACACTTTTTAAGGTCAAATAATAATCCATGGGCACTCTGATACCTGTTCTCAGCGTTCTTATCCAAAAGGCGCAGGACAATATTTTCAAGAGGTTTAGGAATTGTAGGATTGGATTTGGATGGAGGTATAATTTCTTTTGCTATGTGATTATGGATGATACCCATAGCGCTACTGGCCTTAAACGGAGGATTTCCTGTAAGTATTTCATAATATACCGTGCCAAGAGAATAAAAATCAGTACGGTAATCCATAGTGGTATTCATTCGTCCGGTTTGTTCCGGTGAAACATACAAAAGGTCTGTAGCTTCAAGTGCTTCCTTGGTATTTGGTTGTTGTGGTTCGCGTGAAAACTCTTCTGCGACATGAAATCCTTTAAGTAGTATTTTTTCCGGACCGTCCTCAAGAATTATGTTCTTGGGATTTATGCATTTATGGATTACCTTTTTATCATGAATGAACTTAACGGTTTCAGCAAGGGCCAAAGCAATTGAAAAAAATACGTCTATATTGAAGGTATTGTTTTGTAAATAAGAAGAAAGTTTTTTTTCGTTTTCTTTGGAAAGTGCTAAGGTTAATTTATTATCATGCTTGACCAAACCAAGTGCTTTCATTACCCTTGGATGTTCTACTTTTTTTAATATTTCAAAATAGTATTTTAACTTTTGTTGGGCCTGAACCGTTTCTTGAAATTCTGAAGTAGTTTTTAAGCAAATAAAGGTTTTGTCTACCAAATGCTGAGCAATAAAAGTAACATACTGATCTTCCGTTTCAATCTGCGAGGAAACCTTATATTCAGATAAATTTAAGTTCATTATTGTGCTAAGGGATTTAAATAGCCTTTTGTTAAAATTTATTCAGTAATTTCCTTTCGTTCAATAGTACTTTATATTTCTATCTCATGTCCTTGAACAGCTAGCTCAATCGGGAAATTA
>TARA_R110000744_G_scaffold7193_5_pt1 | contig 10391 bp, 7 predicted proteins | sample TARA_R110000744 | Tara Oceans TARA_R110000744 (sample SAMEA4398083) | marine metagenome | biome: Polar Biome; feature: [DCM] deep chlorophyll maximum layer (ENVO:01000326); material: water (ENVO:00002006), including particulate matter (ENVO:01000060) such as... | depth 36 m | reverse complement strand
TAAGTAATTTCACCATCTGATGTCCATCCACAAGATAATGCAGAAACAGGTAATGCTGCGTCTACTAAGTTAATTGCTACTGTACCAGAAGTATATCCTGTACGTAGGTCTAAATAAGATAATAAGTCTGTAGTTAATACTGACTTAGCAATAATCTCATTAGATAATTGATCGGTGTAAGCTGGTAATGCAGCTATGTTAAATCCGTATGCCATAATGTTTAATTGTTTTGTTTTTTGTTAATTTAGGTTTAGTTTCTTAATTTTCTAAGCATGTTAAGTTTAGCTTCCATCTTAGAATTTTTGTCGTCTAATATCTCTTTAAAAGTATTAGTCGTTACTTTGTTAGCAGCTGGTGTGTTAGCTACTACTTCGAATCTTTCTTTTAATGTAGAAAGTTCTTTTCTTAATTCCTCAATTACTTCGGTTTGTGGGATTAGCATTTCTGCAATTGCTTCAACTAGATCTGCAGCATTCATGTCTGTCTTGATCTCTTCTTCAATTTTTACATCTTCTTCTAATTCAACTTCTACTTCTGTTTCTTCTACAGAATCAGCATCAGAATTTTGAATTTCAGAGATTTCTCCGTTTTCACCTACAGTAATGATTTGTCCGTCGTTGGTTTCATGTTTTCCAGCAGGTGCAAATGGATCTTCAGATACTCCTTCGCCAGCTCTTACAAATAGGATTGCTCCTACTTCTAATTCGCCTTCAGTGTATACTTCAGTACCATCAACTAAAGTTGCTTCTGCTAATTTAACAGTTACTACTTCATCCGCTCCTAACATAACTTTCAACTTTGTGATTACATCGTTTACGTTCATATTTGTTTGGTTTCTTTTTTATAAGATTAAGTTCTTATACATATAAATATAATAACTCACGAGGATGACAAAAGTTTCGTCAATATATAATAATAAACATTTTAATATATGAAGAAATTCGCATTAACTACTATCTTTTTAAATCCTGTCTATGGCCGAGATCGAGCAGGACAACTAGAAATATACTATATGCATAAACTATTAACAGAAAATGGTTATGATGTAGATATTATTGGTGTTAAAGGTAGAAATAACAAGGATTTTCCATTCTATATTGATTATTCAATAGTAGATTGGACAAAATATGATGGAATTATAGTACAAGGTACTTCTGGTAACTTCTTTGGGGGTAAACAATTCAAACATACTGCACCTATTATTGAAGGAATGGCAAAAGCTATGCCACAAATCTATACTTTAGCAACAGATCCACTAATGTTACCTCTTAATCCTGCTAAAATTATCAATAAAAGATTTAAAACACACCAAGATTGTATACAACCATGGGAAGATATGATAGATAATCAAGTAGTTATATTTCCAGGTAAAGATCTAGAGTTCTTTTGGGGTAAAAAGTATAAAAAGGTAGTTGAATTTGACTTATTTACATACATATTTAAGGATCTATATAAAGAAGATAGACCTGAGCGCTTATTTGTGGCTGAGAAAGAATATGATGTAGTATATTATGGTAGGAAAAGAAACAAGTTTAGACATAATCTTCTAAAGAACTTAATGCCTGATAGTACTAATAACCTATTAATCAGTTATAAGACTAATGATATTGTATGCAGACAGATCGGTGCGCTTAAACAACATGAGCTTATTGATAAATTAGATACGTGTAAGGTGAGTTTGATTCTTGGAGATGAGGAACATATGGATAATACCATTACATTCAGGTTTTTTGAGACCATGAGGTCTAATTGTTTGGCTGCTATACCAATTGAGTACGATCCATCTAGATCACTTATAAAGAACCCAATTCTAAGGGAACTGTTATATATTAAAAATCAAGAAGATGTAAAGAGGTTAGTCGAGAGTTATTCAGTGGACTTATTAGAGTTACAACGAGTAGAACTCGATCGTATACTTAAAGACTTTGACCAAAAGTTTATAAATCCTTTCTTAGAAAGAATGACTTGGTCAAAACATTATAGAAAGTAATTGTTAATAACTTTTTGAAAATAAGTGTGCCTAGATTTTTTTATATCGTTTATTTTGATTATATTTAACTATAACAATAAATAAAAACAATAAAATTATGCACAAATTCAAACAACAAATCGAAAATCTTTCTAACGTAGAGGTAATGGTAATGGCAGAGTATAATGTAGTTCTTAAAGCAAATGCTTCTGGAGAATATTATTACTTTAACTTTACTAATTTAGGCGATGTACAAGTCCGTACTGATTTACAAACACTCGAATCTAACCTTAGCTTTCAACAAGCTTTTAAATTAGCTAAAGAATTAGTTTAAATCTTTCTTACCTTTACGTCTGATTTCGACAATTCGAACTACATTAAATACGATACCTGTTATTAATAGGATTAATGTAAGCCATTCACTTACTCCCATTACTACACTTCCGGTTCCTAAGATAGTTACAGTATTTGCTACTGTGTCTTTTGTTTCTTGTATCATCTTATTTTGTTGCGCGTTCGATGAATTGTCCCGTGATTGAGAATCCATTTAACTCTTTGTTTTTGATTTTGTCCCAAGTTTCTTGGTTATTTATTTTATAGCTTACCATCCAAGTACCAGTCGGTACGTTAAATCCAAACTTTTTTGATTTATCCATTTCTGGATCATCTACTAACCAAGATTCTAGGAGTGTGTTTGAGGACACTACATCATCGTTATGATTAATATCAGTATTGTTATGATTGGATTCCTCTAAGAACTTCCTAGATATCTTCTCGATTGTTTCTGAAGTAAAGTATACATGAAACATGTTTCCATCCTTATCTTTACGTGGAATCATTACGTTTGGTGTCATTGCTGGACCAGTAATAATCATTTGATCATCTTCACTAAAATTCCATTGAGACATTAAATAACCAGAGTTAGCTTGATCTTCCATAGGAATTGCAGCTAAACCTTCAGCTCTTCCTTCGTTTACTACTACAGTTCTACCACCTTCTCTAAATACTCTAACTTGTTCCCAATAGTGCTGGCAATTTGGTCCTCCTTTATATTTAAATATATCATAAGTATTAGAACCTCTTGGTCCAAACCCTGGATTAAAAGAATCCATCTGTCCTAGTTCTTCGATAGTATATACTTTATTCAACCTCATCATTGCTCTACAAAATGTTCTTTGAGCGCTAGGTCCTGAATATCTATACTTAACTTCACCTTCGTCAGTAGGATTCTTTTTTCCAAGTATGTCTAAACCAATAATACCTTTAAGTACATCGGTGATATCTGCGAAGTTTGCTTGTGCTTGTGATATTTCTATTGTATTAGCATAATCAAGTATCTCTCCGAACTCCGGATTGCTTGCCATAAGTACAATCTCATCTGTTTCTTCGTATGTATGTTCTTTACCACACATATAAGATCCATCAGGCATTTGATGTTCAAAACCATCAGGGCAATCTGCATTTTCTCTAAACATTTCTGCTTCGTTAAATGCTTGCCATGATATACCAATTGCTGGTTTATCTACTAAAGACATTATATCTACTCCTAAATCTTCGAATTCCATGTCTTCCCAATCAATGAGAAGCTCTACTATTTTTCCAATCATATTATAATCTTGCTAAGTTTTCTATTTTTGCATCCTTTTCTTGTTGGCTAGTCATTTCATTTGAAACAACATAGGCTCTAACAACTGTTGGAGTACTTCCAGTTTGATTTGCAATACCTACTTCTGTATTTGCATCTTGATCTGCGTTAGCTCCAGCTTGTAAAGCTTCAGTAGGATTAAATGTAGGTGCGGGAGGTATTGATATTCCACCAGCTCCTCCACCGCCTCCACCTTTATCTCCAGGTGTTTTAGTTGATATTATCTTTTTAACTGACATAACCCCTGCTGCAACTGCAACTCCAGCAGCAATAGGTGCTAATGCTGGACCTACAATGGGAATACCAACAACTGATTTATATGCAGCTGTTGCAGAACTATATGTATCTATAGTAGTTTGAGCAATTGCAGCTGCTTTACCGACTGCTGAACCTTCTCCAACCAATGATACAATAGAACCAAGAACCTGAGAACCAGCATCTAATGCGTTATTAACATCTTGTTCTCTAATGTCTTCTTGAAAGTCAGCGTAATCATCGTCTAATTTCTTTTGTTTACCATCATATTGTTTTTTAATGGCAGCTATTTGACTTGCTGTAGCTCCAGCTTGTGTGATGGCTAGTACATCAGCATCTCTTTGTATTTGTAGTTCTGCATCTGCTCTAAGTTTAGCATCTTCAATACTATCTAAGTTTGCTTTCTGTAATAGACCATCTATAATAGCTTTATTTGCAATTGCATCAGCTTCAGCCTTTTCATCAGCTAACTTTTTATCTGCTGCAACCTTAGCTAATCTAGCTTCTTCGTCTTTTGCTTCTTGATCTTTTAGTGCTTTACGTTTATCATAAGCAGCTTGATCTTCTTTTTGTCCCGCAACTAGATATCCGTCTCTAGTATTCTTAAGCTTTCTAAGAGCATCTTCAGTTTCTTTATTGGTTTCATCACCAGCTTCTCTAACATCATCAGGATTTAACCCTATGAAATCTGCGATTGCGCCAGTAGTATCTGCAACTAAACTTGTACCTTCTTCAAGTATTCCAACATATGCAAGACCTGCAGTAAGACTATCAACAGCTCCAAGTAGTAAGGTAACTGGTGCCATTAAGAAACCGATAACAGCTTGACCTATTAGCTTGTTACGTTCCATTGCTTTTACTTGAGCATCTTGTTGTTCTTTTGCTAGAAGTAATTGAGTTTCCATTGAATTGATAACCTCATTGGTTTGATCAATCTTTAGTTGTCTTATTTCTTTTTCAGATTTACCTTGTAGTCTTAAACTATTTTCAGAAGCAAGTGTAGCATTTAAACCATCTTCTCTAGCTTTAACCTCAGCTTGAGTATCTTCCATCAATTGTTTTTCACTAGCACTAACACCAGATATAGCACCGATGATATCATCCCAATATGCTACTATTAATCCAAGCGCTACAACTATAGCTCCAATACCTGTCGCAATCAAACCTTTCTTCAATGCACTTGCACCTTGAACTCCTGATTTAAACGAGGCTTTCATTGAAGTACCAAGAGTTTTGAATGCTCCTCCTATTTCTTTGAATCTGGTACCTAAACCTCCAGTAGCTTCATCAATCAATTTTACTCCAGCTTCTCCGTCTTCTCCAGCTTTTTTACTTTCTGTTCCTAGATCTTTTGCTGAATCTGCCGCTTCATCTAAACTTGCTTCAGTTTTCTTTGCTTGTGTGTCTACACCTTTAAGAGCCGTTTGCAGCTCGTCGACTGATGAAACACTTTGCTGTATTCCATCAATCTCAAAGGTAATTTTTACTTTTTCTTCTGCCATATATTATTAAATATAATTATAAGTGTTATTGAATTACTGTAAGCAATGTATTGTGTCTCCACAGAAGTAAGATACAAAGTTATTTGCTAAGGTTGCGTTTGTATTAGGTTGTGATACAGGAACTATAGTTCCACAATATACAGCTCCAGTTCCAGTTAAACCGATTCGATATTGTATTACATCTCCTAAAGCAAAATTACTACCGTTAGTGTCCATTGTCCATAGTACTCCTGTTTGACAATCTTCAACAGTATAAGTTAAAGGTGCTGGTGTAATAATACAGGCTCTAGGAGCAGTACAATTATTTGTTGTTACTGTTACTGTTGCAGTACCTGATATGATTATAACACTATTTGCTTCTGCACATATTGAGGTTGCACTTTGTATTCCTAGTGACCAGTTAAAGGTTCCACCATTTAATATATAGGTTCCACTTGCTGGTGAGGATGAAGTATAGATTTCATGACATGTTTGAACTGGTGGTGGAGTAATTCCTTGACAGTCATCACAATCGATATATTCAAATGGATCTAAGGTTTGTCCAGATGGTGTTTGTTGTAAACTAATTATAGAAACACATATACCAGTATAAGGTCCTGTTGCTATTTTGTATACTCCATTTACGTTTAATTGTTGGTTTGATTGAAAGTATGTTGGTGGAAAACTAAAGGTATCACAAGCATATGCATAATAACCATATGATGTTGAACATGTAGCACAGTCTGCAAATACCTGTGTAAAAGTATCTGTTGGTGCCGTTATAGATTCATACATTACTTCGTAGCAACCTGTAACTCCATTAACAGTAACTTCAATTACATTTCCAGGTTGTAGTTGTACTAGACCACCGTTAGGTACATATGTAAAGGTTGCATCTAAACAATTAGCAACATACCATGAATTAGATGGTGGTGGTAATTGAGCTTGACATATTTCACATTCTTCAAAATCTGCTAGGTAAGTATAAAGGGCAGGGTTTATAGTAGTCTCTATAACCATATAACAATTATCTAATTCATTAAGAGTTATTACAGTATTTCCTGGACTAATAGTTACAGTATCTGGTATAGTAGCTACTAATATAGGTCCAGCTAAATCACATTCTCCGTCAGGAGTTAGAAGCTTTATGTTCCAATTAGTTAGTAGATCGTCACATTCTAAAGTAATTTCGAATTCATCTGATACACAACCATTAGAATCTGTTATATAATAGAAGTATTGTCCTGGACATACACCAGTAACATTAAAGCTATTTCCAAAGGCTTGTTCATTCCATCCAATAGTATAAGGTCCTGTTCCTCCGCTTGGTACTACATCTATTGTACCGTTACAAGGTTCATTACAATCTGTAGGATTTGTAAAGGTTATTGTTCTATCAATTTCTGTTGCTGTACTTTCTGGTACATCTACTTGTATAGTTGCAGATCTTCCTTCAGCATCAGTTACTAATAGGGTATCAACTCCGACTGGAGCAGTAATTGTAAAGACATAAGGTGCTTGACCTATAGGAAAACTAACCGTTCCTTGTGCTCCACTTCCTGATAGTTCCCATGAGAATAGTGGTGTACCATCCGTGGTTATCTGGATTGATCCTGCTTCACCGATACAATTGTTATTAAATGTAATAGCACTAAATCCTGTAAGTGGATCAGGGAGCCACACTGGTCTTTGATCTTTAAGGGTAATTAGTTGTACTTTAACCTCTGTTGTTTCGCCAACCTGTACATCAATAATCTTTTCTGGTCTATAATACTTACCATTAACAAAAACTATATCATTAAATGCAAAGTCTTGTAAGTCTACATTGTTAAGAGTAAAGGTTGCTGTTAGTCTTCTACTAAATTTATTGTATAATGAATTAATATATCTACTCCAGTATTCATCATATAAGGTTGAACCTTGATCAAAGTAACCTGTACCAGGATTAGGACTTATATAGTATCTAACGTCATTAGAAAAATTTAAATTTAAACTAGTTTGTTGTGGGGGCCAGTCGCTATAAGAACTAACTAAAGGATATTTCTGTTGTTGTACTGCAGATCCTCCATCATTATTAAGATACCAATAACTTGCTGCATCTGTAATATCTTGTCTACCATTATAGAATAAGAATCTACTCTTAGGTTTAATAGGTACGTACTCTATAGTATCACCATCATCAATATTAAATATAGATGGAATAATGAACTGTGGATCTACAGCATATCCAGGACTAGATGCTGTTATTTGATCTATAGGTGTTGGAGCTATTCCTTCTACTGTAATTTCTCTCTTGCCTTTAAGTAGTTCGTTATTACTATTAAATCTTAACCAACCATAAGCATGTTTGCTATTATCTTGATGGAATGTATTAATCCAGTCTTCATCCTCTTGCATTGTAAATTCTATCTCTTGACTCTGAGTATTGAATAGTGGTTCAAGTATTTGATCTTTATTAAGGTTAATCTTCTCAGACCAATCATAGTTATTACCACTACCAATGAAATCTTGCCATGGTTCGATAATGAAGTTATTAGGTCTCTTAGCATCAGGTTGCATTACTAATCTAAACATAGTTAATACATCCTTAATATAATCTATTTGATTATACTCACAATCTAAATCTAAAGGTGAATAGTAAGAACCTGGTGCAGCAGTACAATTCCACTGACTATTTTCAATTAACCATGAACTAGCATTAGTTTGCTGATTTTGCTGTAAATAGAATACTTGGAGTATATCTCCAGCAACAGGTTGATAACCACCGTTACGTGAATCCCAAGTTACTGTAGATGTAAGACCATAATATTGGTAATTACCCGTTGCTAAGACTGTAGCTCCAGTAAAAGTTCCAAGGTTTTGTACTTTACATAGTGCTACAGCAGTTGGAAGAGGTGTGTTTCCACCTCCACCTGGTTGATATTCTTGTCTTGCAGTTATCTCAGCACTAGCATTCATTATATAGTAATTACCAGATATTGATGCATCTCCTGGACAAGTAAAGTAACTACCTGTACCGGGAGATGCTATGGTGAATGATCCACCAACATTTGAACCAACAGTAGGGTTAAACATGAATTCTGAAGGTGCTTGACCTGTTGTAAATTGATTTACTGAATTAAATACAGTGCTTGTAGTTTGATCAATATTCATTCCAATCGATTCGCTATTACCAAAGGCACTTAAATACATTTGATGGAATTGATCACTATTAAGAAATGTAGAACTATAAGTATATCCAGCATCTTCGAATATCTGATCCCATATACGTTTAGCTCTAATCATTGGTTTCATTCTTGTTTGACCTAATGAGTTTGCAGTGTGTGTAAAACTTCTACTACCTGCACCAGTAGGACCTAGAGCAATACGACCTTGATCAGGATCTCCAGCTTGACTTGAATTTGCACCAGTATAGGTATTTCCATGATCTATAAGTGGCATTAATATATCTCCATCTGCATAACCTCCAGTTAATGAAGGATTTTCTGGGTATGCATTCCAACTTACAGCTATATCATTATAGCCATATGGTCCTAAGAAATCATCAGCATTTGTATATACATTAGGTAGACCTTCCCAATCAAAGTCTGTCATTACTAAATCACACATTCTCTTATCAGCAATTACAGAACTAAAGTCTCTGGTCTCTCCTAAGAATAGGAGTTCATAGTCTATCTTATCTAGATTACCATTAGTAAATATTCTTTGTAGTCTTACGTGACCACTCTTAAACTCTGCGCCATCTACTAGGATCTCTGCTTTCTTCTTTAGAGTTACATCATAATCAATACCATCTATTTCAAATGCATTAGTAAAAAACTCATTGTTGTTTCTGGTTGCTGGTACTCTAAAAGTTTTACTAAACACAGAAGAGGCATCAGCAGTTGTGATATCCTCTATACTTAGTGTTAACTTAATAGGTTCCGTGTCATATAGATCTATGAAGATCGGTTCTCCGGAATCTTTAAATAGTTTTAATTGAATCATATTATCCTCTTTGTGATTTAATGTTTGATGCTAATTGGAAGGTAACAGTGTATTGGAATAAGTTATCCTTTCTATTTGTCTGTTGTATATACGAGTTACTCATTAGTTTAACTGGTACCCATTGATATGCGTAATCTCCTTCTGAGAATCTAGCATTGACTTGAGCACTTTTAAACATACTACCTAATAGTTTTGCTTCAGCATCATTAATATATCCTGTAGTTGCTGTCCATGTTTCTTTGATGGTTTGCGAATATGTTGTTTGTCCTCTACTTTGTAAGTCTACTGAGTAACTTCCAGCGTTATAATCTGCAGCTTCTTTAAGGAATTCGTTTCTAGTAGTATTTATCACCTTTTGATTCTTCTTAGTAAAGGTAAATTGATCTCTAAAACCTAGTGAGTTTAACCAAGCAAATTGTATGTGACTATAATCGTTACAATCTCCAGGTCCAAGTCTATTAAATCCTTGAGTTACCCATCCAGATGGTACCATTAAACCACTACCTCCACATGTTCCACCAGTAGGACTTAATACCATTGGTTGTATATAATAACGAGTTGTTCCAGGTAGTAGATTAAATCCAGGCATATTAGCTGGTCCACATCCTATAGTTATTGTTTGATAATTTCCAGCAGGTACTAACCCTTGACCTGGAGTTATATTAGGTCCTCCACCATTTGATTGTATATTATTAACTTGAGTCTCAGACATAAGGTTTCCAGCAGCATTAAATTCTAATACTATGAATGCTTCTATACCTTGTGCATTAAAGATTGGAGGATTACTTCCACTTCTATTAGTAGCATTATAGAAACTCTTAGTTAGTTGGTCATCATCATATACATTATGCATGTTGATACCATCAGGACTTCTAAAGCCTTCAACATAGAAATCATCTCCAGTAGCTTCTTCATCTATAGTCCATTGATTATCTGATAGTGCTAGTCCTTGTGGAGACTTAGGTAAAGGGTTTAATATAGTACAGTTATCTACTACAGTTGCTTGTACGTTAGGTTGATATGCAGTAGGGTTAAAGGGAACTTCCCAATATTG
>TARA_R110000744_G_scaffold110165_4_pt1 | contig 10399 bp, 9 predicted proteins | sample TARA_R110000744 | Tara Oceans TARA_R110000744 (sample SAMEA4398083) | marine metagenome | biome: Polar Biome; feature: [DCM] deep chlorophyll maximum layer (ENVO:01000326); material: water (ENVO:00002006), including particulate matter (ENVO:01000060) such as... | depth 36 m | reverse complement strand
GGGTGTTGTGATAGCAAATTTACTGATAGATATTGTCAATGCAGAACACCTGCGTAATTTTATTGCCTTTATTTGCATTACCTTTGCCATTAAAAACATCGGCTTTAAAACATTGCAACTGAGCTTAGTTAATAATCGCTACGGCGCGTATGTTATGTCAGCAATGTCAGGCATTACGAGTACTTTAGTTCACGCTGGCGGCCCGCCTTTAATCATCTACTTTACCGCCATAGGTTTAGCGCAATCAAAATTTGTTGCAACTGCCGCCGCCTTCTTTGCCATCATGAATATCATTAAATTAATTGGCGTTGTATCTTTAGGGTTATTAACTTTTGATGTGGTACTTACCGCTCTCGCATTTTTACCTTTAGCTGTGTTCGGAAATTGGCTTGGCGTTAAAATTAATCAACACCTAGATAAACAACGCTTTCTAAAAGTAATGAATTACCTCTTGTTATTGCTAGGTATTTGGTTATTCACTACAAAATAGTGTTAATTAAACACGAAATATACCTATTTTTTAAATAATATTAAAAAAAGATAATCACTATGACTGTATGAAATTATTGTTTTACCGGTGAACCACTGTGAAATTTAAAGTCTGTATCTGGCGTTGAAATCAAGTCCGCTTCAACCTTACCAAAATGAGCAATACGGTCACTAATATCTTTACCTGCAATTTGCTCTGCTAAGGCTAAGTAGTCTTGATAATGTCGAGCTTCAGATCTTAATAACGAGGTGTAAAATTTATTTAAATCATCATCTAAATGAGGCGCTAGCTTTGCAAAGCGTTCGCATGATCTAGCTTCAATATACGCACCACAAATTAGCTTATCAATTAAGGTATCTGGCTCATGTGTTGTAACATGCGTCATCATACCTTTTGCGTAACGACCAGCTGAAGTGTTTTCAAACGCAATATTACGGCCTGCCATTATTTCTAACACTTGATAAAAGTGATGTAATTCTTCTTTGATTAACAACACCATTTTATCAATCAAATCTTGTCCATAATCAGAGTTACTTTTGGGGAAAACTGATTTTGATAATGCGTCTTGGTTAGCTAAAGATTGTAAATCCCCTTCTTGACGATATAAATAACCTTCATAAGGCTTAAACCAATCAGCTAATATTTGTCCGCTTTTCTTATCAACTGCATATTTACGCATAAGGTGCATTGCGGTCTGCCCTGCTTTTAATTCACAAGCAAGGTGGTCCCTTAATATAATGGGTAAATTCTCTGGTTTTTTAGCTTCATCAATCCAAGCATTAGGCGTTTCACATTTAAGAAAACTTAAAATTGGAGCTAATAATTTTTGGGAAGGCACTTTTTGAAAACTCGGTATCTATCTAAAACATTGCAGTGATTTTATCATGAAACTTTTAAATAGGTTAGCTTGTCTGACTATTAAAGAGTAATCGCCATTAGGTTTAGGCTTAAAATAAAGTGTTAAATCCTACACGGCAGTTTTAAATGACATATAGAGCAACTTACTCTTAAAATTAGTGGCTGAAAACTTATTATGCACAATTTAACATTCAGTGCACATATCAAATGATTAATAAGCAATATGGGTAAATTTTATTTAGCTTGAGCCTGTTCAACACACTTGTGTAGCGTAAGAACTTCCATGAAACTATTACGGGGAGCATGCAGCTGAGTTCAAGGCATATGAAGACGCTATTAATAAATTTCAGCTATTTTAAAGCCCTACGCTGAGTCACTTGTAAAACTATTAATGTAAACTATTTATACGAATAACAAATTTAAGATTAAATTTAAAAGACTGCAATTAACTGAAAAATTCTGTGCTATTTGTTATGATATTAAGAAATGAGACCTATTGAATTAACAAGATAAATTTATTCTTAACAAAATAAAGCGAAAAATATAATGAAAAAGACGGCGGCTAAATCACTAACAGATAAACACGAAGAACTTACCCATAGTGAACATCAAACCGTACTTTCGCATGTTCAGCGAGAAGTCGATGAATGGTATGTCAATACTATTATGTTAAAGGGGATTGACGTCCCTTTTAAGTATCGCAGAAAAAAGCTTTATAAGTCATTACAAAATCAGCAGGTAAATATTACCTATTATCCTACTCAAGAAACCATTGCTGGCTTTGAACTTGAAGTCATGAAAATTGTTCGTATTAAAGTCTGTTGAGCACTTTGTGCCTTGAAAACTGCTCTGCTAGACTGATAGATGGCTAAATAATATCTTTTTACGTCGAAATATCAAACAACCCTTGACGAATCACTCGCCATCTTACATAAATAGCATATCAACAATAAAAACAACTAAGTTGATTTGAATACAAGGTCGCAGAGTTTTACTTATATCTGCATTATTTTTGGGGACAGAGAGAGGTATATAACATGATCTTAAATCATATCTGGGGGCTTTATACTGCACCTAAAAAAGAGTGGCAAACAATTGAGAAGCGTCACGAGAGTCTAACGTATTCTATGGTTCATATTCTTACCATTGCTTTAATTCCAGCAATTTGTGGCTACTACGCTGCCGCACACATAGGTTGGTCAATTGGCGCAGGAGATCCAATTAAACTAACGGAGTCAAACGCATTGTTTATGTCCGTTGCTATGTATTTTGGTTTAATTCTAGGCGTATTTTCCCTAGCGGTTTTAATCCAATGGATGGCAAAAACTTTTGACTCAAAACCAGATTTCACTCAGTCATTAGAGTTAGCAGCCTATGCAGCTACACCTTTATTAATGGCAGGATTAACCGCACTCTTTCCAGTTTTGTGGTTTGTAGTACTGGCAGGGTTAGCAGCATTATGTTACTCGGTTTACCTACTTTATTCAGGTGTACCAATTATGATGAATATTCCTGAAGAAAAAGGCTTTATTTATTCGAGTTCTGTAGTGACTTGTGGTTTAGTACTAATTGTTGCACTGATGGCGGCAAGCGCTATCGTTTTCAACTCAGGCTTAGGTGTTGAGTACATCAGTTGATTTAATAGCAGTCATAAAAAAACCGCTTAATAGCGGTTTTTTTATGATTCAAATTTGGTATTCAGTGTTATCAGTTAATAAATACCCATCATGCTTTATTCAGCGCCTTCATTATACATATCGATAATTGAATCGGCATTTTTGTCTGAAGTTTCTTTGGTTTCATTATTACGCATAGCATCGAGTCTATCTAAATAGCTTTGATCGATATCTTTTGTAACGTATTCCCCATTAAAAACTGACGTTTCAAATTCTGTAATATCTGGATTTGCAGTCGACACAGCAGAAACTAAATCTTCTAGGGTTTGGAATATTAACTTGTCCGCACCGATAAGCTGACATATATCGTCTAGTTCACGACCATGGGCAATTAACTCATTAGCGCTTGGCATATCAATACCGTAAACATTTGGGAAACGTATTTCTGGAGCTGCAGAAGCAAAGTATACTTTCTTAGCACCCGCCGCTCTTGCCATTTCAATAATTTGACCTGACGTAGTACCACGAACAATAGAGTCATCGACAAGTAAAACATTTTTACCTACAAACTCTGCACCAATAGCGTTAAGTTTCCTACGCACTGATTTTTTTCGTTGCTCTTGTCCTGGCATAATAAACGTACGGCCAATATAACGATTTTTAACGAAGCCTTGACGATATGGAATATTAAGATGACGCGCTATTTCTAATGCTGTATCACAAGATGTTTCAGGGATAGGAATAACAACATCGATATCAATATCTTCCCACTCTTTAGCAATTTTATCGCCTAATTTTTTCCCCATATCAACGCGAGACCCGTAAACGGAAATCTTATCAATAGAAGAATCTGGTCGAGCAAAATACACGTATTCAAAAATACATGGATGAAATGACGGGTTTTCAGCACATTGCTGGCTATGAATTTCACCGGACTCTGTAAAGAAAATAGCTTCGCCAGGCGCAACATCACGAACAAATTCAAATTCATTAGCATCAAGTGCAACTGATTCAGATGCCACCATATATTCGACACCAGATTCAGTTTCACGCTTACCAAAGACCAGAGGACGAATACCATTAGGATCGCGAAATGCCACCATACCGTAGCCGATAATCAAGGCGACTGTTGCATAGGCGCCACGAACTCGTTTATGGACATTGCTTACCGCAGTAAAAATATCACTTTGATCTAATGTATGTTGCTCTGAATTTTGTAATTCGTGACCTAAAATATTTAATAAAAGCTCAGAATCTGACGTGGTATTAACATGGCGGCGGGCTTGTGTATTGAGCCAAAGCTTTAACTCTTCCGCATTGGTTAAATTACCGTTATGCGCCAAAGAGATACCAAAGGGTGAGTTTGCGTAAAATGGCTGCGCTTCTGAACTACTTGATGTACCAGCCGTAGGATAACGAATATGGCCAATGCCCATGTTACCTTGCAGACGTAACATATGGCGGGTATGAAAAACATCTTTCACTAAGCCGTTACCTTTTCGCAATCTAAAGGTATTTTCGTGAATGGTCACGATACCTGCAGCGTCTTGGCCACGATGCTGTAATACCGTTAAACCATCATATAAAGCTTGACCTACGGGTGTTTTACCAACAATACCAACAATACCACACATGCACTTATTCTCCGACGAACTAAGTTTAAATACTAAGCTAAAAAACTGGATGATTGTTTGAGATATTCAAAAAACCATTCAACTATTAATGTAAATTCTGGAACCAACTGTGAATTCTGCCACCATGTACTAGAGGACGCGGGTGTAAACGCATCCATAAAAAATAACACTGCAGCTATGATCAATACGCCTCTTAACGCACCAAAAACAATACCCAGCACTCTGTCAGTACCTGACAAGCCAGTTTTACTGACAAGTTGGCCAATGATGTAGTTAACGAGTGCGCCTAAAATTAAAGTGGAAATGAATAGAATAGCAATCGAGGCAGCGTTACGAAGCAGTTGATCGGAAATATTGGTCAGTAAGGTCGACAAGTTAAGGTAGAAGCTACTAGCGACAAAGAATGCACTGATCCAAACAATTAAGGAAACAGCTTCTTTAACAAAGCCCCGCACTAAGCTAATTAAAGCTGAAATGCCGATGACAGCCAAAATGGCATAATCTATCCAAACCATAAATCGAATATTCTCATTGATTAGAGGCGCGCATTCTACCAGAAGGCAGCTAAGATTTGCTAATAATTTTATTATTTAGCAGGGTAAAAACGGGCAACTTTACCCTGAACATTAGTAAGATTTTTCAAAGCGGGCAGCTTTTCTTCCAACGATGATTTAATCAATTCGGGCCCAACAAAAACTTTGGTCAACTTGCCCGATTTAGTTTTAATTGGTTTAGTAAAGGCTGTGTAGCCTGCTTTTTGTAATTTATTGACCAACTCATCAACATTATTTTGATGACGAAAACTGCCTAATTGGATTACCCAAGCTTGTTCTGGAATCGCTAAACTAGGTGCTTGCTTTACGGTTTGAGCTACCAGTTTTTTTATTGGAGCAGGTGTCACTGTATCTGAAAAAGTCGATTCTTTAGTTAAAGTCGACACAGTAACGTCTTTTTCCTTGAGTGCTTTTGTTGAATCAATGACATTTTGATCGTCAATTGCGAGTTCATCAGAAATAGGCTCTGCCGGTAAATTTTCCAATTTATCTTCTGGGAAGCTTTTATTAGCCAGTGGAAAGTCTACCTGAGGCGTCCCTGGGATCGCCTCAAAATTATCTTGGTAAGTTTTTTTGTCACCATCAAGTACATCAGGTAAAAATATAATAGCGATAGCTGCAACAATAATGGTACCAACTAAACGATTTTGAAATGGTGTAGACAAATTAGACTCCAAGCATAGCTAAACTAACAAACGTCTTATTTCAGCAACGGTATAAAAAGATCCGAAAACCAGAATAAGATCAGTTGCTTTTGCATTCTGTTTTGCCATTTTAAATGCCTGAGAGACATTGTCAAAGCAATTCACCTTAGCCGCGTCTATTTGTGTAGATTCTACGATATTTTTTGCTTCGCGGCCTCTAGGAACATTAAGTGTTCCTACATACCAATGAGAAACTGCCGGTAAAAGTGGTGTAATGGTATTACTCGCATCTTTGTCTGCGAGCATGCCAAGCACAGCATGTACCTTAGGATAGTTTAATTGCTGCAGTTGTGACGCTAAATATCGCGCTGCTTGAGGATTATGCCCTACATCTAAAATAACATCACAATCGAGGGTGAACTTCTCCATTCGGCCCGCCACTTTAGTTTCAGCAATTATTTGATTAAGAAACTCGCTATTTAACGATAGGGTGAGTTTATCTGCTAAAAGATGCAACACCATAATCGCAGTGGCGACATTATCTTGTGGGATTTGGCAGTAATTAAGCGCTAAAAATGTATTTTCATTACTGCGCCAATGCCAAGTGTTATTATTTGCTTGTTCAATAGTAAAGCTTTGCTCACGGAAATAGGGTTTAGCGCCAATACCCGTTGCGTGTAGAGTTAATGAGCTTGGAGGTCTAGTATCGCCAACCACAACAACTTGATTTGCTCGCATTATACCGGCTTTTTCAAAACCAATAGCTTCTCGCGTGTTCCCCAAGAATGACTGATGGTCAAGATCGATAGTGGTAATTACAGCCACATCGGCGTCGATAATATTGGTGGCATCTAAGCGACCACCTAAGCCAACTTCAAGAATAATCACGTCAGGCTGTTCTGCCGTTAAAATCAGTAAGGCGGCTAACGTTGTGTATTCATAATAAGTTAGCGATATATCACCGCGGGCGGCTTCTATGGTTTCAAACGCACTAACCAAAGCATCATCACTGACTTCACATTTATTAAGCCGCAAACGCTCATTAAAACGCTCTATATGAGGTGAAGAGTAAACAGAGCAGGTTAAGTTTCGTGCTAAAAATGCATTTTCTAAAAACGCACAGGTAGTGCCCTTACCATTAGTACCGGCAACGGTAATAACTGTCGATTTTGGAAAAGCAATACTGAGGTTCTTCGCAACGGCGGCAATGCGCTTTAAGCCAAGATCGATCTCGACTGAATGTAGGTTTTCTAAATAAGAAAGCCATTCAGTAAGATTGCTCCTTTCTGAATGGCCTTTAATCATTTTTGACATGAATTTTCCGTTATGCTGCTGGGCTATCTTGTCCCATAAACTTAGCAAGCATTCTCGCCAAAGTACTGCGCATTTCGCGACGATCTACAATAATGTCTATCGCACCTTTCTCTTTCAAGAATTCACTACGCTGAAAGCCTTCAGGGAGTTTTTCACGAACTGTTTGTTCGATTACGCGCGGGCCAGCAAAACCAATTAAAGCTTTAGGCTCTGCAACATTAATATCGCCCAACATAGCTAAACTTGCAGAAACGCCGCCCATAGTAGGATCAGTTAATACTGAAACATAAGGTAGGCCTTTTTCACTCATTTTTGCTAAGGCGGCACTGGTTTTGGCCATTTGCATTAATGAAAATAATGCTTCTTGCATACGAGCACCACCACTGGCAGAAAAACATACAAATGGTACATTATGCTCTAAACAATATTCAACACCTTTAACAAAGCGAGCACCCACAACAGATGCCATTGAGCCACCTAAGAAACCGAATTCAAATGCTGCAACAACAATAGGTTGCCCGCATAATTCACCACGCATAACAACCAAGGCATCTTTTTCACCGGTACTCTTTTGCGCCGCCGAAATACGATCTTTATATCGCTTAGAATCTTTAAACTTGAGAATGTCTTGTGCTTCAAATTCTTCACCCAGCTCGACTCGCTCGCCTTGGTCAAGAAAACCATCTATACGCTTACGCGCAGAAATACGCATATGGTGATCACATTTTGGGCAAACCGACATCTGTCGTTCTAGCTCTACTTTGTATAACACCGCGTTACAGCTAGAACACTTACTCCAGACACCTTCCGGAATATTTCTTTTTTGTGTCGCTTTTGCTTTTGGGAGAATCTTTTCAATCCAGCTCATAATGTATTTTTGCCTATGCATGAAAAATCTAGTAATTGCTTACAATACAACCACTAAATATAAATTTTTGACTAATACTCTGAATTAGACCATAGAACGCCTACACAATTATAGGAAAAACTGGTCTGTTTTCTTCTTATTGTTGATTATAGTAGAAATAATGGCCCTGGGCTACGCTTTGGAATATCAAACGCTTCAGGGTAATCAACATCTACAAAATATAGCCCCGCAGATGGTGCAGTAATACCCGCAACACATCGATTTTTTGCCTCTAAGACTTCTTTAAGCCAGCTAACCGGTTTTAGCTCCTGACCAACCTTCATCAAGCTACCAGCTATATTTCTCACCATATGATGTAAAAATGCATTCCCTTTAACATCAATAATAACAAACTCACCTTGGCGGGATACATTACAATAGTGCAAGGTTCGGGTAGGAGAATTTGACTGACAATGTACGGTTCTAAACGAAGTGAAATCATGACGACCCACTAAATATTGTGCCGCTTGGTGCATTAAATTTTCATTAAGTGGATAATGGCAAAAGCTAATACCTGAGCTTAAAATTGCCGATCTCAAACGATTGTTATTAATAATATAACGATACCGCCTAGCGGTTGCACTAAAGCGAGCATGAAAATCATTATTTACCTCTTTCACCCAAGATACCGCAATATCTTTCGGCAAGTTAGTATTAACCCCTAATGTCCATGCAACATCTTTACGGACTTTTTCGGTCTCAAAGTGAATGACCTGATTGGTCGCATTAACCCCAGTATCAGTTCTACCTGCGCAGACAACTTCAATGGGTTCGTTGGCTATTTTTGATAAAGCCTTTTCTACCATCTCTTGAACGCTAATAACATTCTTTTGTCTTTGCCAACCGTAGTAGTTACTACCATCGTATTCTATGCCTAAAGCGTAACGCATTTTATCCTCCATTGCTAAGGTGAGACATTATCCATTATTTTACGCGTTATACCAATTGAATTAATGTATTCAACACTTTGCAATAATTAAAAAGTATAAAGGCTGCAAAGAGCAGCCTTATATTACCTACAGCATTAAAATATATTAATCTTTAAGATTATCTAATAATTGTTGAGCATCAAACTGCTGCTGTGCATCACCTTGCTTGATCACATCAAGTAAGATCACTTCGGCATTATCTTGATCGCCAATTTCTAGGTAAACTTTCGCTAAGTCTAATTTAGCGGCAATACCATTATCATCGTCATCAACATCTTCTTCGGTAATATTACCAGAAAACTCAGGAAATTCGCTTAACCCTACATCAATGTTCATTTTTTCATAGGGTTCTGTAGGCTTGCCATCAAGTAAACTATCGGATAATAAAGAATCTACAGAAATAAAATCTTCCTCTTTATTTTCCTTATTCGAATCGTTATCTTCTAAGGTAACATCTTCTGACACATCTAATTCAAAGTCATCGCCAATATCAAAACCTTCGCTGTATTCAAATTCATCGCTACTGCTTTGGCCACTTTCTTCTTCAATATTTGCTAACAAGTCATCAAAATCTAGGTTATCTAATTCTTTAATGCCTTTAACTTCCTCAACATTACTGGCTTCTGATTTTCTATCATTAGCTTGTGCCGGGGTCTCATCATCGGCAAGTAAATCAGCTAAAACATTACTATCAGTAAAGTCCGGAGATAACTCCACCATATCATTACTATCTTTTTCGTCGTTCAATAAGTTAGTTAATGTTGACTCGTCAAAGTCACCGGATAATGCCGCTAAAGTTTCTTCATCTATCGCCGCAGCTTCTTGATCTGCTAATTCGCTCTCAGATTCTTTAGACTGTAAATCACTATCAGATAATTCGGTATCAAGAACATCATCACCAATTTCTAATGCATCTTCACTCTCGGCTTCTGAGTTATGATTGACTTCTTCAATTAAAGCGTCAATGTCAAAATCATCTGAAATGTCTTCGCTATTATCGGCACTATCGCTTTTATCATTATTCTCAAGAGTTTCGCTTTCTTTACTTACTTGTTCAGCCCGTTGCTCTTGTTCAGCAGCCTTATTGGATACATCATCAGCATTGTCTGTATCCAAACTTTCGGTGGCGTTCTCATCGGATACATCGCTCAGATCAGTATCTATAAATGATTGTACGTATTCATCCGTAAAGTTATTAATGAGCTCGGTATTTTCACTTTCAGTAGACTCTGACTCTGTTATTTCACTTGCATCATCAAGGCTAACGTCACTCTCGTCAATTTCCTCAGTCGAAGCTTTATTTTCTGTCGGAGTTTCGTCTTGAGCGTTAATCGAATCTAATAGTGCATCAATATCATCAGGGTCTGCTACTTCGTTTGACTCATCAAGGCTATTGTCATTCTCGTCAATATCGTCAGTAGAAGCTTTATTCTCAGTCGGAGTTTCATCTTTG
>TARA_R110000744_G_scaffold349388_1_pt1 | contig 10403 bp, 6 predicted proteins | sample TARA_R110000744 | Tara Oceans TARA_R110000744 (sample SAMEA4398083) | marine metagenome | biome: Polar Biome; feature: [DCM] deep chlorophyll maximum layer (ENVO:01000326); material: water (ENVO:00002006), including particulate matter (ENVO:01000060) such as... | depth 36 m | reverse complement strand
TCCAGATGCCGGTGCGTATAAAACCACCCATGAAATTGCAGAAAAGCTAAATGCAGACTTAGTGCCCTCTAATAAAGTTCGTGTAAACGGAGCTCCTGAAATTAGTATTCAAGGTGATGTAAAAGGCAAAGAATGTTTAATTGTCGATGACCTGGCAGATGGTGGTAGAACCTTTAAATTTTTGGCGGAAGCTTTAAAGAAACAAGGCGCAACCAAAGTATTTTTATATGTTACCCACGGACAGTTTAATTATGGTTTTGACGAACTTAAAGAATCCATAGATCATATCTATTGCACCAATAGCTATAAGGATATTGATGATGATTTTGTAACGCAGTTTAAGTTAGAAGGGCTGTAGTATTCTGAATAGTAAATGATAAAAAATAGCGCATTTCTGCGCTATTTTTAATAAAACTCATCAAATTATTTAACACTAGAATCGTTATAATTTTCCTAGAAAGAGTATTGATTATTAAAGGAGGAGTATTCCAAGCATAAATTATTCTCTTTTGAAGCTCCAAATTGGACCATAAGTTATTCCTCCATCATTATCTTTAGATATAATTCTCCAAAAATATCTGACATCAGATTCTAAAGAAACCTCATATATATTAACATTCACATCCTCAGCTATTAAACTAAAATTTTGAGCAGAACCAAAATATATATCAAATTTTAATCCTATTTCTTCATCATCTGTCGCATTCCATTGCAGCGTAACCAAATCTGTTGATATTATTTGGTTTAATTGTGGACTTACTAGTTCAGGCTGAAATGGTAATTGATTTATATTTCCATCACCCTCGGTATAAAACTTCCATGCCAAACTTGGTTCACTTCTATCATTAGCATCTAGAGAAATAACTCTCCAATAAAAAGTATCTCCTTTATTTAATGTAAAATCTGAAAACAATTGATCTGTTGTATTCTCTATTAAAATACTATTAAATAAACTATCTTGAGAAATTTGGACATTATATAAAATTGGATCATCTTCATGATCAATAGAGGCTTCCCAAATAAACTCCAATTGATTATCAATACAAACAAGTCCATTGTCAGGATAAATCAAAATCGGAACTGAAGGACTTAAATTAATTATTTCTTCTGGCATATCAATATCATTATCATTATCTGTGGGAGACTTGGTATCTACATCATCCTTACTTCCTCCACAACTGTAGAAGTTGAGCACAATTAATGATGTTAACATGTATTTAAATATTTTCATTTTTTAATTAGTTTATGCGTTCTAATATTATCTCCATTGATTTTTAAGAAATATATTCCACTAGAATAATTTTTTAGGTCAATAGCTATTTTATTATTATCGACGTACTCAGTAAAAGAGTTGAGTAGACTACCATTTATATCAAAAATTTGTATCATTAAATTAATGTGATTCTCCTTAACTGAAATTTCTACTAATTCCTTTACAGGATTAACAAACAAATCGCCTGTAGTTTTTAAAGGAATATTAATCTCTAAAATACCTTCACATTCATTTTTTGAGCTTACAAGTACTTTATCACCTTCATTTACATAAAAAGTAAAATTGCTTGTATTGAATATTTTTTCTTGATTATCGTTAATCTTCACAGTATAAGGCATTGTCCCTTTCTCCATATTAACATCAATACTCTTACCAAAATTACTTTCATAGACATAACTTTTTCCTGTAACCAGCTCAGATGAACTAACCTCAAAAGAATAACAAGAACTCGTAATGGCATCCATTTCGGTAATACAAAAATAGTATGTACCAGGGCTTAAATTTTCAATTAATATTTCATCAGTAAATGAATACGAGGTATTATCAATATCAATTACAAAATTTGAAATTATTTCAGAGGTTATCATTATTGTCCCATTATTTTTATCGACACAAGTTTCTGAAGTAGTTATTATTTTGAAATTATCAGAAGGTAATTTTTCACCCGAAATAAATTGTCTATGTTCAGAGTAGTAGACGATATCATTTTGAGTTGCTTTTAATCTATAATAATAAAGTGTATTTGGAATAAGATATTGTAGTTCTGCATGTATGTTTCTAGTTGAACCCGATAAGATTGCGCTTGGTGTTACATACTGTAAATTGCCAAAATCCAAAGTTGTACCATATTCAATTTGAATATTTATCAAGTTTCCTCCTTGTGAATAAACTCGACCGTTTAGTTCTACAGATTCCCTTTTAACAATTATTTCTTCACCCAATTCTAAAAAAACCGTATCGGTTAAACTAAAAATTCCTACAGGGCCATAGATAACATTTCCACCTTGATTACCTCTTATTCGATAAAAATAAGTTACATTTTCTTCTAAATAATTAATAGTAGCACTTACTCGTTGTCCAAAGCTAGGTTGTATTGTATTTACATCAGTTACAGCTTCATTAGTAAAACTTTTGTTTCCATACTCAAATACTAAATCAGTTATTTCTCCATTGTTAGTATATATATCAGCAGACAGATTTACTTGACTATCTAGGAAATAAGGAGAAGTATTTGTTATAATATAGTTGGGCTTTGTTTTAAAACTTACAGTATTACTATAAATGGATTCAGTCCCATGATTTGCTTTTAACCTTACATAATACGTGGTATCTGGTTCAAGATTTTCTGCAATACCTTCTAGACTAATGTTCTCCCCTGTAGGATTAACCGTGGTTATTGATGAAGTTAAATTGTTATCGAAACTATTGGGTTCTAAACCATATTGAAATTCTATATTAGAAATGGATAAATCATTTGCAACGATATGACCTACTAAAGTAGCATTTGTGGTCCCTGGGTTAAAGATAAAATCCATATTAAAAATATAACTTGGCAGAGTTGTAAACGACCCAACTTCACTTTTAATTTCAATATCATCAGAAAATGCTACAGCCCGATAGTTATATTCAGTATTTGCCTTTAGAGAAGATAAAACCGAAGTATATGTAGCCAATTCACCAACTTGAATGATGTCCGTTAATTCTATACTATTATTAAAATTACCATTCTCCCCATATTGTAATTGAACATTATTTGCCTCATTACAATTTGCTGCAACTATAGTTTCTAAACTTGCACCAGATACTGATATATTTATAGCTTCTTTAACAACCAAACTCACATCTTCAGTAATTACCTGACTCTTTAAAATTCTGCCATAATTGCCTGCAATGAAAATCTCATCTCCAGGAGTGATAATGATATCATTTATCTCGTAATTCTGATAAATCTGCGACCATGTATATCCTCCATTCTCTGTTTTTAAGATAACACCATAATCATCTACAGCATAGCCAATAAGTTCCGTATGAAAAACCAGATGTTCAAAATCTAAATAGGGTAGGTCTAGTTCAATCCAAGTGTCACCTCCATCAACGGTTTTAAATGCTAAGCCATCATCACCGACCATATATCCTAATTCTGGATCAATAAAATAAAAAGCACCTATATCAAGCTCTGAGCTAAAAACTTCAACCCAATTTTCTCCGCCATCAATGGTTTTATAAACAATATCTGTCGAATAGCCAATACGTCTCGCATATCCTATTTCTGAATTTAAAAATTGAATTTGGCCCATGGCCTCTTGTAAAACAACACGCCAAACTTCGCCACCATCAGTAGTTTTAAAAGTTCTTTTTTGATTAAAACCTCCACTAGCAAAGCCAAGGTTTTCATTAACAAATTCTAGAGAATAAATAGCTGGATCAACATTTAATCCAAAATTTGTAGGTTGAACCCAAGTAGCTCCGCCATCTGTAGTTTTGTATATACTACTAGGTCTAGAAGAAGTACCTACGCTACCACCAGCAATACAATATCCAATATTAGCATCAACAAAATCGAAATTTGAAGTGTATGATCCAACGCGAGGTGTACTAAGATAATCCCAAGATATACCTTTGTCTGATGAGACGAAAAAATCAGAACCTACGCGTGCAATGGTTCTTGTGGGTGAAAGATATCCGATTTGAGAGACATCGCTGTTTATAGGTGAATACAATTCCCAATTCTCACCTGAATCTGTTGTTTTTGCGATTCGTCCTCTTTGACCAACAGAAAATCCGTTATTTTCGTTAAGAAAGTAAATACCATACATATCACTTGCGTAATAGAAAGCATTCTCTATTGCAATTCGAGTCCAATTATCACCTCCATCTATTGTTTTGTACATTCCGTATTCTCCTGCTCCAAAACCAATCATATCATCGATAAATTGAAATGAAAAAATTGCATTGTTGATACCCTCATTTATAGCCACCCAAGTATCACCTCCATCGGTAGTCTTATAAAACTCATTGTGTTCTCTAGTAGCAAAACCAACATTTTCATTTTTAAAATAAATCGTAAAAAAGGAATTTGGAGCATAATTGACAAATGAAGCAGTAGTAACCCAATTAATACCCCCATCTATTGTCTTAAAAATTTCACCATTTTCTGTAACCGCATGACCAATATTCGCAGTCAAGAAAAATGTTTTATTAACCCAAATGCTCGGAATATTTTGTTGTTGCCAATCCACACCTTTATTCTTGGAAATAAAAATTGAATTATTGCTTGAAACTACTATAGTATTTTCATCAATAATAGTAACAGTATTCAGCCATTCATTTGAACCTACATTGGTTATCGACCAAGAGTCTCCCATATCGGAACTAATATATACAGTACCGTAAGCCCCAACGATAATTCCTAAATTATTTTTAAAACTTAAATCTTTTGCTCCACTGATACTTCTTTTTAGAGACCATTGGGTTCCAGAATCCAAAGTGTAAAAAAGTTCCTGATTGGTTATATAGTAGCCTTTGGTTTCAGATACAAATTCAATATCCAAACCATTAGAACTACTGGGTTTTGGATTTAGCAATTGCCAACTATCTTGCCCTTTTACATTTAAACATAACAATAACAAGAAGAGTATTAGGTACTTTGTGTTTATCATTTTTTAATTTTATAGTTTTATCAAAATTAGAATTTTTCAGAAAGGATATTATTTAAAAACTGCTTGTATAGTTCTTCCGACTCTTCTTTCTGAATCGAAAAACCTAATAGTAAATTCTTGCGCTGAATGTCCAAAATATGATGGAAAAAGCTCTCTAATATCCAAAATGACCCTTAACTCGGTTTTTTCTGAATTAATTGTAATTTGAGAGTAGTTGGAACTCATTAGATAAAGAGATCCATTAAGTGAAAGAATACCAATATAATCTGTCAAATTCTCACCAGTTATCACTAGCTCATCATTATAAGCGTACTCGGGTTTATCAACAAAAAGCGGTAATGGGGATTCTTCATATTTAATATCAACCGTGTAATCTGAAATATATCTGGTGTTATCACTTTCATAAATAATTTTATAAGTAGCATTAGTGGGTGTAGATTCTGGTATTTGTACACTTACCCTTGAATGTTGTATTAAATTATACCATGTATTTGTAGCTGAATTAATTTCTAGAGGATACTCATTTACACCATCAAAAAGAAACAGTTTAGAATTTGGTAGCGTTAAATCAATAAATTCACCATTGACTATCATTTCAGCTCCTGAAAAGAATTTTAATATTGTATTACCAAAACCAGAGTTAGAAATGAGCGGTAAGTTTGCAATAACCTCATATTCTTTTACATCTCCATTTTCAGCTGTCACTGTGTATATTACTGGTTCAGAAAAATCTTGTACAGTTCCAATTTCTGGAGAAATAGTGGCATATTCCGGTAGACTTATTGTTGTTGTCAAACTTGACTTATCCAATTCTCCAAAACTAAAGGAAATTATACCGTTGGTTTCATCAATTAAGGCTTCGGAACTGGTAATACCATCACTCACCGAAAAATGTAATAAACTATTTTCATCGCTTAGCGGTCTATTATTAACAACTACCCTATATATACTAGGTGTTCCGTCACTTGCAATTATAGTATAAGCGATTTCTTGTTCAAAATTCTGTGCTTCGTTAGCTGAAGGGATTATTGTTGCATTTTCAGAAATTTGAATTGTGGGATATATGTCATTTAAATCTGCACCAGCAACATTGAAATTAATTATTTTATTTTCTTCATCTATTTCGCCCTCAATATTTTCTCCTCCAATTGGTAAAGAAAAAAACAATATTTGATTTTCATCATCGATACTAATATTCTGATTTGTAATGATTACTTCGTACGTTTTTTCTGAACCATCTTCTGAAGTAACTTTATATATAACCGGTTCACTAAAATCTTGTGGCACATTAGATTTCGGAGAAATGCTCGAGTTTGCAGAAATAGTAATGACTGGTGAAATATTCTCAACGTTAGCATTTAAAGTTGTTAATGAAATCGTATTATCAGTTTCATTAACTGTGCCAATGATTATAGAACCTTTTACAGATATTCTAAAGTCTAATATATAATTTTCAGAACTTGGTGTATCTATTAATTGATCTTCTGTTTTTGAACAAGAAAATAAAACTATTATAGATAAAATTGATAAAATCTTTTTCATATTTTTAATTAAATCCTAAAAGTGTAGGGTATACGATTACTTCACTATTTCCTCTTACAAATGTTGGAGAGTTCGTAACATACGCACCAACAGTAATACGCCATTGTCGAGATCCATCATTTACGTCATAACAGTAGAGGTAACCATCTTGATCTGCAAAATATACTTTGTTGTCAAATGCTACTGGTGAAGAAGAAACAGCACCAGATATCTGACGTTCCCAAATTATTGCACCATTGTTTGGATCAATTGCATAAAATTTACCACTACCATTTCCGGCTTTACCAACTAAAAGCTTACCATTATGCAAAAATGGTGACCCAACAATATAACCTAACGTTGATTCTCTCCATATTTCATCGCCAGTAGTTATATCTAAAGCAAAAAATGTATTATTTTCAATAACAATAATATTTGAACCATGTTGAATAAAAGACCTTGGTCCGGATCCCCCAATAATTTCCCAGTTCATTTCTCCTGTTTCCTGAGAAACAGAATAAATAGTTCCATTTGAATATGCTATAATTAAATCATTTTCTACCACAAGTGGTCTACCAGCAAATTTTCCGTAAAGAGGACTAAATTCCCAAACAATCTCTCCTGTTACTTTATCAAGGGCATGTAAGGTATAATCCAATGATGAAGTAGTAAATATTAAATCATCGCCAATGGCAGATGGTACATCCGATCTACTTCTAAGATTGCTCCAAATAATTTCTCTTGTATTAATGTCAAAACTGTACATTCCAACGTAATCTTTCACATATAATGAGTTATCATCATATAAAAATTCGGTTGGGAAGTATTCATTCTTTCTTTCATACACATAACCTTGTTCACTTCCATCTAACAAATTTAGACCAACAAGGTTATTCTCGTCTCCATAAAGAACTTGGTTATTCACAATTGCTGATGCATAAAAGCGGTCTCTTGTTCCTTTGACCCATAAGATATCTTGGACCTTCGTATCAATACACATTAAAACACCAGAAAAATTTTTAATGAAAATCAATTCGCTTTTTGGTGTTTCTAAATCAAATTCTAATTTAGAGTTCCCTCCTTTTTTATCAATGGCATAAATCTCAAATTTTTCAACTTGATTATATGTAAAAGGTACTCTCGCTTCAGAAATTGAATATTCCCCCATTTCAATTGAATTCTTAAATACCTTATAAATTATGTTATCGGAATCTTCTGCATCTGTCCAATCAATGACAACTTCTCTACCTTCAAAACTGCTGTCCAGCAATTCCATACTCCCTGGATCAATGTTTCCAGTATCTTCGTTATATTGATTAACTATTACTGTATAAGTTTTTTCTAATCCGTTTTCAGCCGTTACGGTATATCTGATAACTTTATTAAAATCTTGTTCCAAATTCTCGGAGGGAGATATTGTAGCAGATTCCGAATAGCTTATCGAAGCAACCAAATTTGAAGGAATAACATTCTCTAGAAAAAATGAAATTTTTCCCGTTTCCTGATTAATTTGACCTTCGTGAATTACACCCTCTATAGTTAATTGAAAAGAAGTAATCCTATAATCTGAATTTTTCACTTCATCCTTAGTACAGGAGTTTAAAATTGCAAAGAACAGATAACAAAAAAACAATAATTTATTTGCATCAAAATAGACTTGCAAGCGGCGGTTTATTCTCATTTATGTAGGAATAGTTGAATTGTTAAATTTAAATCTATTGTACGAAAATTCAACGATAAAATAGTTTATTGTATAATATTCATCCATGAATGGTTGTACAACATCCTTATGTATTTTTTTACTCATCAATGACATGAAATTTGATGTTGTTTCTATTTTACATCCGCACAGTCCTATTTCATTGGCGTTAATTGAGAATTCAGAAAAAATATCGCATGTAGACTATGTTGAAAAGGCGTATAACCAAATAGGTAACCCAGTATTGGTTAGTCCAGATGCCGGTGCGTATAAAACCACCCATGAAATTGCAGAAAAACTAAATGCCGATTTAGTGCCCTCTAATAAAGTTCGTGTAGACGGAGCTCCTGAAATTAGTATACAAGGTGATGTAAAAGGCAAAGAATGTTTAATTGTAGATGATTTGGCAGATGGTGGTAGAACCTTTAAATTTTTGGCGAAAGCTTTAAAAAAACAAGGCGCGACCAAAGTATTTTTATATGTTACCCACGGACAGTTTAATTATGGTTTTGACGAACTTAAAGAATCCATAGATCATATTTATTGCACCAATAGCTATAAGGATATTGACGATGATTTTTTAACGCAGTTTAAGTTAGATGGATTGTAAAATTCTACCTAATTGTAAAACCTATCTTAACTAGAGTGTCATTATGTATTTCTTATAGTGCTTCTAATTAGCTTAGTGAAATGTATTATCTTTGATTGGTGAATTATAATATTGGAAATCAGAATTTGAAATCATTTCAAAACCATCACTTCCATCAAATAAATGGTCTTGATTCTTTACCAAGTTATTTAAATAACCTTTGTAATTATTTAGTCCAAAATAATTGTAAACTTCTACAGAACCAACTTTAAAAGTATTGTTATCATAATAACCTTGTAACATAGTAGTCGCCATTTCTGCCGGTAGTTTAGGAATAATTATACTAGAAGTAGTTTTACTATCAAAATTGAAAATCCAAGAGTATCCTATCAAGTTTTCATTATCATAATCTTGTAATTGAATTTTTCCAACTTCATGTTCTGCTCCTGTAATATTTACATTAATTTTTTTACCTGTTAAGGTGTAATCAATAGCTAATTCTGGGATAACATAATTTACTATTGGCAAGCCTTTACGCTCCGCATAATATGCTCCATTATTGATGGAAAACCAATAATCTGAGAAAATAGGATTAACATTATATTCATTTTCAGACTGGGTGTAGGCACCAGTGAAGGACATACTGTGATATCTATGTTTTTCTTTATCATTATCATTTAAATAACCATACAATACCATTGATGAAGATTCATCTTCAACCATATTTTCTGGCTTACTAATGTTAAAGAATTTCGTTTGTATCCCTTCTGTCAGAAATTTACTTTTGTCTAGAACAAAGTCATTTTCTAACGGTAAATCTAACAATAGATACGCATACTCATCAAAACCTATATTTGGTTGACCAAATATATAAACGGATTCAACTGGTTCTGTAAGACCTGCTCCAATTATAATATTAAAATCTTCCCTACTCTGGTTAAGGTAGAGCATAATAGGTATATCAAAAGAATTGATTCCTACAAAAGAAGATACGTTATCTGTAGGTTCAAAACCAAAAGCTCCAAAATTAGTATTAGAACCTTCAGTCAAACGTATTGATGTTTTCAAATTAATAGAACTCAGTTTTTCTTTGGTTATATTAGCGTAAGTGGATAAACCTGTAGCTAAACCATTATCTGTAACTGCAAACGTCACCATAAATTCTTCATCTAAGGGTATTTCCTCTTCAGTATATAAAGTGACAGTTTTATCTGAATTATTAAAACGTTGTGAAGATAATAAGCTACCATCCATTTTAGAAGCAAAAACAACAGCATTAATGATATATTGGTTCAACAAATTATCAGGAATGTTTATAGTTATCAATTCTAACTCAACCAAATTATTTTGATCATCCTGTTTATCAGTAAGTGAATTATCTTTTTCACATGAAGACAGTATAATAACGAAACAAAAAAATAAAAGAAATCTAAATCTATCAATTATCATAAAACTAAATTTTATCGGGCAATTAATGAATTGCATATTAATTTAAACGCAATTAATATATTTATGGTATAAGTTTTTATTTTGATTTTTAGCCATTTTTTATTCAAAAGTATGTTGTTGTTCTGCGGTTGATTTGGACCAAAACAACAATAAAAGTTTAGTATTGGCTCATCCAGCATTGAAACCGTTTCACTTGATATAAGGGCGTAATTA
>TARA_R110000744_G_scaffold46571_4_pt1 | contig 10414 bp, 16 predicted proteins | sample TARA_R110000744 | Tara Oceans TARA_R110000744 (sample SAMEA4398083) | marine metagenome | biome: Polar Biome; feature: [DCM] deep chlorophyll maximum layer (ENVO:01000326); material: water (ENVO:00002006), including particulate matter (ENVO:01000060) such as... | depth 36 m | reverse complement strand
GGGTAGTGCTGCAATTTCCATCCTAAGCATATCATACGTAGGTGGGCAATCATATTTATTGAATAACTTGTTTATCTCTCTCAAGATAATTCTGTGTGCTTCGGAAGAAAAAAACTCTTCCTTCAATATTTCAAAAATCTTCTCAAAGAAAATTTTATCAGTGAGCATACCTTGTAAAACTCTATTCGCGAACTGACTAGAACCGAATACATCGAAGTTGATACCGTCTACCATTCTTTACTCTCCTATAACGTTATAGCATTGGTCTTGAGTGTGCTAAAACTTCCGACCCAATTGTCTATATTTGATGGTGAAATACCTTCAGTGATCAGTTTAATACGAAACTTGGGTGGATTAAACTTTAATTTTGTCTTCTCCATAATATTATATATTGTGTCTACAGACTTCATAGAAATATCTGGATCTACTAACTGAACGAGCTTTTTATTCTTGTGGATTAAATCTGAGTTGACAATATACTTTTGATATTTTTTATTCTTTTGTTGATGGGAATATTCGATTAAACTTTCAACATCGTATTCTTTCTTCTCTGCTAGAAACGGAAAATCTTTTAGTACCGTTGGTTCACCTACACCAGCGATTCCGTCAATCTTATCAGACGTGCAACCTGCTACGGCCTTGAGCAATAGATGATTAGGTGGGTAAACCTTTTCTTTGTTCTCCATCCACTCTACGTCAATGTATTCACCCTGCGGATTGGCCTTGGATTTAATAGGCCGAAAGATGGTAGTTGATTCATCTACTAGTTGATAATAATCCTTGTCACTGGATATGATAATCTTTTCGTAGTTGTCTTTCAAAACCTTCTTGCATAAATACCCAATGACATCATCTGCTTCAAGATACCTAACACCGATTTGATAAATAGGTAATTCATCTAAACATTCTTTGAGCAAAAATAGTTGACGAGCAAAACTATCTTTTTCGTCTTCTTGTGAGTAGTCAAAATGTTTCCGGTTCAATCCCTTGAAACTACGGCCCTCTTTATATGTTTTCAACGTCTTACGTCTACGTTCAGAAGACCCCTCACCTTCCCAAGCAATGATTGCATAGTCTGCTTGGTGCTTCTCTATTTGACTTCTAATGGATGCTAAACTACCATAGATACCAGACACCAGATTTCCATTATCGTTGGTTATGGCAAAGGCAGAGAAGTTTCTGACATACATATTGAGCATATCAATGATTATAACTTTTTCTTTTCTCATATAACGTAACATTCCCATCCGTTTTGTGTAGTGTAATAAACCTTTTTTACTCCAGCTTTTTTCATAATCTTCATGCAAACATTACAGGGTCTTGCTGGTTTGATGCACCCGTGTCTATCTTCTCTATAGACAAACATCTTACTTCCCTTGATTTTGTGATCATAACGATATGAGTTAACACTTAATATCGTCAATAGTTCAGCGTGTATTGATACAGCATAATATGGATAATGCTTCTTTAACGCTGGATGTGTTTTCATGTCTTTGTTGTGTGACCGAAAAACTTTACCATTCTTTAAAACTAGTGCAGCACCAAATCTAGTTTTATGAACAGATTTCTTCATTTCAATAAACGCCATCTTAAAATAACGGTTCTTTATGACTTGATTTTTTACTTCCATTTTTTTGCTTCGGTAATATAAATACTCAGTTGATGTTGTTTAAAATAAGAGTTTCAAATATATATTTTTGCTATTCGTTTTTAACGTCATTCAGCACTTACTTTATACTTATTATCTTTGGTTAACTGATAAGATGGCACGTTAGATATCTTATTTCCTTTGTTCTATAACGACTAAACTGTCTTTGCTATCTCCACCATGACAGATAACACCTATTCCTATTTTTTCAAACCCTCTCTTTGCAGCCATACCAACCGTATCAAAACCAAATGTGATAACTTTACCACCTTTTGATATGATATCACACAACTCTGTTTTCAACCGTGGGAACTGACCAATCATATTTCCTTGATACAATTCTTTAGATTTTCGCCATGTGTAAGGTGGGTCAAGTAGTATGGTGTCAAACTTCATTCTTTCCTTCTTAGCATACGCCACAAACTCTCTGCAATCCATATGGTAGTCAGCAGGCATATCTTTGTCCAAGTCTACCCTGACCTCTTGTAAGTCCAGTTTAGTGTTGCCGGCAAACAGATTTAACACAAGACCTTCACACTGATACTCTACCCATCTTTTCACTCTCGGCATTTCAAACGTATATCGTTTAGGTGGTTGTGAAAAATACTTAAACTCAAACGGCATATTATAACTCCAAATCTATATGTGATAGTTTATTTTTATCCATGATTACATCTCCAAGATTTTCTTTTTAAGAGTATCTAGATCATTAAAAATCGCTTCTTTGATTTCTTTTTTTACAGTGCCTTTGACGGTAGCTAGATAAACATTACAACGTCTTTCATAATCACCCATAGCACGAAACATAATACTACCAGCATGAAACCCAGCAATCTTCAATGGGTCATTCTTACTTTTATAATAAGATTTATAAAGAGTGTGAAGTTCGTAATCTTCCTCTGACACTATATAGGAGTTGAACGCCGGTGTCTTTGTAGGTTGATTTTCTTGTTTATATTTCGGAGCATCTTTGACTTCTATTACCTTGGTTCTACGAGTAGTTTTCTTGGTCGGGGCTTTCTTGCGGGGTTTTGCTTTGCTAATCTTAGCAGTTGTTGCTGATAGCGATTTCATTTTCTCGTCAAACTCTAACTGAGTTCCTACTGTCGGCGTCTTCTTTCGTGCTGCCATTTTAGTTCCTTTGATAATAAAACCTTTGATAAATCTCTATACTTATAATATAACCATTTTACCAATTTTGTCAAACACTTTCTTTGCTATTTATTTCTAATTGCTATCTCTGGAGCATTAGGGTTTATTACAACTTCTGCTATAATCCTTACCGTACCCTCTCTTATTAACTTTGTATAATTAATCTTTCCACCCTTAAACGATACAACATTTTTTCTTGTCGTATTTTGTGGTGAGTTTTTTAACGAATCCATAACATCTTTTACAACCTTATCAATAGCAGCAACCTTGCCTGATGGGGTTCCGACCTTATTCGGTGACTTCAATCCTAACGCCCACGCTTCTTGTAAAATAGACTTAATATCACTATCTACAACTTTTTCTATTACAAATGTATCTTTCATTTTTACTCCTATTAAAATAAAATCCCTTCGATAGCGCCACAATAGAGTGCCGTTTGATACTCTATGCTACCCCCTCGTCCTATACGGCAAAAGACTACTCTCTGATTTTATTATATCGTGATGAGAATCACTGTCGCGATAAGGCTTCCGAACAATCCTACTCCGATTGCCAGAAACCCTACCGCTCTTTTTACGTCCGCATCCATTTTACTACCCTTACTATGATAAACAATACCAAGTAAAAATAAAGCATGATATCAAATGAAATGGTGTTTGCATTATTTGACATGAGTGCTACAGAGTTATTCCAAGAAAACATAGAAACCCAAACCAAACCTAGAAACATACCAATAACCATAGCAACTAACAAAACAACGACAACAGCTGCACCAATTATATAACCAAACAAATCCCAACCACTTTGTTCTAATAGGGATTGTTTGATTTTATCAAGTGCGTTGTTATTATTTATTTTTTGTTTCTCTTCAGCACCTTCATCATCTTCATAGTTTATTAAAAAACCTACCATTAGATATCCTCACCTTCTTTCAATGGCTCTAAGACAACTTCCTCCGTACGAACATATGGATCTTGTTCAATATAAAGTGCTTGCTTGATTAGTTTCTTCATCTTAGTTCTCAACTCTGGTTTGTCTCTTACATACTCAACAAACTTATTGTTTTTGAACTCATGAACTTCACCATTTTCTTTGTCTGTAAAACTAGACTTCTGAAGTGTTATTGCATCAGCAATATCGTGAGCAAGCATAACATCTAACCAACTCTCTTCATCAATCAAACCTCTAGTGAAATACATTTTAAGTTGACAATCTCTAAGAGGTGGACCCATTCTATTCTTAGCGATGTATGGTCTAATACCTACACCGATTACATCCTTGCCAGCCTTGAGTTTTCCAGCAGAATACAACTTAATTCTAACTGAGGCCATGAAAGGAATTGATCTACCGCCGGGCGTTGTGTCTGGATCACCAAACGCTACACCTATCTTTGTTCTCAACTGATTTAGAAACACTAATGAAATTCTTTGAGTAGCAATCAAACGAATGATTTTTCTCAACCCTTGACCAATCAGACGAGCATGAATACCTATTTGTGCCTTACCAAATTCATCTTGTAGTTCTATGTTTGTTGATGTGGCGGCAACTGAATCCCAAACAATACAACACAATTTGTTTTTGTGTTCTTCTCTAATCTTTCTAATCAATTCTTCTATAGCTTTGAAAACATCTTCAATACTATCCGGTTGAACATAGATAAGATTTCTGTTTGGTTCCAATCCTAGCATTCTCAAAAAATCAAAGTTACAAGCACTTTCTGTATCAATCAATACCGGTATGCCACCCTTGTCTGCACAATCTTTCAAAATCAAATATGATATGAGAGATTTTCCTGTTGCTGCATCTCCACTTATTTCTACTAGTTTACCTACTGGTATTCCACCTTCACAATCTGGTTTGTTGTTTATGATAGAATCCAAAACCGTACTTCCGGTTGATAACCATTCTTTAACTTCGGTGGGCGAATCATCACTACCGATAATATAAGCGACATCGCCAATAGATTTATTAAGAGCATCAACTATTTGTTGATGAGGAAAGGAAATGTCATTTAAGACACTCCCTTCCTCGCTATCGTACTCTTTTGTTTTCTTACTTACTATTTTTTTTCTTGGCATTACTAACTTAACATTTTATCCATCTTATCACCAACAGCTTTTACAACATCACTTTCTCCGGCCGTGGCGAAATCAATATCCCTACCACCATTAAAACTCTTGTTCTTACCTGCTTCGTTGTTCTCACCCTTAGTTTCAGCATTAGGATTAGCAAAAGCACTTAGGGCCGCTTTCATTTCTGACAACTCGCGATAAGTAGCTACTTCATCAATAGGTGTGATGGTTTTAATCAAGGCATCAATTGCATCATCTGATTCGGCAAGCGGTGATGGGCGAAGTGCAGTGTCAATAGATTCTGGAACCAACCAATCGTTAAATCCCTTTTTAACCTGTACAATCAAATCCAAACCATCGGATGTGCTAGTGATATCAATACCCTGTGCCATACCATTCTTAACCTTAGTAAGGATTTCTTTGTATGTAGAACGGGGTGAGACAGCCCACCAACGAAGACCTTTATCTTCTTGACCACGAATCACAATTGGAATGTATACACGAAGTGTAGCAACCAACTTCTTAAATACATCTTTGGCAGATTCTTCTTGAGTGGAAGTAAACTCATTCCACGCTTCTGTTGCCATATCACAGATAGGACAATCATCATTCTTCATTCTCTTAGGACAGAGAAATGTTTTTCCACCGATGGCGTAATGGAAGTGTAGTTCTTGAAAGGGCATTTCTGGATCAAGATTATAGGGTGCTATACGAATAACTGATTCCCCTTCGGGAAGTTTTACAACAGAAGTGTTGGTGTTACCACCACTCTTCTTTTCGGGGTCTAGACGATCTAGAGCACCATTGATCTTGTCTAAATTAATAGCCATTATTTTCTCCTGTAAATGTTTTTAAAACTGATTAGATACTGACTGAGGCGTCAATACCGAGTAACTCATCTTCATTATCTTCTTCTAAAGACTTACATGATTTTTCCTCTTGCTTTTTAAAATAAATCAAACTTGATATAAATAATATAACTAATAATGGTATGTAAATCAACAACTTTTTCATTTTTGTTTGCTATTATAATGTTTATAAATATTCTTTAAGTATATCATTGATGTGCTGATTCAATGTTATGTTTCTTTCGTGGGCTTGTAGGGCTAACTTGAGGATTACATCATCATCTAAATCTATAGGTAATTCAACCAACCCTTCATCAGATTCAAATTCACTATTATACATAGCTTCTTCACTCGTTATTGGTATATTTGCAAAATCACTCCAATCATCACGAAAATGCATTTTAGGGGCTTCTTTTAGGTTAATACTCAATAGATAACCATTGCGAAATGAAGCATCAAACGCCCACCACTCCGATTGGTTTTTGTGAATTAATGAAGTATAAAACTGAATCACGCCATTGAAACTTGTAATATTTCTATATCCTTCACGTTCCTCTAATAAGTGACCATGTGTGGATATAACATATTCCTTCAAAACACAATCAAGATCTTTTGTTTGGAAGCCATCCTTGATTACATAACTTGGTATAGTAGGGCCATTATATAATGATTTGTTTTCATGTAATTGATAATCACATTTTAGTGTATCATACATCCCCATTACACACCATATAGTTCTTCATCATCAACCTCTTCTAGATATGTGTAATCTATTTGACGTAATATTTTTTTACTATTACTTCTGCTTTTGGATTTTAGCGCTCGTGTTGTTCTATTCTCTCGTTCAGAAGAAATCTGTTCTTGAGATTTCTTCCTCGTTGTGCGTGCCATTTTACTACCTCTCAATAGATAAAAATGCTGTGTAATAAATATCATTCTCTAAACTTTAACTACCTATAATATAACCATTTTCCACTGGTTTGTCAACTATTTTTTACTTCTTTGTTTGCTATAGCAATATTACTTAATCATACCATGCCCACCACATAGTTGGATAAACTCAAACCCTCTACGCTCGGTAGTATGATATGTCATCAATCTTTCAAAAGCATTTTCTGCTAACTGTTTCAAATCATTTGGATGTGCTAAAAAATGGTCAACGCTATCAACCAACTCTTGAGCACTATGAAATAAAACAATATCCTCACCATCAACGAATCCATTGGGGAAATGAATGTTAATAGTTTGGTAAAATAAAGCACAACCACAAGCAATGCTTTCAAAAAATCTTCCGGTGTTGTTTGCTCCTCTGGCTCCGTAACCATCTACAGATATTTTTCCACTAATCATCTTATCAAAATATTTGGAATGATTTCTAGAATCCGTGATTAAATCACTATCGTTGTTGTCTCCGTAGACAGTACCGATTTGCATATTTTCGTTATCAGAATAATCTTCCAACAACCTATCTTGTATCTCTTTACGCCATGGTTTCTCATCATCTATACCCATCATACACACTAGGTCTAAATGTTTCTTGTTCCATATATCTTTGAAGTTGGTTCCACCATAAAAATATCTATCTTCTGCTCCGAAACAATATGGAAAAACATTCTCTGCATATCCCTTATCAACTCTCATTTCTCTCTTGAGATATAGTTTATATTTTTCAGGGCTTTCTACGTCACCACAAAAATCATTGGTATCTAAAAATACTCCCTTGTCTTTCAACACACTTAGATCATATGCATGTGGATTCAAAGTAATACCGTTAGGTAGAACAATGATATCAGCTATATCATAAATCTTCTTGAGCATTTCTGGATCGTATATGGTGTGATCCCAACTACCTCTTACTGTGGCATAGTTGTTCGAGGTGCTACAAAATATCTGTAGATCATACTCTTCTTTATTTTTTATCAAACCTTCAATGAGAGTAGCGTTGCAATGATTGTAATGATCTTGATTGAATATTAATATTTTTGTTGACATTAGAATAAACTCACTAGTCTATTTGGATCTTCTTTCTTCTGAATACAAAAGTAAAAATCACATCCAGATCTAACATGTGAGGTTAATGGGTATGGGATAATGTTGAACTTATCTAGTGGAAATATTTCTGATTCCCATTCGATTTGTGTATGTAATGATAAATGTAATTCCATACCTTCTGGTGAGTCTGATTCGTGAGCACCACTGCCAAGAAAAATGCCACCGTCTTCTAAATGATTCCAAACATTATCAAATAAAACACCCAACCTAGTTGGTTCAATATGTTCAATGACTTCCCATGCTGAAATGAAGTCGGCTTTGTATGGTTCGTTGTTGTAGTTGATTTGAAATGGTCTACTAATATCACAAGTGAATAAATTGTTATTATATAGTGTGCGCCATTCGGCACGTTGGTGTTTTGCGGAATAATCACTACCTTCTAACCCTATAGCCATAGGGGTGTAATCCAACCATTCTTTTATAAGACCGCCACCACTACAACCTAGATCAGCAACCTTGATCGCTCTTTTAGAGCCATCTTGATTTTTTGGTTTTGAATATTCTATACCTTGTAAAATAAATTTAGTATCACTGTGATTATCTCTTTTAGCTCCCCAAGGCATAAGATGATCCGGTGAATCAAATGCTATTGGAAAATCAGTCTCCACACTAAACATCTATCTATTCCTTTTACGTGATTGTTTTTTAACCTTACGTGCTTTGTTTTTCTTAGCGCGCCAGGCCTTTGAATGCTTATCACTCCATCCAGCACGAACTTTTCTTTGGTGCATGAGATTTAAATCCTTCTCATCTTTTATTATCAGTTCGTCATCTTGTCTCTTTATGCTGTCTGATAGTTGTTTTTCTAGTGAAGCAAATTCTGTCATTGAATAATCCTTGAGTTCATTCTTCGTTGCATTTCGTCAAAAAGTTCTTCGGGCATTTGTAGTGTAAAACAGTTTGGACAAATATAAAATGTCAAAGCGTGTTGTGGGTTTGATGGATCACCACCCATAGAAATAGGCAAAACTTTCTTCTCACTATTTTCATCTACGTGTACACCACAACACTTACACTCCCAATAATCTTTTATTTCTTCTTTTGGTTGTTCTGGCTCCTTACTTGGAAACTTAATTATGTTTTCATCATCCATTATATTCCTCTACTAACCTTTCTACTATCGAATGTAAAATAATCTCTGTACTTAATTCAACCACTCCGTAGTTCCTACTGTCTAAAAAAATTTGTGTGTCGATATTACCCTCTATTATTGAAATAAATTCATCAAACCCATTAATGAAACATATTTCAGCATCATTGTCACTGGCTTCTTTTATGCCACTCAAAATATCCGGTGATCTTCCACTTGATGAAATAGCTATAAGTAAATCATTTTCGTTTATATCATGCACCTTCAACCACTCTACATACATTTGATCAAACCCATAATCGTTTGCCAGACAGGTTATAAGAGCATCGGAGTTCAAAGACAATGCTTGTATCTTACACCTCTTGAATAAGTCTGTAGCTATATGAGAACAGATTGCTTGACTACCACCGTTTCCAATCAGAAATACTCTGCCGAAGTTTTGTTTTGTATCATCTATTTGATGTCGTATATTTTCTACCTTGTAATATGGTATATCTTCTAATACTTCGTTTATCTGTGTTAAGAATTTATTCAGGCCGTTATTCATTACCACACCTTATCTTCTGTGTTTATTAAAACTCTACTTCCGTATTTATCAATTTCAAATGGCATCAGTTGATATTTATTCAAACTCTCTATTACTCTATCGTGGTAGAGTTTATCAACATAAAACATCATGTAACCACCACCACCAGCACCTATCAATTTTCCACCTGTGGCTCCGCATTTCAATCCGGTAGCATACATCTGTTTTATTTCTTCGTTCATTATCTTATCACTGAACTTAATCTTGAGAACCCAATTACTATGTAGAGTTTCTCCTATAGTGCCATATCTTCCATCTTTCAGCGCTACAGAAAGTTGATCAGCAAGTGCTACATTTTCTTTCATAGCATCAAGAACATCTTCGTTGTCAACCATATTTTTGTTTTGGTCGGCAAGAACATCCTTACTCTCTCTTGTTGTTCCTGTATAGAATAATAAAAGATTGTCAGATATTAAACGCAATTTTGAATCGGGAAAATTAAAAGGTTTTACTTTGACAGAGTGTTTACCATCTTCGTTTGTTGAAAACCATAGTTGATTGACACCACCATATGATGCAGCGTATTGATCTTGATATCCAATAGGTTTCAAACACATAATCATTTCTATGTATGAAGCTTCCTTTGCTAGACTTTCTTTACTAACATCATTACCTTGTAACGTGTGTATAGCGTTTAACAACCCAACAAGAAACGAGCCACTACTACCTAGACCACTTCCCTTCGTTGGAATGTCTGCCCAGTTTATAATCTCTATTCCGTAGTTGACATCAAGATATAAAAGTGTCTCTCTAATAAAATCATGTTTGATGTCGTGGATATTTTCTACATCAACAACTTCGTTTTCTGAATACTTGAGATATACTTTATTGTCACTTCTTTTCTTCACCAACACATAGACGTACTTGTCTATCGTGGCGTTCACACACCCACCCTTACGACCGCTAAAGTATGCGGGGATGTCGGAACCTCCACCGGCAAACGTGATCCTTAGAGGCGTTCTAGTG
>TARA_R110000744_G_scaffold379621_1_pt1 | contig 10415 bp, 13 predicted proteins | sample TARA_R110000744 | Tara Oceans TARA_R110000744 (sample SAMEA4398083) | marine metagenome | biome: Polar Biome; feature: [DCM] deep chlorophyll maximum layer (ENVO:01000326); material: water (ENVO:00002006), including particulate matter (ENVO:01000060) such as... | depth 36 m | reverse complement strand
CATCTGTTGATGCATCATCTGCTACACAAATTTCTACTTCATGTTCACCTTGGTTTTTTCTTATTGAATCGTAAGACCATTTGAGGTATTTTAAATTATTCCTTCCGGGTTGTATTAGGCTTATTTTCATATTTTAAATTTTGATTCGTGATAAAATTGGTTATATAGTTCTTTTGTCCTACCTGAACATAAGGTATAAAAATCTTTGTCGGTATCCAACCTATTTAACATTTCTCTTGCTGAGTTTAAATCCCCATCATCAACGGATAAATGAGGGTGTAAAATTCTTTGTGTATCTAATCCTTTATATCCTATACATGGTATTCCTAAATAAGAACAATTTAAAGCGAACGTTCCAGCAGCGTGTGTTCTCATCATATGGACTCCTATTTTACGTTTATTTAATTCTGTAATCCATTTATCCCATTCTAAGTATGGAAGTTGGTTTATACCTAATTCTTGTTCATTTTCTGTGCGTCTTCCCATTTGTGGTGAGTAGATATCATCAGTTATACTTTTGGCTAACATAAAGGAATCAAAACCCCCATACCAACTTTTAAAATTACCACCTATCATTACTCCTGATCGTTCTTTAGGTGGTGTAATATTTTTAATAGGATCTTCAATCATTAAAGAAGAGAGTAATCTTATATCCTCATGATCCGTTAAACCTTGAAAGTATTTAACATCAACTTCATTATGTGCAAATATTATATCAGCAGACATTAAATTATTAAAATACATGATTTGTTTAGGTAAATCATAATCTTGAAAATACCAAAAAGGGCCTTCTTGCATTACTCCAACTTTACTACAAAAACGTTTAATAGTTGTAAGATCAACATTCTCGGGTGATTTTTTAGGAGTGATAACTATCCCTAAATCATATTCCGTGTTTGGTATTTGAGTTAAAGGGTAATGGTCAGCATCTAAGGCAACCATCCAAGCAAACTCTGTTCTCATATTTGGGTGGTTTCTAGGTATTTTACCTTCAAAACCCATTTCTGTGAAAAATGCTACTTTCATATTTCGGATATTATCTTTGGTGTTATTTCATGATTAGTAAATAAATGATCTAAACTTAATTTAAGTTGTTCGTAGTTTGATTGAGTCCACTCGTTTTTATTCCATGACCCAAATATATGTGACTGAAACATTATATTATCGTCGTGGGTTTTAATAGAGGTTTCATGGATACCATCTTCACCAAACACCATTTTTAAGTCCCATTTAAAGTTATGGTTGTGTTGGTAGTGTAAAGCAGCCCATTCAAATTCTTTAGATAAATGTTTAACACAATGAGGTTGACATACCCAACCTGGGTTTCTCCATCCTTTGGGTTTGTAATCAACTGCTTCCCATTCACTCATCATCATCTTAATTCTTTCAATACATTGGGCTTCATTCATATCAACAAATTCCATTTCCCCAAATTTAGTTTTATCTGATGTTTGGTGATAATGACCGTGTGCTGATAATTCGAACATACCAGTATCAACTAATTCTTTAATCCATTCTTTATTCTCGGATATAGGGGAAGTATTGTGGTGGTTAGATGGAATAAAAAGATTATATTTAACTCCATAGGTTTCATATAAATCACGCATCCAAATTTCAGTTTTTTCACCTAAAATTCTCCAATTTTCTTTCGGATTTACATCATCTATGGATATAGTTAAATTCATTATTTGTGTATTTTAATTATACCTAATTTTTCATATTCTTTAAATACTTGTTCTTCGTAATTAAAAGAATGACTTTGTCCTAATTTCCAGTTATCAGCATCTCCTACTTCTTCCCAATAGTGGATCCTAGATCTGTCTTCTTGATAGTGTGTGAAACCATAACATGAAATATTTTTAGTAAATAAACTTAAAAATGATACACCTACTAACCCACAAGTTGCTTCTGTGTTTTGAACTAAAGTGTTGCAATGTTGAGTAAAGGGAGGGTTAATATATAAAACTTTATTTTGTGGTGTGTTTTTTATAGTACCCATCATCATCTCTTTTTCATTCCATGATTTGACTATTAATAACTCGTCGTTTAAATTAGAAACAAAATTAGGGTCATTTTTCTTAAATCTTTGTGGGTCTGACGTTCCAGCAAAGGCATGACCATTAAAGAATCTGATGTCCGTTCTAGACCCAACATTTTTTTCAAATCCTTTAACTCTGGCTACATTAAACCTAACTATATAGTCGTGGTCGTCAATTTCTTTTCCATATTCCTTATCTAATAATATCCCACTACTCCCAACAACTGCTATTTTTTTATCCTTTAAGTCTAATAAGAGTGATGAATTTGAATTTAATAATAATTTATGTTCCCCGCTATTAAGTTTTACTTGCATTTTTTATTTTTTAATAATGATGATATTACCTCCCAATCTTCCTCAGAGTCTATCTCATAATACGTTAATTCAGACATTTCACTTAATCCTATTTTTCCACTAAGGCGGTTATTATGTCTCAAAATATTTTGGGAGGTATTAATATAAAATGCTCCATTTTCAACATAGTAACCATCAAATTCTTGTCTTCTAGGTCTTTTGTTATAATCGTAATTTAATGAATTTCCTTGACTATCCCAAATAAATCTTTTTTGTTTTACAACTGATAATACACTATCATAGTTTGAGTATTTCTTTATACCCCTATTAAAATCCTCTGTAGTTGTCAGAGGTGAGGTTGCTTGAACTAACATTATATCCCCTTTTAAATTTAGATTATTTATAGTTTCAACTAAAACATCTTCTGTAGAAGACTCATCTTTAGAGTTTTCTAAATCCCTTAAATAAATATCTAGTTTTGGGAAATTAAAAGAGTTAAGTAAATCTAAATATGGAGCATCTGTTGCTACTATAATTTTATCTACTTTAGAATTAGATAATGAATTTAAAACCCACCATATTAAAGGTTTACCATTTAAATCCTTTATGTTCTTATTAGGTATTCCTTTGGATCCAGAACGGATAGGTATTATTGCTACCATTACCCTCTTAGTGATTTTCTTTTAGATAATTCACTATCTAATAATAATCTTTCTTCATTTCCACCTAAAGCTAAAGTTATATCTCGGATACCCTTAACTAATTTGAATAGTCCTGATGGTTCTACAGATGCTAAATGATCCGACCCCCACATTGTTCTATCTAAGGTTATATGTCGTTCAACCCAAGTTACACCTAGGGGTACAGTTGCAAACGTTGTAACTAACCCATATTCATGACCACTATAACCTACTTCTTTTTTGTATTTATTTTTTAGAAAAGTGATGTATTCTAAGTTTAATTCCTTAATAGGTGAAGGATATGTAGAGTTTGTATGCATAATAACATCAGGATTACAGATGCTAACACAATCTTCAATTTCACCCTCAGTAGACATTCCTGTTGAGATAATTAAATAATCAAACTTTTCTCGAGCATAAGATATTAATTCCTTATTAGTAATAAGGGCCGATGGTATTTTTGTAATTTTACTATATTGGGCCATAAAATCTACTGAGTCTTTATCCCATACTGAGGCAAACCAACCAATGCCCTTTTCTTTACAATAACGATCAATCTCATCGTATTCTTCTTTCCCAAATTCAACTTTATATTTATATTCTAAATAAGTCATATCTCCCCAAGGAGTAGATTTTGGTTTGTTCTTTTGTTCTTCTGGTACACATACATCAGGGTTTCGTTTTTGGAACTTTACCCAATCACAACCTGCTAATACTGCAGCATCTATAATTTTTTTACAGATTTCTAAACTACCATTATGGTTAATACCAATTTCTCCTATTATGTTTACTTTCATTTTTTATATATTAAGTGTACTGTATTATTTCTAAGATAATACATTTCTTCGGCCCATCCTAGTTTATTTGCTATTTCATTTATAACTACTCTCCATTCTTCAGGTGTTTTTAAATTACAATGAAGTTCAACTCCTTTATGTACACTACTTTCTAAAGCAATAGCGTGACACACAAAATTTTTAGATACTCTAAAGGCTTCATGTATAGCTTCTATTTCAATTTCAATGGGTATGTGTTCCATACCATCTAAGAAATATACTAAGTCAAACTGGTTATCTTTAAAAGGGAGTTGATGACAACTTCCTACTATAGAAGTATAAGATTTGTCTACTTTTTTAATAGCACTTTCGCTAATATCTATACCTGTAGGGGTACATCCTAAATAATCTACATAATCCATTATAGTACCACCACCACAAGCTATATCTAAGCTGGTTTTTGATTGTTTAACTATTTCATTAAAACGGTTTGAGAAATCAAACTGATCATTTTTTAGATCATTAACTTGTCTTAATCCTAAACCATATTGAAAGTCGTTATGGTGGACGGAATCATATTTAAGTTTTTCACTATTTACTACACTCATTATTTATATAATTTAAAAAAGTTGCTAATTGTTCTGTTGTTTTGATATCTGCTGTAGGTTCTGTTGGATGGTTCCAGGGAACATCTAAATAATGGGCTGGTAGTCGATTAGACAAGTTATCACAATTAATTAATTTACCATCAAAAGGTAAATTGTGTTTGGCATATAGTTTTGTAAAATGGGGAATTAATTTTTCTTCAGCATACCTTTCACTTAATAATTTTTCATACTCATCATTTCTAGTTGGGAGATATTCATAGGATTCTATTGCTTTTTCTAATGCTACATCCACTGAATCATAATCATCGAATGTTGTGCTATTTTTTTCTGTTAAATAATCCACCATAGGTCCTTGGTGGTTTTTGTAATATACTATGTCACAACCACACAATAAAGCTTCATGTGTTACTCTACAACCCCCTTCAGATTTTGAACCAATATATAATACTTTAGAATTATTATAAAACCAATTTATAGTTTGAGGTGAAATTCCTAAAAAACCTAATTCACTAGATATTCTTAATAAAGTTATATTTTTTCGTTCTTCATATGTAAACATTTCTTCATATTGCTTTACAATATCAGTATCAAAATGTTCAACAGTTTCATTTTCGGCTTTAGGAACTACTATTAAAGTTTTATAATATTTACCCTTATCATATAACTTTCTTAAACCTTTTAATAAATAAGGAACGTTCTTCCACTTAACTACTCTACTAACACATATTATATCATAAAACTTATTTTTTAACCCTAAATCTTTATAATCATCAGTTAGGAAATTCCTATCCATTAGTTCAATTTTTAAAGTATTACCATTATCTTGGAAGTCTAGAGCTGTTGGTGTTGCAAAAGTAAAGTCTACTATAGGAGGGATATTACCTATATTTCCAAAATATATACCTTGGTTCCATCCTAAAAAGAAATATTGAGTTAATTGATTAAGGGTATCACCAGCATTTTGTAATAACCAAGGCCATTCTTTATGTGTAAATACAATAATCCCTTTGTTATCAGTTGTTGGTTTTTTAAATATATGAGCCATTAAATATAGTTTTTACCCCAATCATTTTTGCTGATAGCTATTCTTTGGGGGTGGTTTTCAAAATAATAATTAGTATAGGTGTAACGTGATCCTTCTTGTATATTAGCACCTCTATGAATATATGAAGTATCAGTAAATACTACCGTTCCTTTTTTACCTACTACCTTAAAGGGTTCTAAGTCATTAGTACGGCAAAATTCTTCTATAACTTTATCTTCATACCTTGTAGCTTTACCAATACCATCTCTAGTAGATAAATCAAAAGTATTAGATGAGGGTAAAAACAAGTAAGGACCATTCTGGTCTTCAACATCTGATAGGTAGACCAGTGTTTTTATTTGTTTCATTCTATTATCTCGATGCCAACCACCCCCACTATTAACTATTTGATTATCCCTTGCTTGAACTTTTCCACCTAAAACAAAATGACTGATAAGTGGGTAACCATAATATTCACTTCCAACTTCCAATAATAAAGGGTCGTTAGCAAATTCTTTAGCGGTATCATAATGATTTTCCATCTTGAATAATCTTTCATCACCTGATGTTCCCTCTTTAGATTCGGATTGAATTTTAGATTTAAATCTTACTAACCCATCTTCCATATCCTTAACAGCTTGATCACAAAATTCAGGTGAAAAATAATCTTCAATTACACAAATTCCTGCTTCTTTTAAGTTATCTAATATTTGATCTTTCATATTTCTTCAATTCTTTTTGTTTTATCGCAAATCAACAAATCATAAGGAGGTTTTTCCCCAACACTTAAGAGGTGGTATTTACAACCCCATTCTTCTATTTGATTCTTAGTAATTTCATACCAATCAATTCCAGTTAGAGACCCTCTAGCAGTATAGTAGGTAATCTGATTGCCTTCATCATATAGTTTATTAATTTTATCAATGTTTATTTGTATGGGTCTAGCGAAATTATAATTTAATTTCTCAGTACCATATTCATAATCACAAATAGTATCATCTATATCTACATAAATTCTCATAGGGTATCGTAATAACTGTTTTGTTTTTCTTGTTTTTTAATATCCTTTGGGTGATATAATGCCAATTCTTCTTGTGGTGGTAAGGCTGCATATGATTTATGACCGTCTAATACTTCGTGGACTTTATTTTTCCATTTAATATTTGGTTTATTTTTCCAAATTCTCCATTGATAGTCAGGCCAATTAACCCATCCTTTGTCATTAACATTCCACCCCCACATTTGGATGTGTTTATCAGTTAAACCTTCTACAGTATTGACTCTAGGTACCAAATAAACTTCATTATCTGGGTTAGATTCTAGTATAAGGGGTAGATTTTCTATCAGTGAAAGATTTGGTAACTCATCAGCATCAATTTGAAATATATAATGCCCGTTGCATGCTTTAGTTAATCTATTTTTCCAATCTGCAAAGTGTTTATTAAACTTATCTTCAATTAAAATAATATAGTCTTCTGAGCTTAGTTCATGAAGGTACCTTAGTAATTCAGATGTTGGTTTATTTTTAGATAAATCAACTAATACTACGACTTCATCTTGTCTTCTTTTATTATTTAACAATAATGAGAGGAGTCTCTGTATTTCAAGAAACTCATCACATACTGTTATTGCATAACTAATTTTCATACTTTATTATTCTGGTAATACTCCAATATACGAAAGGGCTTCAATAAAATCACGTTCTTCAAAATGTCTTAGGGTAGACATATCAGGTCTATATTCTTTACCCTTATATTTTTCAGATTCTTCTTCAGTAACGAGTATTGCCTTTGCAGCCCCCCACATCCAATTATCTCTTCCAGACCCATCAGCAAACACCATTCCCTTGTCTTCTACATTAATAGTTGAAGGCATCCAAACTTTACCAGTTGATTCTTCTTCGTCCATTAATGACTTATAAAGTTCAGGTAAAACTTCCATTTGTTCTTTAAAGAATGTGGTTCCTTCTTTTAATATAGAGTTGGATTGAAACCCACACCCATAACACAATTCAATACTAATTTGTTTAGTAACTTCTTGTAGATAACAAGCATCTGACCCACAACGGGTACATTCTTTTAGTTCATCAAAATTCATATTATTTTGTTTTTGTAAGTTTTGGTAATGTTAATTTTGGTAATACTACATTAGGTGTTGATTTTTTTAAAGTAGGTAAATTTAAAGATGACTGTTTAGGGAAACTAGGGATGTTTGCTCCTAATATACCATCAATTAGTTCTTTCATCTTTTTATAGCTAAAGTTAGATTGTGCATATTTAGCTTGTTGTTTTGACTTTGATTTAAATTTAGGGTATGATTGAAATACATCAGTAAAAGCTTGACCTACATGAGGTGTACTTACTTTAAACCATTGAGATTCGGGGATTAACCAATCATTTGATGCACTTTTGTGTACCTTTTCTAACTCCCCAGGAAGTAAGAGGGTAAAATTCTTGTGTAGAAAATCAACATGACCTGAGAAATTAGTTGCTATAACAGGTTTTCCTGTTAGACTAAATTCTAATAGAGGTCTACCAAAACCCTCTCCCTTAGTTAAACTCACCATGGATTTTACCTTGTTATGGTTATATAAATTATTTATATCTTCATCACTAAAGGTTCCATTAATAAGATATATGTTTGGTAAATCATCAGAATTAACACTTTCTCTAATATTTTTAATTCTTTTAAGAATTGTATCTCTACTTATATAGGATTCAACTCCAACAGAAGTTTTCATTATTAATCCAGGTTTTTTCTTTTTGTTTTTGAAGGTTTCATAAAAAGCTTTAACCATTAAACCTACATTTTTTCTATCATGTCCTACATCACCCTCCATCCAATGACCAACAAACAAATAATTAAAATTTTCTTTTACATGATCTAAATTAATAGTTTTTGTATTTTTTAAGGGGTTATATACATCTAAATTAGCACCTTCAAATACTACGTGAAGGGGTTTTTCTAATTTAACTACACCAACCACTTGATTAGTTTCATTATTCCTTCTTTCGTACCTCATATTTTCAAATGTGGTTTTGGAGTGCTTAGAAGAAACCCAATTTATATTCATTTTATTTAACCCTTCAATCCATTCAGGTTTACAGGCAGTGGATTCTATTCCTGCTGTACACCCAATATTATATTTACCTACGGGTTGGAATTCATTTGGTATTGTTATTTGCATCCAAATATCAGGTTGGGTTTTATTCCATTCTTGAGAAACTGTATGTTTTAATAAAAATTCCCATTCTGGGTTATCCTTACAGAACCCCCAAGAAGTTGATCCCCATCTCTGAGGTAATAGTTGGACATTATATTTATCTAATTCAATTATGGCCTTAATTATATCCCGGGATCGGCTTCCGTAACCACTATAGGTGTCAAATGGTGATGATATTACAAATCTTGGTTTACTCATTAGTATTCAATTTTATGATTTAAAAATTTACCTTTATATTCATTAGCATTTATAACTTCATATTTATCTCTTGGTTTCCAAGTACTAAACAATTCAGTAAATGCCTCTATAACTCTATTAGCTTGATGTTGAACTGTAAGGCCAGCTTCACTACCTAATGCCCATTCTCTACCTTTTAACCCTCTAGCTTCACGTTCTTCACTACTTAAGGCATATACTTCTTTTATTCTATCACAAGCATCTTCCCATTTACATCTATCATCAAATATATAGGGTGTTAAAGGGGAACCTTGAATAGACCTAGAAGTTGGATATACTGGGAATGCCCATTCACCATGTTTGTCAAATGTTTTCTTATGGTTTGAGGGAATATCACCATCAGGGGTAAACCATTTTCCTTCATTATCTTCAAACCTCATTTGGTCTTGCATTCCTCCTGTAACGTTGGCTATTATAGGTGTTCCTGCTAATATAGCTTCTGTTATAGATAAACCCCAACCTTCATTAGAAGTTAATAAGATTTGAACATCCGCTATATTATATAAGTAATTAAGTTGTGGTTGTGTTAACTTACTTGTAGAAAATATAACATTATCCTTATAACTTTCATCAAATAAGTACTCTTTTACTACTGATAAATCGGTACCTGCATCTGTAACTAATTCCGTGTGTAATACCATAAAGCAATGTTTAGATTTTTCTTTAGGAAGTGAATCTAAAAAGGATCTAAAGGCTAATAAAGCATCTGGTATTTGTTTCCGTCTAATATTCCTAGAGTTAAAAAACACAACAAATTCTGGTTCTTTGTTTTGGAATAGTAATTTTTTGAAATTTTTAAAATCAGGGTCTTTTTTATTTATAGGAAAGAAAATGTCAGAGTTTAGACCATGTGGTACATATTTAAATAATTTATTTTTTCCCTTATCTCCTAACACTAATTTATTAATATTAACGGTTTGTTTTGAAATACCCATTAATAAATCACAAGCTTCATAATATGGTTGGTTGTACATAGGAGCTGGGTAATCATCCCATATATTCAAATATGAAATTGGAAGTTTACCTCGAAGTTCGCTTTCCATATTAAATAACCAAATAAAATATCTAGGGTCCGTAAAACACATTATAGCGTCTGGTTTTTCGATATTTATTATTTGTCTTAATATGTCTGGGTTACCATATCCATCTTGTGGGTATAATACAACAGAGGAATCTTCAATACCCTTAGTTTCATTAATTGAGGGGCTTAATTCAATCTTTTTACCTTGATCAGGGTGTTTAATGGCTCCTGCCATTTGTACCCAATTAAAATGATGGGATGTGTGTAGAACGATTTCTTTGGCTACAGTAGCAACCCCAGAATGTACTCTAATATCATCACAAATTAATAATATTTTCTTCCTTTGATCTTTAGGAAGATGTGTAAAACTTTTATTCATTTAAGTATATTTTATAGTTCAAGATTAGTTTGGTTTGTTATTGCTTTACGAAATTCTTCATCTGTAAGATACAAATAGATAGCTCTATCAGCAAGTTTTTGAAATGAGAATTTTCTCTTTACACATTCAATCTTA
>TARA_R110000744_G_scaffold84862_8_pt1 | contig 10453 bp, 12 predicted proteins | sample TARA_R110000744 | Tara Oceans TARA_R110000744 (sample SAMEA4398083) | marine metagenome | biome: Polar Biome; feature: [DCM] deep chlorophyll maximum layer (ENVO:01000326); material: water (ENVO:00002006), including particulate matter (ENVO:01000060) such as... | depth 36 m | reverse complement strand
GAGTTTGCTATAGTAAACAAGTCACTCATTAGTTGGGCCCTAAACTGCACCTGCTGTCTAACCCATGTATTAACTATTTGGTCTAGACCCATAGACGGAGGTCGGTACTTACTGCCACCCTGCCCATTTGGGTTTTCCATACTTGCTTTTGTGATCATGTCAAGCATCCCAAGCGTATTATGCATATGCTCGCGATCTTGCATGACTGACGGTAAATTAGGTTGTAGTTCGTCTAGTCTCATTAGTCCTTATCTACTGCATCTATTTGTGTGATGCCAATTATGCGATCCATTGCATGCCTGCGAAGTTTGAAACTTTCGCTTTCTGGTTGCTTATTTTGTTCTGCCACTAGCGTAGCTCTAACTAAATCACGCTCAGTTGTTACTTTAGATATTTCTAATTGCAACAACGCATTTTGTGCACGAAGCTCTTTTAGAACATCTTCATCTACTACACCTAAAATATTCACATTACTGACATCATCTTTATCCGGTCCACCGACCTGGAAATTCTGATTCAACTGCAACGGTGTAACATACTCTAACGATGCGGCTTCCTGTACTAACGCAATAAATTCACCTTCTGTGATGATTTTATATGATTCTGGTGGTACCTCCGAAGAGGGCATCAGCTGCGATAGTGCTGGATGCTTAGTATCCAAAATACGCCATGCAGACGTTTCTGAATCTCTTGTTACTGAGTAACGCAAATCTGCGCCATGGAACTGTGTCATACTAACTCCTTAAATTATACACCGATTTAGAAATCTTCGGTGAAGCTAACTGTGCCTTCTACTGACGTTTGATAAGACGAAACTCTACGCTCAAAGAAGTTTGAAAGTTCCTGCGCATCTTGCAACTCTAGGAATGAAAATGGATTCTTTGAACCAAATTCTATGCCATATCCAAGCATTACAAGACGTTGGTCTATTACATACTCCAAATACGTTTTTATGTCAGCCACTGATAGCCCAGTGACTCCTTCACTAAGTACATCCTTAGCAAATTCATACTCACATTCTAACGCTTCATGAAATAGTTCGCGTACTTGTTTTTCAAGATTTGCCGTAAAAAGCTCTGGATTTTCGTCTCTAATAACTTCTATTGCTTCTAATGCAAAGTTCATATGTGCACTTTCATCTCTAAAAACCCAGTTTGTACCTGTTGCCAAGCCATTTAGGAGTCCTTTTGAACGTAAAAAATAAACATATGCAAATGCAGCATAAAAAAATAGTCCTTCAATAGCGCACGCATAAAGAATTAAATTCAATAAAACCTGCTCTTTGGTATTAGATCCAGAGCCTAATGTAGTTACTTTTCGAGCATACTCACCCTTCTTTTTAATAGAAGGAATTGTTTCTAATGCACGAAACATTTCACGTCGTTCATCATGATCTGGAATATATGTATCAAGCAAAGTTAAATAGAAATCAATATGAGTTGCTTCTTCAGAGAGTTGTCTACTGAGAAACAGTCTAGCTTCAGGTGAATTAAGATTTTGATACAAGCTAAGAACTACATTCTCTGCTACAAGATTATCTCCTGTAGCAAAGAAAGCAACCAATCGTTTAATTAGGTGCTGCTCTCCGGGCTTGAGCTTTTTTTTCAAATCTACAAGATCCCCAGACCAGTCCACCTCGTCTACTGTCCAAGTATTCTTAATAGAATTCTTGTACATTTCATAAAATTGCGGATATTGCATAGGCCGCAACGAAAGATCAAACCCACTACTTAGTAACAATAGACGCATCCTTCTTGATATCACGTTTTAAAATTACAGCCCTTAAACTTTGGGACATATGAAACGGACACCCACTCTTGTGTTTACCATCTTTACCACCGCACAAACAAAGTTGACTGGCTACTGACATGCCTCACATTCCTCCGGATTTTCTAGAGAACAAGCAAGCGCTTCAGCATCTGTATAGATATCCAAAACTATTGGCATTGTAACACTAGTTGTGCTAGTAGTGGCTTTTCTAATTTTTGTAGCTGGTCGGCTACGCAGATAGTACGTTGTCTTTAAACCTTTTTCCCATGCATACATATACATAGAAGATACCGAGCCAATAGTTGGTGATTCAACAAAAAGATTCAGTGATTGTGATTGATCAAGAAATGGTCCGCGTGCTGCAGCCACATTGATTACGGCTTTGTTTGAAATTTCCCACGCAGTCTTGTATAAATCACGTAAACGTTGCGGAATGGCTTCAATACTCTGAATAGATCCTTCGTTGAGTTTAATCTCATTACGAATTTCTTCAGTCCAAAGATCTAATTTTTTAAGATCGGCTACTAGATATCTATTAATTTGCAGAAATTCACCTGATAAAGTTTCTCTTTTAAAAAGATTAGATAACTGCGGTTCAATACATTCATATGCACCACAAATTGAGGCAATAGTTGCCGTAGGAGCAATTGCTAGCAACAGAGAGTTGCGCAACCCACTCTTTATTATACGTGCCTTGAGGCTCTTCCAGTCAAATAATTGTTCTAATTGAACATTATCCCAAAGATCAAACTGCAGTACGCCACTAGCCGCACGTGTTTCAGCAAAATTATCATGCGAACCAAATTCTTCAGCCAACTCACAAGAAGCTTCCAACGCTGCAAAGTAAATTGCTTCTTGAATCTGTTTTGCAATTTGTTCAGCCTCTTCTGAATCAAACGGAATTTCCATTTTGAAAAGAACGTCTTGGAAACCCATGACACCTAAACCAATAGGTCTCCATTTCTTGTTTCCTACACCAGAAGAATCTACGGTGTAGTAATTTCTGTCAATAACACGGTCTAGGAAACGCACAGCTACCTTTGTAGACTTCATAAGGTCCGCAATATTTAAACCTGTATCAGCATTAATAACAAATTCACCAAGGTTTAATGAACCAAGGTTACAAACTGCGCCGGTTTCTGGAGTAGTAACTTCAAGAATCTCAGTACAAAGGTTTGAAAGGTGAATAATATTTCCCGGTACCCCAGTCTGATTAGACTTACGATTAGACGTATCTTTAAAAGTCATCCAACCATTGCCGGTTTGTGAAAGTGAACGAATCATGCTTGTGTAAAGATCACGAGCTTTAAGTTGACTAGTATACTTACCGTCTAATTCGGCTTGCTCGTAGAGAGTCTTGAATGCGTCTCCAAAGGTATCTACCAGCTCGGGCATAGTTTTAGGGTCAAATAGAGACCACACGGCATCATCACGGACACGTTCCATAAATAGATCAGGTACCCAATTGGCTAACATTAAATTATGTGTACGCCTAGCTTGGTCACCTGTGTTTTCACGAAGTTCAAGGAAAGCTTCAATATCCGCATGCCAAGTTTCTAGGTATACAGCGGCCGCACCTTTGCGCTTGCCACCTTGATTTACTGCTGCAACTGATGAATCAAGTGTTTTGAGCCACGGAATAATTCCATTAGAATAGCCGTTAGTTCCTTTAATTAATGATCCATCGGATCGAATACGAGAAAAGGATACCCCAATTCCTCCTGAGTACTTTGAAAGCATTGCTATGTCCGAATATTTTTGATAAATAGAACGAAGATCATCTTCTGGAGAATCCAATAGAAAACATGAAGACATTTGCGGGAAAGACGTTCCAGAGTTAAATAGGGTTGGCGTGCTGGTCATATATTTAAGCGATGACAAAAGGTTATAAAGCTCTATTGCCTCGTTTGCTGTATTAGATAAACCGCAGGCTACCCGCATCAAAAAGTATTGCGGTGTTTCCAGAACAAAACGATCTGTTGGGTGCCGAAGCAAATAACGATCATAAACTGTTTTGAGACCAAAATATTCAAAAAAGTCTGTGTTTTGATTTTCTATAGCTTCATTTAGCTTACGCTTATTTCCAGTTACTAAGTCAAGTGTTGCTTGATTAATTAGTCCCTGTTTGAATCCCACAGCTATAGATTGTGAAAAAGTAGCAATATCCTGTAGCAAGACTTCTTTACTTATAAAAGAAGCCAACATTCTAGCTGCTAGTTTTGAGTACTCTGGTTCTTCTGAAATTAATTCAGAAGCTGTCTGAATAGAAAGAAGATCCAGTTCCTCAGTTTTTGTTCCGTCGTAAAGACCACTAATCGTCTTGGTAGCAATCCTAATTGAGTCTACAGCACGGAGACCGTGTGCGTGATTCTGAATTGCTCTTACAATCTTATTTAGATCTGCTGGCTCTAGTCGCCCGTCCCTTTTCTGCACATGCGTTCCAATTCTTTCTACTTTTTCTAATACGCTCGTCAAATTACTTCACCTCGATATCCACAAATAAGACACAATTGATTCGTTGGAACCCACGCCGGTTCAGCGACTGAGCACTTAGGACATTTTCCTACAGAATTATCGTGTAATTTATTATAGTTCATATCTACCTTTTTGGTACCGTTATTATCCACATTCGCAAAAACGAAATCCTGCATATTACCAAGATCCTGTGTTCTATTGGTATATTCTTCTGTGTACGCAAGACAAGCCATAGCAATAGACCAAAAAGAATCCCCGTGACCCTTAGCCGTTTCCGGCGCTTGTAGATCAATGTTAACGCTGGTTATTTGCTCACGCTGCCTAGCATCCTTGATTAGTCGAAGTCCGTCGGTATTCACCCATTTTTCAAAAGCGGCAGCCATTTGCCGACGTCTTTTTGAAGTAAATACTGTTGGAATCCATTTTGAATCAAGACCACGTTCATCCATGTCACCGCGGGTTGTGTCTATGTAGCCTATATCAACCTGAAGATTATCCATAATCATATTTAGAAATTCTGCTTGAGCAGTGTATTCCCAGTTATCTAGAAACTCTTGGTAAATCTGAATCAATTTACCGTCAACAGCACCAAAGGCCACAACGTGGGAAGGATGCTTCTTCTTGCCAATATCTGCAGCCGCTACGATGTATTCATAAGTATCGGCCAGTTCCCTATGTTCGGTATAAGGATTAATATTATTCAATTCTTCAACTTCAATCTTTTCAATCTGTTCTTCGCCAAGATACGCATTCTGAGAAAGGTATGGAAGAAGAAGCATTTCTGATGCAAAAGAATGAGGCTTCACGCTTTGTTCGTAAAGCAAGGCTGTTTCACTTCGAATTTCTGGGCATAGAATCCGATATGGTTTTGTAAGCTTGTCATCAAAATCATAAAAATTACCGTCTAGTGCTGGTAGCTTTACATATACAAATCTTTCATCATGCTCAAGATTCATTAGCAAGTCATCTGGTGCCATAGGCGTGCCTAGCACTACAACCATGGCATCACCAACCGGAATTGGCATTGTTTCAGTCATAAAATGATCTTCAATTTTATGAATCTGCCCCAAATTCAAAGGATTTTCTGGATCTTTAAGGATGTCATCAGCCACCAAAAATCGATTTACGTGCGTACCACGTTTAAATGAGAATACGCCACCGCCAATAATATCTCCACGGCTTCGACCAACCTGGTAATGAAAAGCCTGTGTAGCAGTTGGAGCTAAATCATGCATAAATTCTAAAATAGATGGATTTCTACGAATAGCTTTTTGTATTTCTGAAACATGATAGCCACTCATTGGCTGCGAATAACTTAGGTACATACCGGATGAGTCAAATCTTGAGTTAGCATTTTTTAAAAAAGACCAAATACTAAAAGCATATCCTAAGACGGTTGACTTAAGATGAAATCGCGGAACAAGCGCGCAAAAGAATTTATTGTCGCTCATTGCTTGTTCTAATGAGTGACATAGATACTGCACATGCCAAGTATCAAACCATTCAGGTTTTTCATAACTTTGGGACCAATACTTAGCTACAAATTCGCCGAAGGTACCTACATCAGGAACACTGTTCCCAATATGTAGCATACCATCGGCTAATTGTCCTAAGGCATCATCCCAAGAAAGAAGTTCATTATTGGGCATACGTCTTTGTAGTTAGCTCCCTGAAGCGCATAGCAATTCTCGTTAACGCTTCATCGTCTTGGATTTCTTGTTTTAATATTTCAATAACATCTTGCAAGAATTCTTTTTGTATCAAGCCAGCAAGGATAGTTCTTTCACCCTTGATTGCTTTATCAATAGCAGTGACCGCATCACCAGCTTTGTCAAAGATATTCATCTCCAACTCTTCGCGGGCTTTTTTACGAATTTCTTCGTAAATTGTTAAATGCTCAGCATCACGAACAGCCATCTCAGTACTTTTTCTAGTAGACAACAATTCTATTGCATTGGCTTTAGTGTTCATTTTAATAACACTCCATTGCGGATCAGCGCTGGTAGACCAATACTGTATTGAAGCAGCCGAAACTGGATCATCAAATTCGCTAGACACTTGGTGAGCAATCTGGCGGACGCTGAGACCACCTAAGTAAAGTTCCAGCGCCCGCAATTTTTTGGCTTCGAGATTAGTTTCGTCAGCCATGCTGAGCCTAAGCCCTGTGCTGTGAAGCATGCAATTCTGCATGCCTTTGTTCAATGTACATGCCATCAAAAAGTTTGGTAATCTCGACTACAAATTGATCAACACATTCTTGGATAGAATCTTTACCGTCACCGGTAATTCCCATGTATAGACCCGCTCGATTGTCATCAACCGTAATAACCTCTACGTATAGTTCGTTAGAAGCTTCCTTGGCGTGCTCATGCTGAGCACCTTCTTTTTCAGCAAGATACAACTCACTAAAACTCTTAAAGACCCCATTAGTTCCTTCGTCCATTTCATGCCTAGCCTGCGCACTCAACTTTGTTGCAAAAGGTGTTATTACCGCTCTACTCATATTTTTATTCTCCTTATTTCTGCCTTAGTACGTTAGAAAATGTACGTCTAACGTCTATGTGTTTTTTAGCTAAATTTATAACCGTCCGCATATCCTACACGTAGGAACTATTATCACCATAGTATTCATGGCTCTGCGATTCCAGAGAACCACCATATGGAGAACCATCTTGTTGCAACAACGCACCAAAATTTACAGCCGCCGGATCCATGCGCGGAGAATACGTTAGGCACTCAGCACGCTTTTGTCTAACTCCGTTAATTAAAACCTTACCCATATCTCTAATTGCAATTTCATTTGGACGTCCGCAAACACCTGTCATTAGATCTGACTCTCCTAAAGATTCATGACCCTTAAACTTAGGCACGTGGTGTCCAGTTCCTTCAGGTAGCGGAAACCAATTCTTGCATTTTCTGGCATTACAAAATACCGGCCGTGCATACTTTGCAACAATTTCTTTCAACTCTTCCGACGTTACATCTCTTAACATTATAGTTCCTTTCCAAATCGTTTAACACCCCACATTGATATGCAAGCGGCATCTGCGTAATCTTGTTCCGTAAAATTTTCACCCCATTTCATTTGCGCAAATTTAAAGATTTTATCTTTTTTTGCACTTCCATCGCCCAATACTGCACGCTTCCAGGTTTTATTATCAACCGCTAAAAACTTTATAGTTTTTTCAACTAACACAGCTTTTGCGGCGCCCACCACTTGCGATATTGAAATAGTCGCATGACCATTTTGAATTAGGATTGGTTTCTCAATTGTAGCAAATACTTCGTCATTTCTAAGAAACTCTAATATTTCTACAGACATTTTTTGAGTAATTTCTTCTAGTCTCTCATCAGTATCTGTTTTTTTGCTGGCCCATTTTGTCATTCGCAAAAGTTCGCCGTGCTCGTCTAATAAAACACCATGAACTGCTTTTGAACTACAGTCTAAGCCTAACACTTTAGTCATTAGCTACTACAATTCTTTCTTTTAGAGTGCCACTTATACTTGTTTCTAAAATATCTTTAGCTGTCTGAATTCTTTCTTCAACTTCTTCATCACTTACAACACGCATCTGCGTGCGCAGGCCATCTATAACAGACATATCAATCTCTGTTCGTTTACCGTTAATTTCTTGTTTGATACGATTAACATCGTCATATATTTCTTGACGCGAAGCTACATATTCACGCATTTCTTTATTGAAAAAAGGAACACGTCGTTGATATTCTGCATTAGCTTCCATAGATCTACGATACATTTCTTCTAGCATTTCGCTACGTTTATTTAGTACTTGCTTATCTATATCAAGATTTTTTTCAGTAGCCTCTATCATAATTTCAACCTGGTGCGCAAACTCAAAAAGATCAGAAGTACGTGCTGTACTAAGATCTACTTCTTCTAATCCATTTCCTAAATCAATAATTTTTTCTTGCGCCTGAGACCAATCGGGACCAGGGTTTATACCCTTATCAGTCATAGCCTCATCAATTATGTCGTACAACCCTTGCTGCGCATCCATTGGCACTTTTTCAGTTAACGGATAAGAACGCGTGCGCCCTACTAATACTTCAAAGCCATCGTCTTGGCTTTCTTTTTCAACTACCATCTAAAACCTCCCATTCATAGCGGCTCTCAAAGACACAAGTCTTGACACAGCTTCGTATGCAGACTTGTAGCTATCTCTAACTCCCATGACGCGCTTATAAAGCGTATCTAATTCTAAAAAGTCTATACGTAACTCGGCTAGTCCGGATGTTACTTCAATGGCCTCGGCTCGTAGTAGTTCTTTTGTAGGTTTTTTTGGGTATCCTACGGAAATTCTAAACATAGCTTTACCTAAAGCTTCATCAAAAAGTTCTTCAGTCAGGCTTCTGCGTGAATCAATATACGCAAGCTGACCTTCCAAGTATGCCTTGTATCCACCAAATTTAGTAATGTATTCAGATAATTCTTGATCAGTCAACGCGTCAAGCTTTGGGAAAACTAATGGTTCGCGTGACTTTGATTCATCGTCAAGACCAATTATTGGCACGTTCATTTCGTCCATAAATCGGTCAACGTTTCCTTCAATTTGTGTTTTCCAAGACATCAGTTACGACCTTTCCGCTTCTAAAAGACAAGGACAATATCTTGTATTATGAATATCTGCCCAGTCACTAAGTTTTGGCAATGACGGCATTTCTATAATATTTTGCAAACGTTCAAGCATAGCTTCGTATATAGCAGGATCACGCTTCACATCATAAAGACGTATGTCAAAGGTGTTCTTGTTTTCATATAATACTGCACCATTTTCAACATCCATCATATTTAAATACATTTGAAGCTGCATATCATGTTCAGGCTTTGCATGCTCTTTAATATCCTCATCCCAGCCTCTGACATTTATTGTCTTAAGCTCAATAAGGAATCTTTTACCTTCTAAATCTACTATTTCGTAATCTGCTCTTCCGGATATAGGCGGGTAGTCTACCGTACACCGAATTTCATCGGCCACGTATACGCCCATTTTTTTAAAATAATCTTTGTATCTAATCTGAGTTACATTGCCATGTCCGAACATACGCTCTTTGGCAGCAGTAACCTCTTCACGCGCAACAAAGCCATTCCACTGAAGCCAAAGAAATCGGTCGCATGGGTTAGACACTGACGAAACAAAGAATCGTCCCGGTGGTCCTCCCGGCTCTGACCCAGCCTTATATACTTTTTTGTTCATCAAACGCGTGATCCAATGAGACTTTCGTCTTGTTGTAACCTCCCGCGCCTTATTTATACTTGCAATTCCTGCCATGTTTACCTACCTTCATAAGTATTTTATCATACTTTACTAGTCTAGCGTATTTAGAAATTCCCAAATCTGTGCTTCAATCTTTGGTCTGGTTGTGGCATTTACATGAAAAACATGTTCAACACCAGCTGATAATATCTCTGCATCGCGTTTTTGGTCTGCTTTTCTTAGGTGACCATAAGCACCGTCAGCTTCTATTACTGCATTTAACTCTGCTATATAAAAGTCAGCCCACCTAGTTCCAATTGTATATTGAGGAGCGTACCGGAGACCTATTACGTCTAGCACACCCATAATCAATAGTTCTTGTGGTGTAAAATCTTTAGCCTTTGGCCCCATCATTAGAGAAGCGTACCAATTTCTTCAACTGGATCTAAATCTATGTCTGGTAACGCTTCATCTACGTCTACACGCTCTTCAAGCCAAGCACGATACTCTGGGTGTTCAAGAACGTATTTACGTACTCCACCCATACCAGAAACCTTTGTTTCGGCAGCATCACCCAAGTTATACCAGGCACCCCTACGCACAATAATATCTTTAGCAACTGCAACCCGCAAGGTCATTTCTAGTAAATCAATCCCGCCGTCAATTTTGAAAGGTACAACACACTGGTCCCACACTTCGCCGCCTACTTTAGATTTTCGACTACGTACGCGCATTTCAAAACCAATTTTTTTAGATGCGGCCACGTTGTCTTTTTCGTTAATCCAACCCTCACGCTTTACTTGCAAAAGCATGTGGCTAAAAAATGTTTGTCCAACACCACCAGGCATATTGTCCAGCGATACCGGACCCATACTAGCCCTAACCTGATTAATCCAAATCATGGCTGACCCATTTTTTAGGTGTGGAAAAAGCTTAGGAATAGACTGGTTAACAAACCGTGCCTGCCACGCCATGGGATTGTATCCAAAGTC
>TARA_R110000744_G_scaffold59906_3_pt1 | contig 10463 bp, 3 predicted proteins | sample TARA_R110000744 | Tara Oceans TARA_R110000744 (sample SAMEA4398083) | marine metagenome | biome: Polar Biome; feature: [DCM] deep chlorophyll maximum layer (ENVO:01000326); material: water (ENVO:00002006), including particulate matter (ENVO:01000060) such as... | depth 36 m | reverse complement strand
TACCAATTGACCAACGTCAATCAACAAGAGAAGCGTTTGAATATCTTGGTAAAGTAGTTCGTTGGGTAACACGTAACGAAATGGTACCACGTAAAGAAGGTCGTAAATTTACACCATCGACTGCAACATATGATCCTGATACAGGCGTATTCACTGCAACTATGGCGAATCACAATCTTAAAGTTGGTGATTATGTAATGATTGCTCCAAATAGCATTAACTTTACATGTGACTTAGATCAAAACAACCATATACATGCTGCTCCTGAAGCTCATCATCAGTACTACAACGCACCTATGAAAATCACTGCAAGAACTGGTACAACAATCACTATGAATGTTGGCAAAGTTCCATACGGTAAAGGTGGCGGAACTCATACATTCGTAAGCGCAGATTTAAATGCAATTACTCATCTTACTGGAAACACGGTAAGACAAGAAATGAACTTTAGAGCTGCTCGTCGTACAATCGCAGATGAAGCTATGAACTTAGCTACAATGTTAGCAAAAGTTGCAGATGATAATAGCCCTGCAAATATTCCATCAAGAGTTGAGCCAAATATAACTTGGATCGATGCTGGTATACTTACTGCTAAGGCTGCAATCGACAACAATTCAGTTCAGATGGCTAAAGACTTGCAAGCTTATATCGGTGAAACATATAACGGTATCTCTTACTCTAAAGAGAAATGTCGTAGAGATATTGGTGTAATGATCGATGCTCTATCACACGACGTTAACTATACAACTAACTATGCATCATTGATGACTGCTGGTCTATACTTTGAAAACGCGATTTCAGTCTTACCGGCTGATCAAAGACAACAGACTGCTAAGTTCTACACAGAATTAGCAAACGTTGTTGACGCTGTTGTACAAGGTCAAACTTCTTATCAAACAGGGTTTACCTCAACTGCTGCTACATACGATACAGATACAGGTTACTTTACTGCAACTATCGACGCAGGTCACGGTCTTGAAATTGGTGATTACGTATCGTTTGAACCTGCTAGCTTTACATTCTCATGTGATACTGGTTCTGGTGCAACTGACCACGCTGTTCCTGAAGCGCATCATCCTTATTACGATGTACCATGCCCAATCCTTTACGTTGAAGGTAACGTAATTACAATGTTTGTTGGAAAAACTGCTACATACTCAGGTGTACATACATTCGTAAGTGCAACAACTGAAGGTCTTAAGAAAGCAGTAAGAACATGGTCTACTCAAGATATTAGCGGTGCAGTTGCAACAGCAGTTGAAGGTGAAGAAGTCGCTGATCTAGTAAGAATTGTAGAAAATGCTATCAGAAGAGACAGCATCGACGGTCTACCAGAACTTGTTGAACCTAACACATCTTGGGTCAATAGCACAGTAGTAGAAGCTGGCAAAATCATTGATGACAATCTTGATGAATTAGCTGATGATATTACTAAGTTCTTGAAAGATACATTTACAATTATCGATTATTCAAAAGCTAAGTGTCGTAGAGATGCTGGTTACATTATCGATGCAATGAGCTATGACTTAAACTACGGTGGTAACTTAGCTACAAGATGGAATGCAGACTTCTATTACTGGAACAACGAATTACGTATTCCTGAAGATACAAGAGAAGCAACAGCTAAAGCATATCGTCAACTTGGTAAAATCGTAAGTCAAGTAGTTATTGGTAAGCATCCAATGCAGAGCATTCGTTCTGAATTAGGTACAACTAAGCAAGAAGCTCAAGCAGTTAAGCTTGGAGATATATTACATAACGTAATGTTCTACAACACTCCTCAAGCGCTTGGACCAGTTGAACTACCAGAATTTAACTGGGAAGTTAGCAAAGAGTTTGGTTTCGCTAAAACTATTCTTAATAATAACAGAACAATGTTACAACGTGAAGTTCAACGCTTTATTACTTCTACTTACAAGTTTATCGATCTACCTAAAACATATCGCGACGGTGGAAACTTCCTTAAAGTTCTCGCTAACGACTTTAGCGGTAGAGTGATTGATCCTGTAGTCGGTGTAGTTGGTTCTGATAAAGCTTCTAGATCCTTCGTAGGTGCATTGTTTAATATCGATGCTAAGCACGTGTTCCCAGTATTTAATCCACCTGCATCATTTGCTGATTGGAGAAAATTACGCTTTAAAGGTACAGTCCAGAATGCAGCAGCAAGAAATGCGTTGACAGGAATGAAACGTTGGGATGCTTATATTATTCCAACAGATAATAACGCAAGTCGTTATGTCGGTATCATTTACGTATGGAACGGTACAGGTTGGGATACAGTTGGAGCAAATAACAGTGATTTACTAGAATCATTCACAGGTGCTTGGACCCGTATGAAAACTTATATAAATACAAATATCGCTCCTGATGTAGCACACCAAACAATGGTAACTGAATTGATTGATAATATTATTATAGAAAGTGTCGTAAGACCTGACTTCTTGACTTTCGGGTCATTGGTCGAATCGATTGCTCACCAGTTTAACGGTGCATCTGCCGGTGTTAATAGAAACGCCTTGCCTTTGAACTTTAGAAACGTTGGTGCCGCAATTGGTGCGAATGCTTCGGTATTATCAGAAAACGGTGGCCGTATTAGATGGTCAGGATCAGACGAATTAAATAACCAGTACTTCGCAAGAGGTCTTAAGATTAACGGTAGAACAGGTCGTATCGAAGGTCGACCGTTTACCTCATCTGTTAGAAAACTTGCCCGAAGGGCATCAAATAGTAGGGCAACTCTATAATGGCAATTTACACAATAGCAACATCACAGGCGCCTGATGCAAAACCGGTCGCAAAAAGCTTTACATTGACTACCAATTGGTTGGCAATGATAGAAGTACCAAACTATGAAGTCCCAGAGCTAGTCTTTGGGGGTTCAACTACAACGGAACCTGGCATTGGAGAAGTTATTTCTCCTCTCATCTTATGTAATTACACTAACGTTACAGTCACAGTTGATGTGGAAGTACACAGAGAAGAGACTAATGCAGAGTTTTATTTGATGAGGAATTTACAAATTCCAGCATATGACACTATTCCGTTACCACTTAACGGTCAATTCTTTAAATCAGGCGATTTACTTAATTTAAAATGCTCAGCTAACGACTCAGTGCATGCTACTTTATCATTCACACTTGGACAAGCTGAAGAGGATGATGTATAATGGCTTTTAGATCTATAAGCGGAAGTAAGATTATTGGGCAGGGACAGCCGCAACCTGTTCCTATTCAATTAGATCCTTCACCGTATAAAGGCGCTGTAGCTTTTGGCTCAGACAACCTAATTTATGTTTCAAGTGGTACAGCATGGAACGCGGTTGGCGCCGGTGTTCAAGGTACAACTGGTATCCAAGGTGATTCCGGCTTACAAGGTCTACAAGGAGAATACGGTCCAGGTTTTGATGTTATAGGCTCAGTCGCTGACGTTGACTCTGGCGGAGATCAACAGGCAACTCTTAACGCAGCATTCCCATCAGCTACAACTGGTCAAGCAGTAATAGATAATACTGATGACGAATTGTGGGTTTATGATGGTGCAGTTTGGGTAAACATCGGTTCATTCCGAGGTATTCAAGGTTTACAAGGTGAAACTGTTCAGGGTATCCAGGGCGATAGAGGTCCAGATGGTATTCAGGGTTCACGTGGTTATCGCGGTTTCCAAGGTACTCAAGGTGTACAAGGTATAATAGGTATTCAGGGTACGCAAGGTATTCAAGGAAATCAGGGTACGCAAGGTATTCAAGGAAATCAAGGCCCTCAGGGTACGCAAGGTATTCAAGGCTTACTCGGTAATCAGGGTACGCAAGGACCGCAATCTATTCAAGGTACAACAGGTATTCAGGGTGATGTAGGTTTCCAAGGTTTCTCAGGCGATGACTCAGGAATGGTTGTTCAATATAATGTAGGACACACATTTGCAGAACCAAGCTCGGCTAGTTCTGGGTTTATGGTATTTAACTCACCTGCTGCTGAAACTGGAGCATTAACCGGAGCAACTAAACTTTGGATCGCTGATAGTGATACATTTAACGTTGATTTAACAGCTTACTTTAACGCAATAGGTTCATCTAGCTCTACTAATAAAGGTTATATGAAATTCACATTACGTGATAACCCTAGTAAGTATGCGATATTCTCAATACAGGGACTTACAGATGATGGCAATTACTTTGATTTAGATGTTACTTATTTAAGTGGTAATGGTCTCAAAGAAGATTTCGTTGCAGAAGACTCAGGTAACCCAGGTACATATATTTCACTACCTTGTATCGTAGCATTTGATATATCTGGTGATAGAGGTTTCCAAGGTATCCAAGGTATGCAGTCTGTACAAGGTATTCAGGGTGATACAGGATTTCAGGGTACTCAAGGATTTTTAGGTCCACAAGGTATTCAATCGACTCAGGGTACGCAAGGTATGCAGGGTCAAAAGGGTATTCAAGGCACGCAAGGAACACAAGGTTTACAAGGTACTCAAGGCATTCAGTCTGTACAGGGTATTCAAGGTATGCAAGGTGGAACCGGTACGCAAGGCGTTCAAGGTTTACAAGGCGATGAAGGTACACAAGGTTTTCAAGGATTTCAGGGTCAGCAAGGTACGCAAGGCGTTCAAGGTGATACTGGTCTACAGGGTTCGTTGGGTAATCAAGGTATTCAAGGTATCGGTGGTAATCACGGCGGATTAACTTTCGAATGGAACTTTGCTAACAACACAACAGCGAATACAGCTCCTGGTACAAGTAATTGGAAAATAAACAACGCTGATATTACTCTTGCTACAAAGTTAACTATCGATGATTTACCTCTAGATAACTTTAGCAATGACATTGATGAACTGTTTGATTACTTAGATTCAAATCAATCTTCAATTAAAGGTCAAATCTTTATTGAAAGTGAGCACGATGACAACGGTCCTCCAGGTCACCACTTCGTAGTTTACGAGTTCTCTGACTTTACGTGGGATAGTGCAGCTAAAACGTGGGGTGAATTTGACGTTAACTATGTTCACTCTTCTGCGGTAGCTAGTAATCTTTGGTCAACAGTAGCAACAGAGCATGGTGATAAAGCTGTAATTAACTTTATTCCAGCCGGTGAACGAGGTACTCAAGGTGTACAAGGCGTACAAGGTATCCAAGGCGTTCAAGGAGTGCAGGGTACACAAGGACCACAATCAATTCAAGGTACGCAAGGTTTTCAAGGAAACCAAGGTATTCAGGGTCGTGAAGGTGCAAGAACTTTCAATGTAACAAACGACGGTTTAACTAATTATTTAGTTGATACTGTAGCTGATCCTACAATCCACCTTATTCGCGGATTTACATACATCTTTAATGTTAACGCAGTTAGCCATCCATTCGAAATTAGAGTGTCAAATGGCGGTGCAGCATTTAATGATGGTGTTACAAACAACGCCGAAGATAACGGACTCGTTACGTTTAGAGTTCCTTGGGATGCTCCTGCAACGTTATATTATCAATGCACAAGCCATGCTGCTATGGGTGGAGTTATTGTTACTTCTAACCTCGGTCCGCAGGGTACGCAAGGTATTCAATCTTTACAAGGTGTACAGGGTACATTAGGTTTACAGGGTGATACTGGTGCAGGTAACCAAGGTATTCAGGGTATAATAGGTTTACAAGGCGATGACGGTACACAAGGTGTTCAAGGTTTCCCTGGCCCAATCGGTCCGCAAGGTGTACAAGGTACTCTAGGCGTTCAAGGTGATTTGGGCTTCCAAGGTTCAACTGGTTCTTTTGGTGGTATCACATTTGATTATACATTTAGCACAAACGTTGCAGCGACAGATCCTGGTGTTGGTATTCTTAAAGTTAATAATACTTCGTTATCTGGCGGAACATCGCTTTATATAGATGATAGAGATGACAACTTTACAGATATTCAACCATTCCTAAGAACAATTGATGACTCTACATCACCTATTAAAGGTCACATGAAAGTATCTCTTAACGGTGCACCTGAAACGTTTGCAATATATTCTATTAATGCAATAGCAGAATCTGCTGGCTTCTTTTCAATTAGTTGTAATTATATTAATGGTTCGGTTTCTGGTACTTTTGCTGATGCTGCAGATGTTGTAATTACATTTGCTAGAACTGGTGATATCGGTGCAACTGGTATACAGGGTGTTGACGGTCTTCAAGGCAACGACGGTGCTCAGGGTACTGCAGGTTTTGTCGGCGGAGAAGGTACACAGGGTTCTCAGGGTACACAAGGTATTCAAGGTTTACAGGGTTTACAAGGCTTAATCGGTACAGGAACGCAAGGTGCTACTGGTATTCAAGGTCCAGAAGGACCAGATGGCGAAGAAGGCGAAGTCGGTGGAGACGGTCCTCAGGGTGTTCAGGGAACATTTGGTCCGCAAGGCACAGACGGTTTCCAAGGTGTTCAGGGTCAACAAGGTACACAAGGCGTTGGTGCTCCAGGTGCTTCTGGTACACAAGGTACAGACGGTTTTCAGGGTACGCAAGGTCCTCAGGCTGCTCAAGGTATACAAGGTGATACTGGTCCAATAGGATTTGGTACTCAAGGTGTTCAAGGTTTACAGGGCTTCCAAGGAGCTGGCGGTTTCCAAGGTACAGGTGGTTTCCAAGGTATTGGCGGTGAAGGTAATCAGGGTACACAAGGTGGCAATGGTTTCCAAGGCTTCCAAGGTGATAACGGTTTCCAAGGTTCAACTGGTGCTGGTAATCAAGGTACGCAAGGTTTCCAAGGTGCTGCTGGTATCGGTGATGAAGGTTTGCAAGGTATTGGTGGTTTCCAGGGTACACAAGGCTTTACTGGTGGAGACGGTGGAACAGGTTTACAAGGTAATGACGGTTTTCAGGGCGCGGTTGGTGCTCAAGGTATTGTCGGTGGCAGTGGTGGAACAGGTTTACAAGGTCAACAAGGTGTTCAAGGTTTCTTCGGTGAAACTGGTGCGCAAGGTACTACTGGCCAAGGTGTACAGGGTATGCAAGGCTTGCAAGGTATTCAGGGTAACTTAGGTTTCCAAGGTGCGATTGGTGGCGGTGTACAAGGTTATCAAGGTGCAACTGGTATCCAAGGTGATTACGGTTTCCAAGGTACACAAGGTGTTCAGGGTCCAGGTAACGAAGGCGGTGTTGGTAACCTTCAAAACGTTCACACTTCTACTTTACAAGGTACTCCTCTATTCATTCCAATGTTTGAAGCTGGTGCTGATCAAAGACAATTATTAGGAACAACTGGTCCAAACCCAGGTGGTGAAAGCAACTTCTATTATACATCAGATGTTGATGAATTAAGTTTAGAAAACTTAGCACTCGGTGGTAACTTAGAAGTTACTGGTACATTAACTGCAACAAATATCACTGGTATTACATCTGATATAAACTTCCCGAATGATACGTATATCGGTTTTGGTTTAAATCAGGCTGCTAAACTTGGATTTGATAGTACAGGTGCTGGAGCGCTTGCTATCGATTGTGATATTACTGGCACAACAGCAGTTATTATTGAAAATAGAGCAACTGGTCTTCCAATCTTTACTTTTGAAACAGCGACAGGTAACTTTACTGCAACTGGCGATGTTACAACAAACTCAGATGAAAGACTTAAAACAAATATCGCTACTATAGACCAAGCACTTTCTAAAGTGTTGGCAATGAGAGGCGTAACATTTAACTTGAAAGACAATCTTGATGTTAACAAAATCGGTCTTATCGCTCAAGAAGTTGAGAAGATAGTTCCAGAAGTTGTTATCGAAGGTAACACTGATGAGAAAATCAAATCGGTTGCTTACTCATCGTTGGTTGGTTTATTAGTCGAAGCTATCAAAGACTTAAAACAAGAAGTTGACGAGATTAAAGTCCAATAATATTTTGTACAGTTACGGGTTAAATGAGGGGGTCTAAGCTTTTAGTACCCCCTTATTTTTTATAAATAGATTAAACTGATAAAGAGATGAAGACATGGGTTCCAAAGCAAATATTTACATCGATCAAGGTACTGATTTTCGTATCACGTTAGAGCTATTTGACGGTGATGATGACGACCTAGTGATAAGCACATTCAACTTCTTTGCTGACTTGAGGAAAATGTATTCTTCTAAGAGAACAGCCGAGTTTGTTGTAGAGAAAAACGGAAATGACATAACACTTGTTTTAGAGGCTGATATAACAGCTAACTTAAAACCTGGAAAATACGAATATGATGTTTTAATGAGAAAATCCAGTGGTGAGATGTCCAAGATAGTTGAAGGACTAGCTATTGTTATTCCTACTATCACGGAGGTATAACTGTGAGCATTAAAGTTAAAGTAGGTCAATCTAGTAAGATTAGGATTGTAGCTGCTGCAGAAAAGAAACCGTTAATTACTCCAGATTCGATTACTTTAGGCATCGATACAGTAGGTCAGTATGTAGCAAAGATTGATGCTGGTTCAGGCATTATTGTTACACCAGAACTTAACTTAGAGAATGCCAATCTGGTTATATCACACGCCGCAACAACAACTGAAATAAGTTCTAATAACGCAGGTTTAGTTTTTGCTGGTAATATTGATATAGACCAATACGGTCATATTACACAATTCAATAATAGCTCTCTTTCAAGTACAAACTTTTCTTACTCAAACACCGTTATTAGTACCAATGACATTACTCTTGGTACAACAGCTTTAACAGCAGGTGAAACATCAAACACGATAGTTGGCTTGACAAGTTTTGAAGCTGGCGGTGTAGAATTATTCAATAGAACGTTTACAGCAAACGGTGATATTAGTTTTGAACCTGGTAGTAACAACGTTATTGATATGGGTTTCTCGAGAATTACAGGAGTTTCAAGCCCCACTGATGGGTTTGATGCTGTTAACAAAACTTATCTTGCATTTGAATTAGAGCGTGTAGAAAATACTGTTAAAGTTATTACCGATCCTATTCTTGATTCAGATGCCACTAATAAAAGATATGTTGATAACTTAGTTACTGGCTTTGTTGTTAGACCGCAAGCTTTAGCTGCTACAACAGCAGATTTAAGTGCTGCTTTTGAAGAAGGTAATACAAGTGTAAGAGATACACTTACTATTCCGCCAGTTAACTTTTTATATATTGATGATGTTACTACTTGGACAATAGGTGCAAACCTTCTCGTTAAAGACCAGACAGATGCTTCTGAAAACGGCTCGTATAATGTTAAGCAAATTGGTAGTGCCAATACAGCTTGGATTTTTGAAAGAGCTGATTTCTCTACAAACACCGAACTTCCTGGTTCTTATGAATTTGTTACTGACGGTACAATTAACGGTGGTACAGGTTGGGTTGCAACTGTTGAAGATGCTTCAAACTTTAACTTAAACACAGATCTTATCACTTGGGCACAATTCCAAGGCGAAGGTACATTTACTGCTGGTACTGGTTTAAATCTGAATGGAACACAATTTAGTGTTGCTCAAACGTTATTGCTTGATACTATCAATCCTGTTGGCGGAAACCTTACAGTATCAGGGACTGGTGCTATTACGTTACCTCAGGGTTCCAGTGCAAATAGACCAACAGAAATTGCAGGTCAAATTAGATTTAACACAGAAGATGTTCAGTTTGAAGGTTACGACGGCGTTGCTTGGGCAGGCTTAGGCGGTACTGTAGATGTTGACCAAGATACAAAAGTTATCGCAGAAAACTCTCCAGGTTCAGATGATGATCAGCTTCAGTTCTTTACTGGCGGATCATTAGCGGCAAAAATGGACATCAATAATGTTTCTACATTTTATGGTGATGTACATATAAATGCGCTTGGTGCTACTTTAAAACCTAATGCTCCTGGTGTTATGAACCTAGGTGCTTCTAACTTTAACTTTGATAAAGTCTTTACTAGTAAAATCGGTTCTGACGATCAATTAGTTAGAATTGATACGACTGGCGCGTTAGTAATGCCAAAAGGTACTACTCTCGAAAGACCGGTAGGTATCGTTGGTGGATTACGTTATAACACAGAAGATGCTAGATTTGAAGGTTACGATGGTACTGCATGGGCTGGCCTTGCTGGTTCAGTTATGGATCTCGATAGAAATACGTATATCATTGCGGAAACCGCAGCAGGCGTCGATAACAACGATTTAGATTTCTATACTGCAAATACTCAAAGAATGCAAATTGATCAAGACGGTGATTTACGTTTTGGTGTTGGTCTTAATAAGATTATATTTGATTACGCAACAGGTAATTTAGAAGTTAATACTAAGATTATTTCAGGTTCTGACTTGGTGCTTGATCCTACAGGTAATATTGATGCAGCGAATAATACAATTACTAACGTTGCTGACCCAGTTAATCTTAGCGATGTAGTTACACTTAACTATCTTGGCGGATCATTCTCGTCTAAACTACAGATTGAAGACGGTGCTAATACGCACTTAACAGATATTGACTTACTACAAAATCCAACATTAAATCTTGGTCGTGGTTTGGAACTTCAGAATATTGA
>TARA_R110000744_G_scaffold275082_2_pt1 | contig 10471 bp, 8 predicted proteins | sample TARA_R110000744 | Tara Oceans TARA_R110000744 (sample SAMEA4398083) | marine metagenome | biome: Polar Biome; feature: [DCM] deep chlorophyll maximum layer (ENVO:01000326); material: water (ENVO:00002006), including particulate matter (ENVO:01000060) such as... | depth 36 m | reverse complement strand
AAGCCTTTTGATTCAATCCTTCGTTTGGTTCGGTTACATCATAAAAGCTTGTGTCTGCATCTTGAAATATTAACCAATCCTGCCAAGGAATTCTATATCCAACTAATAATGTATAAAATTGTTTAGTTCCAACTAAATTCCCAGTTGTCAACTTTTTAAAATTGAATTGATCTCCTGCTGCTAACGGATAACCAACAGTTGAATCCAGAGTTAATTGCCAAGAATCACCAACTAAAACAGCATTTGATAAATCTATATTCGTATCTCTTAATATATTCATTACTCCAGTAGCAGCATCAATACCGCCTATCTGAAAAGATAATTGATCAAGAACTGGATTTTTATCAGTATCAAGCCAAAACTCAACAAGAGTTAACGCTCCTTCTTCAATATCATATTGCCCGTTTGTATATCCAATTGTATCTTCTACACGAGTTTCTAAAGCTAGTGAATGAGGTATTTGTTCAAAACGAGAAACACCAAATAACCCATCTATATCGTTATTTTTACCGTATTGATTATAATCTATTTTTATATGTGCTTTATGACTATCAACAACAACGCTTTCGGAATCATTCCTTAATTGCATTGCGAGTAAGTAAAACTGATCCTCTTCTAATCTTGCATTTTGATCAGTCGTAAATTCAACATCAACAGTAACACTAATTGACGAAGCACTGTTAAATGTTATATCGTAATTTTTAAATAAAACGCCATCAACTAACCCAATATTTGCTCCAGTTCTTAACGTTTCAAACGTCCAAACATCTGAAAATATATCACTACTTTTTTGATATTGACTAGAATCAACAACTGCTCCATGAACAATTACGCCTAATTGAGTCGATATGAAATCAGCCTCACTATTAGCTACATCAAAAGTAACTCGTGTTATTTGGCCAATACCTAAACGATCAGTATCTGCTGAATCTGTAATATTGTAATATGTCAAATTGCTAACCGTATAAGGATCAGCATCACCATTAAAAGACTCGTTTAAATACCCTCCATTACCTTTTGAAGAATCGTATACAATTGTAGATCCTGTATTTGGATCGTTTATATCTGTGTAAAAAGTAGTTTGAAAAGTATATTTTGGAGAACTTGTTCCCGCATAAATATCTGGAGTATCAAGTGGATCTTCCAAAAAATCATCCTCCCCATCATGATAATAAGGTACTGTAAATTCATGAGTAATAATATATCTATTTCCGTATTTTAATTGATACAGAGCATTGTTGTTATAAACCTTTGAATCTAATTCTACTGTAACTATTGGATCAGCTACGGGAGTCATTACCCATGCCTTATTATTTGAAGTTGCGTAACCAGATACTGCAGGTTGACCTACTGTAGTTTCAACTCCTTTTACCTTAATTACATTGGTTGTATTTGTTAAAGAGGAAGTCATTGACTTATCTCCAGAATCATTCTCCACTAAATTATAAGCAAACTCCATCGCTGTAAACGAAGGATCAATTGCTAAATAACCTGGGTTGGTATATGAGAAAGGGTTAGCAGGGTTAGCTTGGCTGTTAACTGAAGCAAATAACTGAGCTAAAGTAATATCAAGAAAAGGATTAGATCCGGCCCCGTCATACGTAACATGAAGTTCTGTATTAGTTAACGAATCAACGATTAAAAACACAGTGAATACATCTACGTTTGCAGTTCCAGGATCAAAAGTTAAAGCTAATTTTGAACCTATAGAAATCCCTTCAGTTAAAAAAGTAGCGTCTTGTTTTACTATTTTATACTTTGTTTCAGTAATACTAGCTGTATTTTCGTCCGCATACAGTATTTGAAAGTTGGAAATATTCATACCAACCGAAACATCAATTGTTATTTCTGTCTTACATCTACCTGTAACGCTATCTGAAAAAGTAGCTGTTGTTGATCCAGTATTTGCAGTGAAGTCAGAATCATTAACCAACTCAGAAAAGAATTTAATTTCCTTTTGTACTATCTTTGTAGCCATTTTCTAATTTTTTAATTTCTTGATTTTCCAACATTTTTAATTCTTCTGGATTTGTCGCTGTTGACATTACCGCTATTGAATTGTTAACTAATTTCTGTTGTTCTGGTGTTAATTGAGACATAAGCTGTTGCTTATATGCTTCTATGTCGTTTATACCGTTTTTAAAGTCCATTGTAAGTTACTTCTGTGAATGTATTTTGCGCAATATAGTTATTATCAACCGTAATATCACAAATTGCCGTATCTTTTGAAAAACTATAATCAACTCGTTTAAATGTAGAATTACCCCAATAAGGATCTTTAAAATTACCGTTGTCTTTTACCTTATCTCGATCAACTAAAGACATAGGAACTTCAACCCCTTCCAGTAACATCTTTTGACCTGTTCCTCTTTTTATAGACCTATTTGCGTAGAATTTACTTTCGATTGTCTGAGCACTAAGAATACTCAAATAATTCACAGGCATTTTTCCATCATTTGTTATTGGGACTAATTTAGGATTTGAAAAATTGTTTTGTGAAACTGCTAACATTCCTGTTCTATTTCCTTTTATTTTTTCTTTAAGTTTTGGATTAGCCCCGAATATAGAAGCAATTTTATCTGATATTTCTGCTAAATCAACAATCAACCCTTCCATTATATTTAAACTCTTTTTTCTATATCCAAGAGAAACTCCGTAATCAATGTATTCACCTCCCGTAAATGGTAAATTCCCAACTTTAGAAATATTTTTAACCTCCCATAATCGCCCATTTTGATATTCAGTTGTATAAGTATCTGAAGAATCTATTTCAAAACTAAACAAACGTGTATGAGGAATATCTGGAAGGTTATATCTAACGTTTGTATAATTAGGTTGAATTCTATGTTGATAACCGCCCGATATAAATAAAGCAGGATCATCTTCGTTCCTTAAGTAAACAGTTGGCTTTCCTGTTAATGGTGAATTACTAACATCGATTCTTCCATTAACAACTTTCTTTACCAATTCAACAAAGTTTACGCAAATATATCCAGTATCATAATCATTTGGAACTCCTCTTTCGTTAGCAAACCAATTAGGCAAATTATCCTTAATAATATTATCACCATCAGAATGCGCTCCACTTGGTAGATAACCGATTTTATCTAATATAGAAAGATTTTTAGCTTCAAAATTATAACCTAATCTATTACAAATAATTTCCATTCCTCTTTTTAGTGTAATCCCTTTGTTTTTTAAAACTGGAGGAAGTAAAAGAGTTATGAAATCTAATGTTATTTTTATTAAAAGAGCTAAAAGAAAAACGGTTGCAGCTATCTTTACCAATGTTACCGCTATTTTATAGACAATGGTTAGAGCTAAAACAACAGGTGCAGTTACTCCAGTTGAAGCTGCTGCTCCAATTCTTTGAATCACATCTTGTACATCAACGGCTATATCAGTAACTGAATCTCTAAACTGTTTTTGAAGCGAGTAAATAGCAAGTAAAGTAGTAGCTACTTCAAGAAAATTATACTCTGGAGCTATTATGGTTTGAATTGTTCTGTAATCTGATTTAGTAACCGTTTTTTCTTCCAGTAACAAACCCCACGTAAGACCCTCGATTTCAGTACGAAAATAATCAGAACCTATTTTTTTTCTAATATTACAAACAACTTCCTTTGGCTTGAATTGATTATCAAACCATGCATCATTTAATTGAACCCCTTTTACAGTATCAATTACATAATCGTCAACCAATTTTTGTTTTACTCCTTGCTGTTCGTATTCAATATTTACAGTTAATGGAACTAAAATATTCCCAGGTTTCAGCATCCCGTTTGGGTGAAAATGGTTAAGAATATATTCGGCCGAATCTCCTTGAAATGTAAAAGATTCTGAATCTATTGAAGGTTGATTTGAGTTTTGTCCGTATTCGAATACCTCAGTAAGATTTTGCCAATCAACAGGAAGTAAACTAATATTTCCATCAATAGTAAATTTTAAATCAATTACGCTTGCCATGTTCCAGTTGCTCTTTGTTTTGTTCTTTTGGTAATATTACCTTTCTTTATAACCTCTTCAATATATTTAGGATTATCGGATAAACCTGTATTATGAACTGGCATTTGCTTTGGAAGTGATCTAAGCAACTTGTTTTGTTCTTGTATAGCTATAGTTAAAAATTGATTATCATTCACTACATTGACCACATTACCGCCTTTATCAACTGAATAATCTGACATACGTGCCAAATCTAACATTGAATCTCTAGTTGTGAAACCCATTGATCTTAATTCGTCCGATTGCCTATCATTAAACACCATCTCACCTTTATGAAGCGCAGCACGATAACCATCTTTTCCGTTGTGTACTTTTGTTTCAGAATCGGTTGATCCTACGTTATCAGATCCTTCATAAAAAGCACCATCCAAACTTTTCGAAGCCGTTTTAATTGAAGCAAATCCAGCTAAGGTTTCTGCTAAATTTCCAGTTTGACCCCAAACTTGAAGCAGTGAAATAAGTGCTGTAAGCCTTAAAGCGTCTTGTTCTAATCGTTCAATTTCCAACTGCCTATCAGCTTGTAATTTCTTTTCTAAAGCTAATGATTGCTCACCTAGTTTAGATCCGTTTTCAATACCCTGAGCGATAAGTTCTTGATTTGCTATAGATTGATCAATTTCCCTTTGTGCAGCTTCTTGCCTAGCATCTGAAATTCTTTCAATTTGATCCATTACAAAATCAGTACTAACTTCAATCAATTCTTTTTTATCGTCTGAAATCTTTTTCTCTGAAGTTTCTTGTTCTTTTAATTTTAATTCGTTAAGCTCTTTTTCTAGTTCTAACCTTTCAATTGAATCTTTTTTTAGTAATTCAATTCTATTTTCTAGCCTTTTCTTTTCTAGTTCATCCTGTTCTTTTGCTAAATCTATTTTCTTACCTGCTAATTTTTGCTCCTGTAAAAGTAATTCGTTTTGGATTTCTTTTGTTTTTAAAGCAGCTTCCTCTTCAATTAAAGCTGAATCCTTGTTTGCTTCAGTTAAATCTTTTTTGATTTTAAGCGAATCCTTTGCTCTTTTTTCCTCGATTTCTCCAAGGTCCAACCTTCTCAGTATATCAAAAATTTCCTGAGCGTTCTGAGTTTCTATTATTTTCTGTAAGTCAATATCATCCAATAATGCTTTTTGCCTATCTCTTTCTGCCTGCGTTACATCTTTTCTTAAATCAATTGAAGCTTTCCCTTGATCAACTATTAATTCAATACTTCTTTCGAATAACTCTTTTTCTAGTTTCTCGTTTTCAAGTTGAGCAGCTTGTCTTTCTTCAATAGTTGCCTTATCGCTATTTATTATTTTTGTATTTGAAGCTATCTTTTTTTCTGTAAACTCTTCTAATATATCCAGTTCTTGTTCAAAAGCATCTCTTTCAGTTTTTCTGAATTTCTCTTCTTGATCCCTTCCGAATGACTGGGCCTCAACTTCCTTGTCTCTTCTTTCAATAAAGGCTGAACTAAACGCCTCATCATTTGCATCAGATACTTTTCGAGCAATATTCTCATTTAATAAAACAGCCTTTAATTGTTCACCGCTTTTAATTGCTAAAATTTGTTGTTCTGATAACGCTTTACTCCTTCTAAGGTCTTGTTTAATCGCTTCAACTGTTAAGTTTTCTTTTGTCAATGCTAGTTTAAGCTCCAATTTAGCAAATTTTGTTGCTATTGTAAAAGCGTCTTTAACCGCCTTTTCTCTTGCAATGAAACCTAATGTATCATCATCACTAATATCTTGCAATATCTGTCTTTGTTCTTGTAGTCCTGCTAATTCTTTTGTTTGTTGTTCTATTGATATTTTAGTTCTTAATTGTAATTCTAAATATTTTTCTTGAGAAGCAATTGCATTTGAAGTCGTTTCAATATTACCTTCAAAAGCTTTCATTATTTTATCAATCGCATTACTTACACTAGAGGATTCTAATTCTTTTAATTCTTTATTTAAAACGTTTATCTGACCTGTTAGAGATGCTTTTCCATCATCTGACCATGTTAACGATCTTTGTATTTTTAAAGCAACCAATTCAGCTTTAACACCTACCGAACTAAACGAATCACCAAAAGCAGAAAACAATTCTTTTATCCCTCCTGCTGATTTAATAACGCTACTCAAGAATACCTTTGCTGTTTCAGTGAACTTAGACATAGCAATATCCATCGTTAAAGCTCCATCTCTACTATCTCCGAATGAAGATGTTAACGCACTAAAACCCTTAGCTATAATTGCAACAATTCCCAGTTTTCCAATAGTATTATTTAGCTTTTTTGTAGCGTTTTCATACTTTCCAACCGTTCTAAAGTTTTGACCAATCTGGTCATCTAAACCTTTAAGCTTTTTATCTAATTGAGTTATTTGTTTTATCTGTTTCTTTTGTTCCTTTCCTGCTTTAGTGAATCCAAAAGTATATTTTTTTAACCCTTTTCGATTCTTTTCAGTTTCTAGAAAATTGGACCTATACGATTTTCTTAAATCATTTAATTCTTTTGAGGTTTTTTGGTATTGGTCAAGTTCTTTTTTCTTAACCTTTACAAGTTTTTCTGAAGCTTTTGCTAATCGTTCCTGCTCCTTTACTTCTTTTATTTCAGCAGCACGAACTAAAGCAGCCGTTTTTAATTTGGATTGATTCGCCTTTTCCTCTTCAATTATCGCTTTGGTTAAAGCTTGTTCAGTTTTTATTAAATCCCGTTCAGCAGCATTTGACGCTTTATCGTTTTCAGTTTTAACCTTTACAAGTTTATTAGCTTTTTCCAATTCTACATTAAAAGCCTTTAATCCTTTTGCGCTCGCTGTATCAATTCCTTTACTGAATTTAGCAATATTAACAGCCGTTTCTTTTACAAAATCATTAGTTTTTTTACTAATAACAAGAAATTCCTTAGCTGATTTAATTGCTTTTTCGTATGATTCCAGTAATTTTTGTGCGCTAAATATTGCCATTATGATCTAGTTGAAGCGTAGTATTCGAATACGCTAGTTTCTTTTTGTTTAATTATCATTCCCAAATGTTCCCCTAATTTACCTGCCTCTTTATCAAAATCGTAATCAACATCACTTGATGCATCATTCATTAATTTATCCAAATCAGATTTTATTAATTTAATATCATTTAATAAAGATCTATCATTTGCTTGAAGATAATTGAGGTTAGCCTCCATTAAATCTTGTCTTAATTCAATTTCTTTTTTTAACTCTTTTGATTGTCCGAATTCGTGCCATAACTCAGATAATAGAGTTAAATAACATTCTTCACCAACTAAAGTTAGATTTGAAGGCATTGAATTAGATGGCGTATTGAAATGTTTTTTTTGAAGAAACGAGAAATTTCCGTACTTCCTTGATCTGGACCACGAATAAATAGAACAAGTATGAATGCTACTGTAATAAGATCTTAATCGCTTCCTCATCAATAGCGTGAAGAACGATCTCCGTATTGACTTTGTTAAGTCCTTCAACCTCTCCCCAACGTTCGTTAGATAGGAATGTATTCGATCCATGAATACTGTTGTTCGAGATAATTTCAGCGTTTCCATTTGATAAAGGTACGATTTTAAAAGTCTTGTAATATCTCCCTGAGTTTTTTAAATCAATCGCTCCTTTATTTACGCCTTTAGATTTAGCATAACCAACAGAATAATTCCCACCAATCTCAACAAGTTTTACACTGAATTGGTTTTCATTTAATTTTCCTAACTGATTAACCGTATTTAGTTTAATCATTAGTTTTTGAATATCATTCCTGCTCAGAACTTTTTTGAGTAACTGAGCAGGTTTAATATTAATAAGATTTTCCGATATTGAAAAAATATCAGCCATTTTCTTTTTTTGCTTTTACTTTTTTCTTAACCGTTTTTACTGGTTTAGGTTTCGGAAGTTTTGCGTAAGCCTTTTTAAGAGTTGGTTCATTTTCAATTCCTTTGAACCTTTTCAAAAATTCGGCTTCCGACTTAGACCCCCAATAAAGTGGATCTAAGCCGATTTTTTTACCGATTTTCATCTTAGTAAGTAATTGTCAATTCATTACTTTCAAATCCTTTTGTAGTTGCTGAAGTTCTAACCTCAACATACTTTACAATTGCCGGAGAAGTATTTGCTACAGTTAACTCATAAACTCCAGGAGTTGCCTCAGTTACTGCAGTTGGATTAGCTCCGTCAATATCCCAAGCTGTTAAACCAACTTTTCCTTCCAAAGATCCCTTGTTTCCAAAAGTTCCATATAAAGAATAATTAGCATCAACAAACAAAGTTGTTACTGATTGAGTTCCTGTTCCTTCTATAAGAGTAACATCAATTAAAGATTCCGCTTTCTTTAAGTTTTCTGTAATATTTCCAGAAGGAATTGTTAGGAAGTTTTCACTTGAAACAATACGATCTAGTTGGAAATCAAAAGAAACATAAGACTCACTTGAATCTGACTTTGGAAACCATTCCGCAACAATAGAACCTTCTTGAAGTTCTAAAGGAAATAAACTTAAACCATCTTCAGAAACTTCACCCATTAAACGACCAGTTGTATCTACTAAATAAACAGAGTTTTCTCCGCATTTAGCTGAATTTAACTGACCTTTATAAGCAGGTGGTCTTTTGTAAAGCTTTCCAGAGAATGTTACCACTCCTTGGAGTAATTCATAAATAGCTCCAGAAGAAGTTGTTTGAGTTGTTCTATCAGTATTGCTGATTTCAACCTCATCAAATAATTTATCTGTAATGTTCCATCTTTTGGAAGCATCAGTTTCAATCAACTTCGCATTGATAAAGTTAGCAGGTAAAACCCCGTTAACGAAATCAGAAGATAAGATTGAATTTCTTGTACCGTCATCGGCATAAGTTGGCAAAATAATAACTCTCGCTACCACTTGCAATAAATCAGAACAAGATGGTAAACCTAAGTTTCCAATTCCACCCGTTCCACATGAGCAATTAAATGTTGCCATAATTTTTAATTTAATTTATTTTTAATTATCAAAACCTGAATCGTTAATATAACTGAATCCACCGCCTTCTGGATGAGTACAATAATAATCACAACTATAATCAACTAACACTTCTAAGTTAACTCTAAAAACGTGAAACGGGCTCATATCAGTAAAGATAATTCCTTCCGTATCAAATTCAGCGTAAACGTTCGGAACGTCTGTAACTATAGATTTAATACTGTTTCCATATGGTGAATTGTTAATTGAAACGATCGCATCGTTCCTTGATTCCTCATCAGCTCTATGTCCTAATTTAGGATATAGTTCAACTGAATTTAATTGGAATATTATGCTTAATGGTACTTTGTAATTCCCGTCACTATATTCCGTTGTATCTCCAGTAAGAAAAAATGAAGTGCTGTTAAACTTATCATTAAGTAAAACTTCTTCATATTCATCATTACCATCGTATTTCGATGTATAAGCTTCTGGAATAATCGCTCCATCTTTGTTTTTCGGGTTCTTATAGCATCGGTGATAAGCTTCATAATTGCTCCAACCTGCACTAATTAAATCCTCATACATAGATTCGATAATATCGTTTATTACAATATCAATTCCGATCGGATTTTTTTTGATTACATAACCCATTATAGCGTAGAAGTTTTTACTCTGAAAGAAGGTTTACTTTTTAAGAACCTGTCAAATGTTTTGTTAATAGCTAATTTAACTACTTTTATTTCTGCCTTGTATAGCTTTGCAATAGACTCAACATTTGTATCAAGTGATTCAACCTCTAAAAGTCGTGCATCTCCAATACGTTCGTTTCTGTTTGATCTTTGGTTTGGATTGTATAAAAAGGCTCTAGTTACATCATAAGCAAATTGTAATTGCCAAGCTCTTGCGAAATCGACAATGTTGTTATTGATATAATCTTTAGAATCTAAATACGCAGTAACATTAAAGTTTAACCCATTACCAGAGCTTGAAATTCCAATATCAGAACCCTCTGGAGTTGTTCCATTAGCCGTAACTGGATAACATACAAAACCGTCATACTTTAGTGCATCATTATAAGACGAATCACTTTTAACACTTTGCGAATCTACCAAGAAATAAAATGTTCCTTTTCCGCTTATAGTGTAACCAATATCTTCGAACTCTAATATTCCATTGTTTGGATTAAGAGTTAATGTTGTTATCAACTGACCTTGGTTAATTACGTATAAGTTTTGAGGAGTAGTTGTATTCCCTTGAAAAGCAATTTGATTCAATCTTATCTTTACGTAATCTGAGCCTTTCGGTTCAAAAGCCCATCCAGAATAATCACCATCAAGTGATAAATCGTTTTTGGCTACGTGATAAATATATTGATTCTCTATCAGTTTTCTTGTAAGCATCGTGGACGCTATAAGATTGCTTTTAGAGGAGTTAATATATACTTTGAATCTTAGACTATCAGCAGTTGTTATTAGCCAGTCAGAAGGACTTATATCTGGTTGTTTATTTACATTGCTACTTATAGATTGATACATGACATCATTATAAGTTACAATATTAACCAAT
>TARA_R110000744_G_scaffold40658_1_pt1 | contig 10474 bp, 17 predicted proteins | sample TARA_R110000744 | Tara Oceans TARA_R110000744 (sample SAMEA4398083) | marine metagenome | biome: Polar Biome; feature: [DCM] deep chlorophyll maximum layer (ENVO:01000326); material: water (ENVO:00002006), including particulate matter (ENVO:01000060) such as... | depth 36 m | reverse complement strand
TTCCATAGCGAGATCAATCTCATCCATGTTCATTCCTTTCTATTAAAATGTAATGGACGGCTAGGACTTTTTCTTTCAGGGATAGACCGCTAATGGTCATCATCTCACCTTCCCTAGCCGCCCACTATTAGTGCAAGGATAGCCGTCTTTAAAGAAACCTTTCTTTCGGGATTCTCTAAAGTAGTTGGGTCACTCTCCACTAAATAGTTTATCTGCAATCTTTTCTTTAAGCTTGGCTGTTGCTTTGTCAGCATCAGGCTTACTCATTGAGTCAGGCATTGAGATGATTAAGTTATTAGTCATCCAATCATTGGCTACGATTTTGTACTTAGGACGCGCTGGTTTGTTTTTCATAGTGGATTCCCTACTAAGATAAGGGTTGTGACTACGAGGCTTACTACCCAGAAGCAGAATGCAAGTGGGAACATCGGGTGTTTAGTCATAGATTTAACTCCCATTGAAATGATTTTGAAGAGTGGTTAAAGCGTCAAGCTTTTGGGCTTGCACATTTTTAGTTATGTCTGCTCGTTCTTCATTGATATCTTGTTCAGGCACGTAACAATTTATAGATCCAACCAAATGTTTTAGTGTGTTTATCTGCGTTCTTTGCTGCGCAAGTTTAGTATTTTGGCGAGCTATGGTGTGCTTCATAAGCTTTAGTTTGTGCTTATAGGCTTTGGTTGACACTAACATTAGTGTTCCTTTCGGGCGGGGGGTTCGATCAAAAAGAAAGGAGTGACCCGAAGGCCACTCCCTGTTGGAGGTTAGCTGGCGATGCGAGCTTTCCATTTGTCTGCGGAGGCGGTTATTGCCTTGCGAGAAGTCTTTGGCTTCTTGGCAGATGGAACCCAATCGTTTCCAGTTACTTCTTTGTAAGCTGCAACGGCGAGATCGTGTAGCTCTTGGAACTCTGGCTTCTGATCGTCGGCTCTGTTTGTGCGGATCTCTAGGTCGTGCAAGTTTTTGTCATCGACCTCGCTACCGTTGTAGTTAGATAGGATTTCTTTAGCTTCTGCTGTGCAATCAGCTATTACTTTATCCTGATAGAGATTATCTTGGTGGGTTCCGTAGCAAATGTTACGGAGTGTTTGCGACTTAGCCCAGTCTGTGCTGGCTTCGATAGCTGCGAAAAGTTTAAGTGTCTGCGTCATGATTAGTCTCCTAGTTCTGGTTAAGTTAAGTAACTTCCCCCGTTGGCACATGGTTCTGCTGGCGTGGCAAGGGTGGGAGGAACGACCACCTGCACAGCAGGTTCCCTTGCTACGACAGGAGGTTCTGTGACTATGGATTAGGGAAGATACATTAACTTGAGCAGAACTACTTAGGGGACTTGTCGTGACGCAGACGCTTACTAGCTTTTCCACAGGTATCGGGGACAGCGCAGGCTGGATGCTAAGGCCCAGACATGGAGTGACATTTGCTACGGAAACCACCCCCTGAGTAACCTGACTGACCTGAGTAATAGTGATGGCTGATTGCACTGTCAGAAGCTAATCCTATCTGACTGCAACGAGTAGTGAGGCTTGTTGATGCACTTGCACGGCATAGAGATCTGGACAATCCGAGAGCCATCAGAAGCCTGAGTTCCTTTAGAGATACACAGGCATCGCAGGTGCTGAGTCAAGGGAGTGGCTGGCAAGGATTGTGCCCATCTGGCGAGCCACAGTCTGAACGGATACGGGGATGAACGTTGGAGCAGAAAATGGAAAGGTTAGACGTTGGATGACCGACAGGATGGTGTTGCTGAAGGGTCACACATTGAGTGCAGGAGAGAACTAAATTAAAGAGTATTGCGCAGCAATGCCGCTGTACCCCGCAGAGATGCTGGACACGACAGATGTGGCGGGAATGGATACGACATATTTTGTTATTGACAGTCTCAACGCAAGGGATCACTATCTTTTAGATGGAACCCAGCCCTCCCTCTCCGACAGTTAAGACGCGACCCAAGCTAAAGCTGAGGCCAGCACCAATACCCCCAGACCAGAAGCCGCTAACACCGCAGCAAAAGAGAGTAGCGGAGTATATTCTTGCTACAGGCGCAACGAACACAGATGCTGCTAATGCCTTGGGATTACACAGAACCTCAGTACAGCGGATCGTCCACCTGCCTAACGTGGAGCGCCATATGGCTGAAGCGGTTGGCTCTAACCTACGCAGATCAGCTATAGGTGCAGCCCTGACTCTGACTAGGCTGAGTACGAGTGCAAGGTCTGAGTATGTGCAGCTACAAGCGAGCGATTCGATCCTTGATCGAAGTGGCTACAAGCCACCAGACAGGCATGACGTACGTGTAGCTGGAGACATACGAATAAACATAGACCTTAGTTGAAGCTGCCTGTCATTCGCTCTCTCCTGATACAGTGGTATAGAACAGGGGGGTAGGGTCTAAAACTGGCTATCGCACTCGCTATATGTCCATCACACGCAGTATCTTAAAAAAACCTACCTGCACAAATGAAGACTGTGAGTTTAAAGGAATGGGCTGTTCATTGATGGTGTAATTATATTTTTTAACAGGAGAGTACGTTATGGAAGCTAGTGGATTAAAGAAGAGAATGGGTCGTATCAGTCGTGACTTTCACCGCCGCATGGACAATGATCCTAGATTGGACGGTATCATGGCTAAGTTGGACGGCATTGAGAATACCCTTGGAGACATCAAGCGTGATTTCCTTGTTGCGTCATCCGAGGGTGCTGCTGCTTCTGCGCCTTCATCTGAAGCGCCAAAGGCTCCTAAAAAATCTAACAAGAAATAGGTGATCCAAATGAAAAAGCGTCCAATGCAGCCTCGCGTAGAAGAGGGCCTAGCAAAAGCTTTAAAGTCTAGCGGTGTGAGCGCAAAAGAGTTTAACGCCCAGTTTAAAACAACCAAAGACGGGAAGCCTACAGATTATTTAAAAGATGCTGAAGGGGCTTACTACGGAAAGAAAAAGAAATAGTATGGACATTATTCACAGTAGTCCAAATTCAGGCTTTCTTGTAGACCTCTCTATTGAACAACTAAACAAACTTCGCCAAGTCTGTCAGAAGGTGCATAGAGACAATATGTTCCGTTCTGACAAGCCTTACCATCCAATGAGCCTTAAAGAGGTAGACAAATGGATAGAAAGTATGGGCGAGAAGGTGCGTCAAAAGAGAATAAAGATAGCGGTGGACAACAAAGTCGTGTGATGTCTGACAACGGGGCATCAATTATTACCGCTGCGGGGACTGAAAATAAAATTTTAAGGCAAGCCCTTGAAGAAATTAGGGATGTTGCTAGTGTGTCAGAGGGCGTAGAGTTTTACGCGATGCTTGCAGACAAGGCATTAGATGATGCTAACAAAGTGTACACAGACTTACGACCAAAGCCGGGATGGGCAATGTAAATGGACTTCACCTATAAGCCTGATGGCGAAACGGTTAAGCAGTTTCTTCTTGATGACGGCTTTTTTCGCGGTCTTCGTGGGCCTGTTGGTTCCGGCAAGTCTGTTGCTTGCTGTATTGAAATCTTTCGCAGAGCTTCCCAACAAGCGCCCGCACCCGATGGTAAACGGTACACACGATTCGCAATTATCCGTAACACCAACCCACAGCTTAAGACAACGACCATCAAAACTTGGCTTGATTGGTTCCCTGAAGAAGCGTTTGGGAAGTTTAACTGGTCGCCGCCATACACCCATCATATAAAAAAAGGCGATATAGACTGCGAAATAATTTTTCTAGCCCTTGATAGGCCGGAAGAAATTAGAAAGCTGCTGTCATTAGAGCTAACTGGCATCTTTATTAACGAAGCCAGAGAGGTATCGAAGGCTATTGTTGACGGCTGCACCATGCGAGTGGGCCGTTATCCGTCTATGAAGATCGGTGGGCCATCGTGGTATGGCGTTTTTGCAGACACTAACGCTCCTGATGATGACCATTGGTGGCCTATAATGGCAGGAGAGGCTCCGTTGCCGGACTATATCTCTACTGAAGAAGCCTTAATGCTGCAAAAACCGCAGAACTGGAACTTCTATACGCAGCCTCCCGGTATGTTAGAGGTAAAAAATGAGTCAACTGGCGCTATTCAAGGCTACGAAATGAACCCAGACGCAGAGAATGTGTCTAACCTGCACCCCACATACTACAATACTACGGTTCAAGGTAAGACTAAGGGCTGGATAGACGTATATGTTATGAATCGCCTTGGGAGTCTTGATGACGGCAAGCCTATTTACCCCATGTTTGCACCTGAAACCCATGTTTCACGGGAAACAATAACCTACTCCGACTCTCTTCCGATATATGTTGGCATTGATTTCGGCTTAACTCCGGCAGCAGTCTTTGCTCAACAGGCTAGTGATGGACGCTGGCTTATAATACGCGAGGTGGTCACCACTGATATGGGTGCAGCACGTTTTTCTGAGGTACTGAGAACTCAAATACTCAAAGACTTCCCAACAAATGAGATGCTCATCTACGCTGACCCTGCCGGAGACCAAAGAGCGCAGACGGACGAGGCCACGCCCTTTCAAATCCTAAGAGCAAACGGTGTCAACGCTTTCCCCGCCCCATCGAACGATCCTATTGTTAGAATTGAGAGCGTCACAGCCACACTAACACGCATGGTAGACGGAAAGCCGGGGCTGCTACTCGACCCATCTTGCGCACAGCTTAGAAAAGGCTTTGCATCGGGCTACCAGTACAAGAGGATGCAGGTATCTGGAGAAGCAAGGTACGATTTAAAGCCAAACAAAAACAAATACTCTCACGTTCACGATGCTTTGCAGTATCTTATGCTTGGGGGTGGAGAAGGGCGTAAACTTATTACCGGGGGTCGCACGTTGCAGACATTCTCTGCTGACAGAAGCTTTAACGTGTTTGATAGAAACAAAAGAAAAGGTCGATCATGGGGAAAGAGCGCTGGTATGTCGGGTTTGTAGACGCTGATCTTCCTTGGTGGCTGCGCTGGATGACACGGCCTAAGTTTCGGCATATTGTAATGATGCGGTATGACGTTGACTACAAGATCTGGTTATTTGTTGAGTGGTCTTCAAGGCGATTGTACGTTGAGGTCTATAAAAAAGATGAAGTTTCGTGCATATGGGAAGATATTAGAGCTAGAGGCTCTATGCTTAGTATAGAAACAAAAGAGATATTCGGGAATATGTCCCCAAAGATGCCAATATACTGTGTTACTTGGGCGAAACAGCTTATAGGTCTTAACGAACCTTTTATTTTAACGCCGTACCAACTTAGTTGTGAGTTGAAACGGCTTGGCGCTGATGTAATTTTTGAGTGAACTTATAGGAGAATACCAATGGGCGGTTTTTTTAGCACCCCAAAGCCACCAGCACCACCTGCTCCAGATCCAGAGATTGCTCGCTTGCGCGCAGAGAATGAAGCTAACGCTGCGCAAGAAAAGCAAACCTTGCTAGACAAAGAAGCAAACGAAAAAGATGCTCGTAATCGTAGATTGCGTGGCAGAGCTTCTCTGCTTACTCAAGGGCCTAAAGGTTTTGCTGACGAGACTGAAGATAAAGAAACGCTCGGTGAATAAAGGGAAATACAATGGCGGTTAATCCAGTTCATGTTTTTGAGAGGTATACCGCTGCTAAAACAGCGAGAGCAACTTGGGAAACAGTGTGGCAAGAGATCTTTGACTACACTATGCCGGGGCGTTCTTCTCTGTACGAGCGAACACCGGGGCAGCGTCGAGACGATTTGATCTTTGATGAGACTGCTGTTGTCGGAGTGCAAGAGTTTTCGTCACGTATGGTTCAAGGCATTACCCCAAACAACGTGCGTTGGGCTAGATTGCAGCCAGCCCCAGCAATGAAGGCTATGCTTGGCGATTCTTTAGAAGATGTTCAGGTCCAATTAGACCAAGCAACAGAAACAATCTTTGATGTGATCGAAGCATCTAACTATCAGCAAGAAGCGCATGAAAGCTTCCTTGATGTAGCGCTTGGTACGGGAAATATGGTTATTGAAGACGGGGATCTTATGAACCCTGTTAAGTTTCACGCCGCACCTATATCTGAAGTCTACTTAGAGCCGGGGCCATTTGATAAAATCGACGCTCAATTTAGAGAGCGTGAGCCTAAAGGCAATGATATTAAGTTAATATGGCCCAAAGCAGTAATGTCAGTTGCTTTGCAAGCTCAGATTAAAACTAACCCCCACCAACCTGTTAAGCTTATAGAAGCTACTATGCGGGATTGGAGTGAAATAACAGTCGAGCGCTACGATCATGTTGTTATGGAAAAAGCAACCAAGCACGTTATATACCAAACGTCTTGGACAGGGTTAGGGTCTAGCCCTTGGATTAACTTCAGGTGGGCAAAGCATCCCGGCGAATGTTGGGGCCGTGGCCCTCTCTATAATTCATTAGCAGCAATAAAAACAGCTAACCTTACGGTGCAACTTATCCTTGAGAATGCTGAAATGGCTATTGCCGGGGTGTGGCAAGCTGACGATGATGGCGTTATTAATCCCGCTAACGTCAGACTCGTTCCCGGTACTATTATCCCCCGTAGCACCAACAGCCGTGGCCTTGAGCCACTATCCACCCCCGGCAATTTCGATGTTTCCCAGCTTGTGCTAACAGATATGAGGCACAATATTAACAAAGCTTTGTACAATAACACGCTTGGTCGCAGAGAAGGAACCCCAACCTCGGCAACTGAAGTTGCAGAACGTATGGCTGAACTTAGTCGCCAGCTTGGGTCTACGTTTGGTCGGTTGCAGTCTGAGTTTGTGCAGCCAGTAATCCAACGGGTTATATATTTAATGAAGAAGCAGGGCCGGATTGAATTGCCGGGGCTTCCTAATGGTAGAGAGCTAAAGATTGTTGCCGCTTCTCCTTTATCAAGAGCGCAGCGTAACGAAGATATAACCCAGCACATAAATTATGCTACTGTTCTTGGTCAATTATTTGGGCCGACTGCAATACAGGGTGTCATTGATACTGACAAATTTGCTTTGCAGCTTGCAGAATGGTATGAAGTTTCTGGGGGTCTATTGCGCACTAAAGAAGAACAGCAGCAATTAGCGCAAGAGGCAGGACAAGCTATGGCTCAGTCTGCGGCTGCGGGGATTGACCCAATACAAGGGATTAAATCATTACTACCGTAAAAAAGAAAGAAGGATGGGATCGGATAGGTTCAAAGCTTAATAAGCAGACCCTTGATGGTTTCGGTCGAGAGCAGTCAGAAGAAGAGCGCCTTAATGCAATGTTCCGTGAGGTGTTTGACTCTGGCTCTGGTAAAGAATGTCTCGACTATCTCAGGTCAATTACTGTGAATACTGTACTAACGCCATCCCAAGTAGAGCCTTACTCTTTGGCTCATTTGGAAGGTCAAAGGTATGCTATTCATTTAATTGATAAGCGCGTGGAACAAGGATGGAGAGAAAAGAATGGCAGAAGAAAGTGAAGAAGTAATTGCCGAGCCGGAAAATCAAGAAGTTGTTGAGCCGGAGGCGGCAGAAAGCACAGAACTGTACGCAGGAAAGTACAAAGACGTTGCTTCTCTTGAAGACGGATACAAAGAGCTTACAGCAAAGCTTGGAGAGCGACCCGAAGCAGATAGAGAAAAGATTATTGAAGAGTATGCAGAAGGGTTAAGGAAAGAAGTACCTGCTGAAGCTAGTAAGTATGTTTTTGAAATACCCGAAGGTATGCTTTCAGACGATCAGCAGGTTACATTTGATGATTCAGACCCAGTTATGCAAAAGTGGAAAGAGTTCGCCCACAAAAAAGGTCTTACTCCAGCAGAGTTTAACGAGGCAACCGCCTTGTATGTTGAAAACGAACTGCTCTCTCGCCCTAATATGGCAAAAGAAATGGAGTCATTAGGAGAAAATGCACAAGCAAGAGTTGATCGCGTTGATATGTGGTCAGCAAAACACCTTTCTCCTGAAGGCTACGGTGCTGTTGTTCAAGCGTCTACTACCGCAGGGTTTGTAGGCGTAATGGAAGAGTTAATGAAAATGACATCTGATGGTGTATCTTTAGAATCAAGCGACACAACGTCAAGCGGCCCTCTTACAAAAGATGAGTTAAGAACTATGCAGCTTGACCCTAGATATAGAAGCCCAAGAGATCGTGATGAGGCTTTTGTTAAACGAGTTAATGACGGATATAAAGCGTTATCAGCATCAAGATAGTGTTCTCCCTGTAAACTTGTGAGTAGCCTATTCTAAGTCGGGTAGGCTACCTTTTTTTTGTCCCGGCCCGAAGTAGGTCGAACGGCCCTTGCGGATACCCGTTTAATCCTAACAGACGATACCCGGCTAATAACCTTGTATTAACTTCTTTTAGGAGACTGTAATGTCTGCACCAGATATTGATGATGCTTTCGTAACACAATTCGAAAGTGAAGCGCACATTGAATACCAGCAAATGGGTTCAAAGTTGCGTAATACCGTCCGCACCAAGCAAGGTGTTGTCGGATCTTCCACTACATTCCAAGTTATTGGTAACGCTGCCGTGGGTTCAAAGTCCCGCGAAGGTAACATCCCAGTAACACACGTTACTCATGCACCAGTTGCTTGTACGTTGCAGGATCGCTATTCTGGAATTTACATCGACAAACTGGACGAGCTTAAAGTTCAGCATGACGAGCGTTCTGCTCAATCCAAAAACATTGGCGCTGCAATGGGCCGTGATACTGATGACATCATTACTACTTCAATGGATACATCTGGTAACGCTGCTAATGTAGGCACTGCTGCTACTTGGACTGCTGCTTCATCTCCTATCTCAATCATGGAAGCTTTGGGTAATGCCTCAGTTCAGTTCGATGGCGAAGTTTATGCTGTTGTTCCTTGGGGTCTATGGGGTGACTTGCTTGATATTGATGAGTTTTCTAACTCTGATTATATTGGCGAAACTCGTATTTGGTACGAAGGTGTCACGGCTAAAGATTGGCTTGGCATGAAATGGTTCCCACATGAGAATCTTCCTCAAGATGGCTCTGCTGATACGAAGGCTTTCTTCTATCATCGTTCATCTATTGGTCACGCTATTGGCAGCGACTTTTCGTTGCGGATGGATTTTGTGCCGGAGAAAGCTAGTACGCTAGTTTCTGCGGATATGTCCCACGGTGCTTGCATGATTGACGATACTGGCTGTATCGAAGTCTTGTACAACACATAATAGAAGGAATGATTTTATCATGGCTTTAGATGCAACAAATCTAACTCCTTTATCTACTGGAAACGGCTTTACTTTGTGGCACTACACCACAACAGATGCAGTCGCAACGGTAAGAGCGGCTAACTATTTCTTAGCTGAAGTAGCTAGGATGAACAAAGGCGATCTTATTATCTGTAACTCGTCTATGGGTGGCACTATGGTTGTTAGTTTAAACCAAGTTCTAACTCAAAGTGCTACAGCGATTGACGTTGCTGATGGTACTGTACTTGCTAATACGGATAGCGACTAATCCTGCGCTGGTTTGTGGGGGGCTTCGGCCCCCTGCTCTCCTACTTATTGGAGTTATTAAATGCCGGGAATTGCTGATACAGATGTGAACGTAGCTTCAAACGCTCTTGTCCTTATCGGGTCAAGCCCGATTGCATCTTTTGATGACAACGATGCTGGTGCTGTTGTTGCTAAAAATATATACGAAGAAATTGTTGAAGACTCTTTAACCACTCATCCTTGGCGGTTTGCATCTAAACAAACAGATGCGTTAAACAGGTTGACTGCTGCCCCCGATTCTTTATGGGATGCTCAATATCAAATACCAACAGACACCCTTACATTAAGGAGGGTCTTGGTTAATAACGTCGATATCTCTTATGAAGTATATGGAGATAAGATTTTATGCAACGCATCGTCCGTAGATGATGTTTATGCCCATGTCTTGTTTAGAGCGTTAGAGCAAGATTGGCCCCCATATTTTCGTCTTGGTGTTCAATTAAGATTGGCTTCCGTGTTCGCTATATCTGTTATCCAGAAACCTGACATAGCTGCTAGTTTTGAAACAAAAGCAGACTTCCAAATGCGGAAAGCTAGGAATGTGGATAGCCAGATAGATACGGTTCCCTCTATTAATACCAAGAGATTCATTAACATAAGGAGATAGCTGTGGCTGCAATTCGACAGCTTCAGACAAACTTTTCTAGTGGTCAGCTTGACCCAAGGATGGCTGGGCGTGAAGACACTAGCGTATACCAAAATGGTGGGGCTAACTTATTAAACTCTTCTCCTCTTGTCCAAGGGGGTATTTCTCGTAGACCGGGGACAAAATATCTTGCTGCTTTGCAGGGTACATCCCGCCTTGCTCGGATGCAGTTTAATGAAACTCAATTATATATATTTGCTTTTTCAAATGCTCGTCTTGATATATTTGATGAAGACGGCGCAGCAGTTGCTAATTTAACAAGCCAGCCTTGGAATGCGACTACCATGTGGGAGATGCGCTTAGATACAAGCGGTGACACTACATTCATAGTTCATAAAGACTTCCCTATTCAAAAACTTATCCGAACAGGCGCATCT
>TARA_R110000744_G_scaffold35132_6_pt1 | contig 10501 bp, 6 predicted proteins | sample TARA_R110000744 | Tara Oceans TARA_R110000744 (sample SAMEA4398083) | marine metagenome | biome: Polar Biome; feature: [DCM] deep chlorophyll maximum layer (ENVO:01000326); material: water (ENVO:00002006), including particulate matter (ENVO:01000060) such as... | depth 36 m | reverse complement strand
ATTGTAGATTTTGTAAGCTTAACGCTCGCGAGCCTTTACTTTTAGCGCCTAAATCAATAACAACACTTTTGTTACTAGCTCGAACGCTATCAAACTCACCCGAAAGGTCAGCGACAAAAGTTTGGCCTTTAAACATATCATCACCACCACGAGGGCTGACAACATTACTGGTAATTCCGCCTTTACGACTATATGGAATAACTGTAGAGCGTGGATTAAACGCTAAACTTGCATCAAAGGTGATATCAGCTTTTTTATCGCCAGCATCACGACTTTTTGAAACCGCGCCAACTTCAACTAAACCTAATTGGTTCATTGAGCCAATTAGGCCTGGTGTTAAAATTCTGCCTTTGGCGTCGATAATAGTATCAGCGTTAATTGTTTCTGGATTGATGGCAATAACTTTACCGTCCTCAACCACAACCGTGGCGTTTTCCAGTACACCTTGCTCAGTTACCGTATGCACTGTCGCATTAGTAATAGCAAAGCTTTCGGCAAAACTTGCGGTTGAACTTGCTAGCGCCAAAGCAATTAGCGATGATTTAAATAATTTAAAATGCTTCATAATCTTCACCTTACCTTTGACCTAACAGAAAATCGCTTTTCGCTTGGTATTTTTCATCAAAACGATCGTACACTTTCGCACCATCAACAAACACCTGTTCAGCTTGCGCATATACACTAAATGGGTTTTGATTCCAAATCACCACATCCGCTTTTTTACCATTTTCTAAGCTGCCCGTATCTTCCTCTACACCTAATGATTGTGCTGCATTCGCTGTTATCCAAGTTATGGCTAACTCCGGTGTTATTTCAAAACCATTTTCGTTGGCACGATACATAACCTTGCCCGCTTCTTGATTCAAGCGCTGAATTGTACTTGCAGAGTCAGAATGCACTATGGCACAAGAATTTTTCATCGCATCAACAATAGCGACGTTCTCATGCACCATGTCGTAAGCTTCCATTTTAAAGCCCCACCAATCTGGCCACATGGCTGCACAGTTGCCATTTTCTGCCAAGGTATCTGCTATTTTATATGCTTCAATTGCATGATGAAAAGTACCTGAGTGATAATTAAACTCTTTGCCCAGATCGATCATCATCGCCATTTCTTCAGCTTTATAACAATGGTTATGAATTAAAATATCACCATCAAGCACACCTTTTAAAGTATCTAGCTCGATATCACGCTCAGGTGCCACTGGGTTTTTACCTGCATCATAATCAGCGTCATATTTTTCCCAAGCACGTTTATACTCAGTTGCATCGGCCCAAGCCATGCGATAACCGGCCATATTGCCCATGCGTGTGGAAGGTAAGACTTTACGACTACCGTAAACTCGTTTTGGATTCTCTCCACAGGCCATTTTTAAGCCATAAGGAGCATCTGGATACTTCATACCTTGCATAGTATGGCTAGGGACATTGCGAAGTGTTACACCGCGACCACCAAATAAGTTTGCTGAGCCCGGTAGAATTTGTAGTGTTGTAATACCACCAGCACGTGCTGCTTCAAAACCAGGATCTTGTGGCCAGATACTATGTTCAGCCCATACTTCAGAAGTATTAGGCGAACTCATTTCATTACCGTCAGAATGCGACTCAACAGAAGGACTTGGATACACACCTAAATGTGAATGTACGTCGATAATACCCGGAGTTATCCATTTACCATCAGCGTCAATTTCAAGCGCGCCATCGGCGCTCAAGTTTTGGCCAATTTTGTCAATTTTACCATTGACCATCAAAACATCAGCATTATTCAAACGCTCGCCCGTACCGGTTAGTACCGTAGCATTTTTTATTAATGTAGTTTGCAACGGTAATACTTTATAAGTACTCGGGTATGGGTTTTTATTTATTACCACCTTTTCGTCTTGTTGTTCGCTTTGCAAGCAACCTGTTAAGGCAACCGCAAGTGCTGTGGATACAATCGAAGGGAGAAATTTTTGCATAAATTTGTTCCTGTTTTACTCCACACACTGCAGAAAACATCATGTTATCCAGGCAAGTTTGTACGAGCTTATTATTATTCAAGTTAAGGTATTAAACGTAAAATTTTAAGGTCAACAGATCATTGTTAACAAGTTATTAATAACTACAATATTATGAATTGTCGCTGACAACAAGTCAGACATATAGGGGAGTTAAGCAATTGCGTTGAACTGCCAACTATCTGCGATAAATGGGGAGATGTGGACTTTAAAATTTAAAGTTCAAAGTCGCCAAAGTCGATATCACTGCTATTTTCAAGGCGTAATTTACTTGGTGGTTCAAGCAAAGAGGCTTGTTTATTTTCAACAGTAACTTCAGCGACTTTAATTGTTGCGGGTTTGTTTTTGCGTTTTTTACGTTGCTGACAACGTTTAATTACTTTTTGACGCTCGTTAGAATCAAATGCTATCCAATTTAGGCGTTCGTCTCGCGTACGAAAGCAACCCGAACATTGGCCTTTGTCATCTGACTGACAAATACCAATACAAGGGCTAGGAACATCAAAAAATTCTAACTGCATCTAGTATACTTCGTGTAATATCAATTGGTATAAATTGAATTAAATTAGGCCATTGGGCAGATACTCTTAAGTATATACCCAATTTTTATTTTAGCGTTTTATTAACCCAGCTTATCTGTAGCGATATGGTAATCAGGGTCTTCTATAACGTTTATTTCCACTAAGCTACCGGCTTTAGTTAGCAATTGCGTACATTCTTTACTTAAATGTCTTAAGTGCATTTGCTTACCACGGCTAATATACCGTTCGGCTAACGTATCAATCGCTTCAATCGCTGAATGGTCAGCAACGCGTGAATTTTTAAATTCAACAATAACGTCATCGCTGTCAGCTTCCATGTCAAATTGCTCTAAAAAGCTAGAAACCGAACCGAAAAATAACGGACCAGAAACGTCATAAACTGTTGAGCCATTTGAATTTACTGAGCGATGAACAATAACATGTTTGGCATGTTCCCAAGCAAATACCAACGCAGAAACGATAACTCCAACAACAACCGCTATGGCTAAATCTGTGGCAACAGTAACTGCCGACACTAATATAATCACAAAGGCGTCAGCTTTTGGTACTTTACCTATAATACGAAAACTCGACCATTCAAACGTACCAATGACCACGATAAACATCACACCGACTAATGCTGCTAATGGTATTTGTTCTATTAAATCAGAACCAAATAAAATAAAACCAAGTAGCGCTAATGCGGCTGTTACACCTGACATACGACCACGTCCACCTGAGTTAACATTGATCATAGACTGACCAATCATGGCACAGCCACCCATACCACCAAAAAATCCAGTGACAGTATTTGCCGCGCCTTGTGCAACACATTCTTTGTTTCCATGACCACGTGTGCCAGTTAACTCATCAATTAATGTTAACGTCAGTAATGATTCGATTAAACCAATAGCCGCTAAAATCAATGCAAAAGGTAAAATAACTTGCAGTGTTTCCAAGCTAAATGGCACGCTTGGAATACTAAATTGTGGTAAACCGCCGGCAATAGAAGCCATAGGATCATTGGTCATATCACGAACAAAGTCGACAACTGTGCGTGCATCTAAATCGAGGCTTTGCGCTAGCAATGTTACAACGACAATCGCCACAAGTGATGACGGCACAGCTTTAGTGAGCTTAGGTAAAAAGTGGATAATCCCCATAGTTAACACGATTAGGCCAACCATAGTTAACATTTGGCTCCCTTGCATCCACGCTAATACGCCATCTTCATTAGTCACCTTAAATTGCCCTAACTGAGCAAGGAAAATAACAATAGCTAAGCCATTTACAAAGCCAAGCATTACGGGATGAGGTACCAAGCGAATAAACTTACCGAGTTTAAATAACCCTGCCAGTATTTGCAGCACCCCGGTTAATACGACCGTAGCAAATAAGTATTCAACGCCATGAATAGCGACTAAGCTCACCATTACAACTGCCATGGCGCCAGTAGCACCAGAAATCATACCTGGGCGACCACCAAATATAGAGGTAATTAAACCAACCATAAAAGCAGCATATAGACCAACGAGGGGTTCAACACCAGCAACAAAAGCAAATGCTACGGCTTCGGGTACTAATGCTAAGGCGACAGTGAAGCCCGACAAGACATCATTTTTTAAATTTGCCACTTTACTGGCGTGTAATTCAAACATTTTTTTCTCTACTTTGATTAGAACATCAAAAAAACAAGCACAGTTTAAAACTCGCTTGAATTTAAATACATTTGGCGTAGTCCCGAAAATGCCTTACTGCAAGGTGATTTGAACCTAGTAAGTTAAACGACAATAGTTATTTTCGGGGCTTGAAGGCGCGGGAATACTATAGATATATCTTTAAAAAGTCAATATTTGCTCAAAATAACATCAAGGTTTTCAAGCAAATATTAATTAAAAAAGTAGTTTGTCTATTGGAGTTATTATTTCAGGTTTACATCACTATCGTTCACTATTAATTTTTGCTTCACGTGCTTCTAAAAATGCTTTAATTTCATCGCGTGAACCCAAAATATGTTGTTTCAGTAATGCTACTGCCTTTTCGACATTACGTGCCTTACTCAAGGCTAAAATCTCATTGTGCTCCGATTCTGCTTTAGAAATACCGCCAGCCCAAAGTAAGTGCATACGTATATAACGGTCAGCGCTTTTATTTAGCATATTCACCAGTTCTAGTGTTTGAGGCCGATTAGCACCAGAGTATAAACAATTATGGTAATCAGAATTCAGCTCACTCCAAGTATTTGCTGCATTTTCTTGACCTAAAGCTTTATCTAATTTTTTAAGTAATTGTGTTGCTTCTTCTAACTTCTCAGCACTAATATTGGGTAGCGAATTAGCTAATAAATCAGACTCTAGCAAAGCGCGTAATTCAAAGAGTTCATCAACTTGATCCGCGTTAAGCTCTGTTGCAGTCGCACCTTTATGAGGTTCAAAGGCAACTAACCCCTCGCCTTCAAGCTGCAAAAGCGCTTCTCTAACCGGAATTCGGCTAACATTTAACTCACTCGCGAGAGCTGCTTGTCTTAATGGCTGGCCCGCTTTAATCTCGCCACTTAATATCTTTTCTCTAAGTGTTTCAACCACTAATTGAGTTCTAGTTTTATATACAATGCTCATACTGGGCTTCCTAAAAATATTAACGCCATTATAGAGAACCAAGCGCTAAACACAAAACATTAGCGATATGCCAAGTTTAATAAATTATTTTATTTGATCTAAAGCCTCTAACCTCTTTCACTGATTGAACAGTAAGTGGATATAAGTTTTATGGTATTCGTATACAGCTGTATTATTGCTAATAATTTGCATTTAATTTTCTGTCATACACTATCATATCAATTGATGTTAATTCTGTTATCGTTAAACATATAAATTTTGGTTACCTCTAAGCAAAGACAGGCTAAACAAATAGGTCTTAAATAAAAATAAAAAGAGTTTCCGTATGCCCACAAAACACAATAGCATTGCCTTAGTCGCCTTTATTTTTGCGATATTATCAGCCATTTATATAAAACAATCTATCGCACCTCATTGGGTTGAGCAAAGCTATGTTTATGATGTGAGTACCAACGCTACAGGTGTTTCGAGTTATATCTATAAAGGCCAAAAAGTTATTATTGATACTGTGGAGGACTATCAAAATTCACCACTTAACCAGCAAAACCTCAGTAACTTAAACAGCTCACCTGCGCTTGAACAGCAATGGGTGAAAGACAAAAACCAGCAATTAAAGCTGCTGAAACCGGCTTTCCACTTTGGTATTTGGTCACTACTGCCTGCATTTATAACAATAGTTTTATGCTTATTAACCCGTGAGCCACTTACGGCTTTGCTGGGTGGTGTAGTCGTTGGTTCCATAATGTTAGGCCGTTACGACTTAACCGACAAAGTCATTATTCCAAACCTAGCAAAAGAAGGCACAGCAGCACTACTTTTACTCTATTTATGGCTACTTGGAGGTTTATTAGGCATCTGGTCTAAAACGGGTGCTGCACAAGCTTTTGCTAATTACATGACCAAGCATTTTGTCAAAGGAAGAAAATCAGCAAAGCTGGTTTCCTGGTTACTGGGAATATTGTTTTTCCAAGGTGGCACTATGAGTACAGTTTTAGTTGGCACTACCGTGCGGCCCTTGGCAGATAAAGCAAAAGTAAGTCACGAAGAAATGAGTTACATTGTAGATTCAACTGCATCACCTATAGCATCAATATTAGCTTTTAATGCTTGGCCCGCATATGTTCAAGCCTTAATATTTATACCTGGCGTTTCTTTTTTAGCCACAGAAGCGGACCGGATCAGCTTCTTCTTCCAAAGTATTCCATTTAGCTTTTACAGCATGTTTGCTATTACGGGTACATTGCTATTAAGTCTTAATATCACCACTTTTTCTGGTAAACGTATACGAGCTGCGAAGCTACGCGCTGAAACTCATCATCAACTGGATGCTCCAGACGCTAAGCCCTTAAGTGCAAAAGAGTTACAAAGTACAGATGTACCTGAAGGCTATAAACCCCATGTGCTTGAATTTATATTACCTTTAGTCACCTTGACAGCTATCGCCATTGGCAGCTTTGTAATGCTCGGCTCACCTAAGATTAATTGGGCGTTTGGCGCTGCATTGATTCTTTCGGCGATTATTGCCTTAATAAAAGGGATGTCTTTAAACCAGGTGGTTGATGGTTTTGGTAATGGCTTAAAAGGGGTGGTATTTGCGTCTGTTATTTTAATGTTAGCGGTGATTATTGGCAGTATCAGTAAAGAAACCGGTGGTGGCTTATTTTTAGTCTCTTTACTTGGAGAGCAATTACCCTTCTGGTGCTTACCGGTGATTTTACAATTGATCACTATGATAATCGCGTTCTCTACGGGAACAAGCTGGGGTACCTATGCAATCGCGTTCCCTTTAGCCATGCCATTAGCTTGGGCTATTTGTCAAAGCCAAGGAGTAGCAAATCCGGAATTGTTTATGATGTTATGCTTTGCCACTGTGTTAAATGGTAGTGTTTTTGGTGATCAATGCTCGCCAATATCTGATACCACCATTTTAAGTGCAATGACCACAGGGTGTGACTTAATGGATCATGTAAAATCGCAATTAGCGCCCGCAGCATTAGCCGCTACTCTAGCAGGTATACTTTGGACCCTAACCGCTTACTTTTTTGTTTAACCCGTAGGTAAGTTAAATCGTATGCAGATACAGCGGTCAATTTAAACAATATTTAAACTATATAGAAATAGAAATGAAATAATACGGTATGCGTTGCCGTATCTTCGTGGACAGTCTCGTATAGACAATATTGTATAGACAGTATCGTATAGACAGTATCTTATAGACAGTATCTTATAGACAGTATCTTATAGACAGTATCGCCATTAAAATTGCAGCTTAAGCAGACAGTAACCTGTAAGTTAAAGCATCAGTGATGGCAATATTATTAAGAGATCAATTTAAAGTCATGAGTAGATTTAGTCGTATTTTTTTCCAGAGGAACCTTAACAACAAAACAACAACCTTGCTCGATTGCTACAATTTCAATCGTTCCCCCAAGCTTAGTGTTAACTAAGTTATAAACAATATTCATACCTAGGCCTGAACCACCTGAACCCCGCTTTGTCGTAACAAAGGGGTCATATACTTTATCTTTTATTTTATCATCTAGACCTTTGCCGTTGTCTTGATATATCAGCACAAGACTTTCATCATTCGCTTGAAATTCAATAGAAATTTCACCGTCCATACGATCTTCAAAACCGTGAATGTGTGAGTTCGTTAAAAAGTTGGTTAATATCTGATTCCAAGCACTTGGAAAAGTGACTAAGTTTAGCGCTTTATCAACTTGGATATTAATCGTGTAATTTTTTTGTTTAAATAAAGTTTTCACCGTATTCACAACGTCATTGACGTGCTGCGCTAAATTGATATTTATTTTCGGATCAGTATGATGTTCAACGGCAACCGATTTAAAACCACGAATTAAGTCCACCGCTTTATTTAAGCTGCGTTCGATAATCTGCTCATATTCAACAAACAAAGTTAAAATTGAAGTTAACTGCCTTTTAGTTAAGGTTTTCTCAATAAGGGAATGATTCAACTCAGCAATTTTTTCTTTTAATGCACTTAATGAAGTGATGCAAATTCCTAGTGGAGTATTAACTTCATGGGCAACGCCGGCGACTAATTGCCCAAGTGAAGCCATTTTTTCTGATTGTACAAGTTGATCTTTAGCTAAGGTTAATTCATTGAGTGAATGTTGTAACTGTTGATTACTTTCCGCTAATTTTGATGTGCGCTCGTAAACTTTAATTTCTAAGTCGCCATTGAGGTTAATCAATGCATTTTCTGCATCTTCTAACTTAATAATGTCGTTTTTTAGCGTCAAGCGCATAATATTAATTGCTGATACCAACTCATCAAGTTCATCGGTTTTTTGACTACGATTTTCCAACATGAGTGGCGTATCTAAACTTTCCCCAGTCATGGCTTGTGAATATAAGGTAATACGATATAAATGACGGGTAATTAACCAATGAACGATAAAAAAAGTACAAAACGCGACAATAAATATTTTGATAAATTCAGATAAAATAATAAAACCGGCTTTTTGCCATAAGTGCTGATAAATATCTTGGTAATCTGCAGAAATAATCATATTGCCGATAATATTACCTTCAAAAGCAATAGGATGAATTTCAATTTTTTTAGCATCGGTGATAACGTCACCCGCTTGGTAAATCTTACCAAAATTAGTGGTTATTTTAACATGACGAATGTCGGGAAGCCTTTGAATACCAATAATTTGTTTTTCAACTAAGTCTTCATTTAAATCCCATAAACTTGTAGATATTGACTGATTATGACTTAATTCAATATTATCAAAACGTTCATCAAGCGTGGAAACACCATCTTGAAAATCAACATATAATTGAATCATGGTTGAGCAAACAGATAAAAAGGCACTACACATTAAAATGTAAATAAAGACACGTCGACTTAATTTACTATTAAAAGCACCTTTATTATTCATTACTCAATCCATACATATTTTGCCACTTCTATAATAATTACGAAAACATCTACAAAAATTATACTAACGTTACTTTTTACCTTAACAATAATACAACAGTAAAGTATCTGAATGTATAAAGTAAAAGAATTTATTTAAGCAAATATAGTGCGCTATTTCAGTATTATAGTATCTAAATTAATAAGTTTACTCTGATAATGATTTATTTTAGGTCTTGTCCGATTATCGCTAGCGATTTACCTTACCTAGCGTATTATAACAATCTCACTAATTATCTGATTATTTCTACTGGTTAAAACACCCCACTAGTGCGTTATTTATTTAATCATAATTATAGGAAATGTATGTTCAGTATAGAGGTTTGCGAAAATGCACGCTTAAGCCGCGATGCTCGCTTTGATGGCAAGTTTTTTACCGCCGTGATCACGACAGGTATTTTCTGTCGACCTATTTGTCCTGCCAGACCACCAAAACCAGAAAATGTTACCTATTATGAGAGTGCAGAACTCGCACAACAGTCAGGTTTTCGACCATGCAAGCGCTGTTTTCCGCAACTTGCGCCAAATTTGCCATTACCTAGAAAAATTAAGCAAATAACGCAAACATATTACGAAAACAATTACAGTTTACAGAAGTGTGCTGAGCAACTTGATATCAGCGAGAGACAAATTCGTCGTTTATTTTTGCAATATTACGGTTTACCGCCAAGTGAATTTTTTCATCAGCAACGTTTATTACTTGCCCACAAACTGCTTATTTCAACATCTTTAAGTATTACTGACGTTGCTTTTGCTGCGGGTTTTAATAGCATACGTCGTTTTAATGAAGTTATTTTGCAAACCTATAAAACTTCGCCAAGTAAAATCAGAGGCAATAAAAAAATATCATCTGATAAGCAAGTAACTATTCTATTGCCATATAAGGCACCTTTTGATTGGCCATTAATGCTAAATTTTTTCCGTTCAAGAAAAATGAGCAACATAGAAGATATTAGCACTGAACACTATTTTCGTACGGTCGAACTTGAAAACTGTCGGGGCTGGATAAAAGTTACGCATCATCAAGATAAAAGCGCCTTAAATTTAACGGTTAAGTTAACTGATTATAGTTACCTGCATCAAATTATCGCTCGTGTTCGTCGCATGTTCGACTTAGATGCTGATATGCAATTAATTCATCAACACTTAATAACACACCCAAAATTAGCGTCAGTTATTGAGCAATTTCCCGGTTTACGCTTACCTGGCTGTTGGGATATTTTTGAGTTTTCTATTCGTGCCATATTAGGTCAACAAATATCCGTTAAAGGTGCAACAACCTTGGCGCAACGTATAGCGGAAAAATATGGCGAGACCGCTGTCGATATTGAACAACCTGAAAATATCAGTGTTTCAAAGTACTTTCCAAGTGTTGCAGCTCTAATAAATATTGACTATCAAGAGATAGGCTTAACCCGA
>TARA_R110000744_G_scaffold91246_3_pt1 | contig 10506 bp, 11 predicted proteins | sample TARA_R110000744 | Tara Oceans TARA_R110000744 (sample SAMEA4398083) | marine metagenome | biome: Polar Biome; feature: [DCM] deep chlorophyll maximum layer (ENVO:01000326); material: water (ENVO:00002006), including particulate matter (ENVO:01000060) such as... | depth 36 m | reverse complement strand
ACCATTGATACCACCAAACATATAACGGTTAGGGCTAATCTTCTTAGCCATGTTCTGAGCCTTGCGCTTAGTATCAGCCTCAACAACTAAAGAAACAAAGTAAGTAGTCTTAGGGTAGTCACCGTGTCCGTACTCAGCAGTGTTATCGTTCGTTGTTCTTTTTGAGATAATGTAGAATTTATTGTTAGTCATGTGATGCTCCGTTGCGTTGTTGTTTTCTTAACTTGCAACCATCATAAACACATTTGTTTAGCATGTAAACCCTTTTGTTTATTATAAATGAATTAATTACACGTTAGCCGTATAAGTGGTATAATAAAAACCACAAATTAGTGAGGAATTAGTATGGCGCAGGCAAAGAAAACTAAAGTAAAGGTCTATCATCGTGGTGTGTGTGAACTACCTACCGCACAGACTGATGGATCTGCAGCAGTTGATCTATGTGCTGAGGTAGGCATGGATGTACTATTGCTTAATGGGCAGACACAATTAATACCAACTGGTTTACACGTAGAGATCCCAAAGGGTTATTGCTTTAAGATCTATTCACGATCTGGCTTAGCTCATAAGGAAGGTGTAAGCATTGCTAACGGTGTAGGGTTGATAGACTCAGACTATAGAGGTCAGATCTTTGTCAGCCTAACGAACCACTCTAATACTGCACGATGGGTTAAGCAGGGTCAGCGCATTGCACAGATGATGCTGGAGAAGGTAGAGGAATGGGAGTGGGCAACAGTCAAAGAACTAGAGGGGCTATCTAACACCGATAGAGGGGCTGGTGGTTTTGGCTCAACTACGAAAAAAGATATCTAATCGGTATAATGCCTCACTAAGCGACATTATAAGGATGTACGCAGACATGGGGTATACGATACGAGAAGCGTCAGAGGAGTTGAACCTAAAGTATTCGACTCTAAAGACGTGGGCATGGTCTAGGGATGTTAAGTTTGTAGAGTGTAGAAACCCTTCTGACTATCTCCCTAAAGCTATAGAGTATGATGGTGTGGAATACACTGTAACTGACTTAGCTAAGAAGTTTGATCTACCACGCTCAATAGTATCTGATAGACTAAGGAACGGATGGCCTGTAGAAGAGGCTGTGACGCGTGTTGTTGCTCATGTTAAGCACCATGTGCCACATAATGTGGGTAGCGATAAGAGTACCGATGGCATGGATGTAGGTAGGATGTGGTTAAGGGGTAAGGCACTAAAGTAGTGGAGGATAGTTATGGCAGAAGGTAAGAAATACGGTGGACGTGTAAAGGGTACACCAAACAAATCAACGAAGTCGGTGACTGATAAGCTGGCTGCTTTAGGCTGTGACCCTATAGAGGGTATGGCTAGGCTTGCTCAGATTGGCATGGATGAGGGTGACTATGAGATGGCTCACAAGAACTTCAAGGAGCTTGCTCAATACTCAGTGCCTAAGCGTAAAGCTGTAGAGGTGGATCTAAATGCTAAGGTAAGTGCTGATATAGACATCATGACTGATGGTGAACTAATACTACAACTTGCTGAGCTAGGATTAAATGACCCTGACTCTTGAAGATCGTAAGAGAGCTACGTCTATCATCACAGAGATAAAGCGTAGGAAGAGCGTGTACAGGTACAAGGACATGTTTCCTACCATGTACCCATTCCAGCGCCAGATGATTGAGCTTACTTCTGTTAAGAAATCCACACTGCTAATGGCAGCTAACCGTATAGGTAAGACATACTCAGGTGTGTTTGTGGATGCGATTCATCTTATGGGGGATTACCCTGATGACTGGGATGGTCATAAGTTTGATCACCCACCATTATGTTGGTTACTTGGTTACTCAGGTGAGAAGACAAGGGACTTGCTTCAAGCTCCACTGTTTGGTCGTCAAGAAGGTCGTGAGTTCGTGGGTGGGTTGATACCTGCTGAGCGTATCATTGATCACAGGGTAATGACTGGAACCAGTGGAGCAATGCGAGAGGTTAGGGTTGAACATGCGAGCGGTGGCATCTCTGTGTGTCAGTTCTGGTCATATACGCAGGGACAACATGCCTTAATGGGTGACTCGGTTGACTGGTATCACATTGACGAAGAGCCTAAAGACCAATCTATATACCCTCAGGTTATAACAAGAACACTTACAGGAGATAAAGGTCGAGGTGGGCGTGGCATACTAACGTTTACACCTGAGAACGGACGCACTGATACAGTGATTAGCTTCACTGATAACGCTAGTAACTCACAAGGCTATGTACAGGCTGGCTGGGATGATGCTCCACACCTTAACGAAGATGCTAAGCGTGACATGCTTGAACAATATCCAGTGTATCAACGTGAGATGAGATCCAAGGGTGTACCAATGCTTGGGCATGGTCGTATCTATGACTTGAGTGAGGAGTCTGTATCTATAGACCCAATCAAGATACCTAACCACTGGGTTGTCATTAACGGCATGGACTTTGGTTGGGATCACCCACAAGCACATATTCAATTAGCATGGGATAGAGACTCTGACACGTTCTACGTTACGAACACATGGAAGAAGAGCATGTGCGCTCCAGAAGTTGCATGGGCTAACATCAAACCTTGGGCTGATGGATTCCCTACAGCATGGCCTCAGGATGGACTACAGACAGAGAAGAACGGATCAGCTAACCAGCAGAAGGATTACTATGAGAATGCAGGGTTTAACCTGTTACCTCGACACGCTACGTTTCAGGATGGCTCAAACTCTGTAGAGGCTGGCTTGTATGAGATACGTGACTTAATGATGAAGGGTAGGTTCAAGGTATTCAGTACATGCCGTGAGTTCTTCGGTGAGTTCGTCCAGTACCATCGTAAAGAAACAGGCAAGATTGCTAAGACTCACGATGATATAATGGATGCTGTACGTTATGCGTACATGATGAGGCGTTACGCTGCTGAGAATGGTAGGTATAGTAGGTTTGCTCCTCCAGTTATAGAGTCAAGCATATAACCGCACAATTCGTTGATACAATTACGCATAATTAGGCTAATAGACATGGATATAGTACCTCAGACAGTAGATATGATTGAAAGTGATTGGGATTACTTCGCTAACGCGATTGAGTCCACTGCTACGAAAGTGAAGGATAGCTATACACCATCTCAGGTGCTTAACGCTGTATCTACTGGCGATCTAACATTGTTCTATGTCTATGAAGATGAAGAGAAGCGAGGGCTATTAGCTCTTACTGATCACGTTGATAGATATACACGTAGAAAGGTACTTCATGTTGATATCATGTACACAACTGGATCAAGCCTTATTATAAAGATGAACAACCTATTAAGTCAGATTGTTGATGATCATAAGTTTGATGGGATTGAGTTTAGAAGCCCTCGGAAGGGTTGGCATAAGTATTTAACTGAAGCTGGGTTTAGGGCTAGCTCAATATTTTCTAAGGAGTTTTATTATGAGTAGTTCAAGCGGAAGTTCAAGCAAGAGTTCAAGCAGTAGCTCAAGCAGTAGCTCAAGCAGCAAGAAGACAACAGTAAAGAAGACAACAGTAAAGAAGAAGGATAATGGCAGTAGTAAGTATGCCAAAAAGACTTCTACGCCTAAAGTTTCTAAGCCTGTTGTAGATAAAGGCATGGATAGCCGTGAGGCTGCTTATGTTAAACCTGCTGCTCCCAAGAAAGTTGCTCCTAAGAAAAAGATTACATACGGTAGTAACTCTAGCGCTAAGACAACTGCCGCACCAGCAGCAAATATTAAAAAGGTTATTAAGACTCCAGTAGCGGTTGCTAAGAAGCCTGCTGCACCAGCTCCAGCAGTAACTATTAAGAAGCCTGTGGCTAAAGCTCCAGCGCTTTCAATTGCACCAAGCTCAGAGCCTGCAGGACATCCCTCTGCGAATAAGAAGGCTGTTATTGAAGATAAGCCAAAGGTAGCACCAGTAGCAAAGAAGGCTACACCAAAAGGTGGCGCACCTCATGTGTTGACTAACACTCGTGTTATGGATAGCACTGGAGATTTACCTAAGAAGGTAGAAGCACCATCCACATCTAAAGCTACAGCAGTTATCGCTACACCTAAGCCTATTGCTGACAAAGGTATGGATAGCAGAGAAGCGGCTGCCATTAAACCTGCAGCTCCTAAACCTACCCCTAAACCAGCACCTAAACCAGTAGCACCAGCATTGCCTGTTGTAGACAAGGGTATGGATAGTCGGGAAGCGGCTGCTGTGAAGCCTGCTATACCTAAACCAGTAGCACCTGTTGTGCCACCTCGTAACCGTGATGCTTACGTTGCACCTAAACCTGTTGTTGATAAAGGCATGGACAGTAGAGAAGCTGCTGCTATCAAGCCCGCTGCTCCAGTGATTAAGTCTAAAGCAACACCAAAGGGTGGTAAGAGCTTTTCTGAAACTACCTCAGTTGCAGATCCAGTAGCTCGTAATATAGATTTGCTGAAGAAGTTTCAAGAGCAGAGTAATAAAACCCCGAATGGTATTGATACCGCTAAGTATGATGAGATTGCTAAGTCTCAAAAAGCTGGTGGTTTGATTGATGTTGTTAGTCCATCTCTTGGTGGCGTTATTAAAGATAAGTATCGCAATGATGACACTAGCTACAATCAAGCTTATTGGGCCGCTCGTAAAGAGTCTGGCGCATCTCAGGCTGACATGGCTAAAGAGCAGAAAGAATTAGGTATGAAGAAGTCTTACTCTGGCGACAGGGTTGTAACAGATGAAGACATTGATCGTGGCAAATACATCCTTGATAGCTTGATGAAGTCTGGTATCACTCCAGAAGTATCTGAAGAGAAGAAGGGTATGTTTGGTGAGACAACTGTTAGTACATCTAAGTATGATATCGGCACAGGCAAGCCCTTAGTTATTACTGAAGAAAGCACATCTCCTACCGTTGGTGGTGTTAGGCTTGGTGATAATAAGAGTGTTACCTATGTTGACGGTGTAGCTGTATGGACTGGTAAGGGTCAGGATGGTAGTGAGTCCGAAGCCACTGCAGGTAAGGCTGCTTTAAGTGATCAAGCCAAGATAGAGCCTATAGATAAGCTAAACACGGTAACTGATATACAGGATGCCATTGAGAACACCACAGATAAGAAGGAACTTGCTGCATTACATAAGCGGCTAAGGGCTTTGATGCGATCTGGAAAGACACGCACAAGGTTTAGCGGCCTTCGATTAGGTGAGGCTGATGTCGAGTCAACGAAATTAGGAACGAGGATTTAGCATGGAAGTCTCAGCAGTAGCTATAATTAAGCGTTACCAGAGTCTTAAGGCCCAGCGTGGAGCTTGGGAGAAGTTATGGGATGAGGTAGCAACATACGTGATGCCGAACAAGGCTGACTTCGTGGCAGATCGTCCTAAAGGTGATAAGCGTGGCATTGATGTTTATGATTCCACAGCTATTCAATCCAACCAGCTATTAGCTGCGTCATTGCAGGGGTCATTAACCCCTAGCTCTGCCCGTTGGTTTGATCTTAACTTTAGGTCAGATGACCTTAACGACAACAAAGAAGCTAGTGAATGGTTGCAGGAGTGTGCTGACATCATTAACACTGAGTTTAACCAGTCTAACTTCAACACTGAGGCAGGTGAAGCATACCTTGACCTTGGCGCGTTCGGTACAGCTCCAATGCTGTTCGACATTAAAGAGAAGAATGGTGCTTTCGATGGCTTCTTGTTTCAGTCACTACATCTAGGCGGTGTATTAATTGACCAGAGTCATCAAGGCAGAATAGATACTGTGTTCCGTACCTTTAAGCTAACAGCTCGTCAGGCTCACCAGAAGTGGGGAGATGATGCAGGTGCTAAGGTAACTAAGGCATTAGAGAAAGAACCAGATAAGATGTTTGAGTTCTTGCAGGTTATTATGCCACGAGAGCTTAAGGGCGAGATTGGACTATCTGCACCACCTAAGATGCGTCCATTTGCTTGTTACTATATCTCTCTAATGGATAAGAAAGTTATCTTGGAGACTGGTTACTACGAGATGCCTGTTCTCTCACCTCGATGGGGTAAGATTACTGGTGATACTTATGGTTACTCGCCTGCTTTGATTGCACGAGCTGACATTAAGACATTGAACGAAGCAAGACGCCTATCATTCGTGGCATGGGAAAAGTCTATTGACCCACCATTATTGGCAGAGCAGAACGCTATTCTAGGTAAGTTCAGCTTCAAGCACTCAACTGTAAGCTATGTTAAGGACTTGAATGGTATCCGTGAGATGCCTCAAGGTACTAACTGGAATGCTGATCAACTGATGCTTTCTGATGTACGTCAAAGTGTTCGCCGCATCTTCTTTAGTGACCAGCTAGAGCTACAAGAAGGCCCGAACATGACAGCCACAGAGATCAATGTACGCTATGAGTTAATGCAGCGTATGCTTGGCTCTACGTTTGGTCGGCTACAGTCTGAGTTCCTGACTCCATTGGTTGAACGTGCTTTTTACTCTATGTTCCGAGCTAATGCGTTACCAGAAGCCCCTCAAGCTGTGCTTGAAATGGGTGGTGACTTAGACATTGAATACATTGGAGCATTGGCGCGTAGTCAGCGCATGGAAGATGTAACTAATATCCAACGTCTATACGCAGCAGCTATGGAGCTAGCACAGGCTAAACCAGAAGTTTTGGATATGCTTGATGCTGATGAAGCACTATCTACCATTGCTAAGCGTTTAGGCACTCCAGCAAACATCTGTAAGTCTAAGGACGTTGTTGCAGAAGAGCGCCAAGCAAGAGCGCAGCAAGAACAGCAAATGGCTCAGGCTCAAGAAGAGCAGGTTTCATTAGACCAAGCAGGACAGATGCAACAACTTCAACAATAACCAATAGGTGGGCGCATGTCACCAGAAGAAAAAGAAGCAGAAGCTTTTGTAGTAAACGTCAGGGCATTGTTTGGTAAAGATGCCACTGGTATTAAGGTGTACGAGAACTTAAAACAAACCTACCAAGATAGGTCTAGTTTTAGTACAGATTCAATGCAGATGGCATACCGTGAGGGTCAGCGATCTGTATTTTTAATGATTCAATCAATAGTAGAGGGCGCATAACATGGCAGAATGGCATGAAGGTTTATCCGATGAATATCGTGGTAATGAATCACTAGCGAACATCCCAGATATAGATACATTAGCTAAGTCTTATTTGGATGCTCAATCATACATGGGTGGATCAATCCGTATCCCGTCTGAAGATGCAGGCGTTGACGATTGGTCAAGTTTTAACCAGAAGCTCACAGACAAGGTTCCAACATTAATGAACCTGCCTAGTGATGAGGCTGAGGCACGATCTGCCTTGCTATCACGCTTGGGTCGTCCTGCAGAGTCCTCTGGCTACACTACTGAAGGCTTAAACGATGATTTCCGTGAGTGGGCCTTTGATAACGGCTTAACTGATGGTCAGATTGCTGCGCTTGTTGAGCGTAATGGTAATGATATGGCAGCCGCCACTGAGTCTCAAGAGGAGTCTGCACGAGAAGTCTTTGACGGTCTAAAGAGTAAGTGGGGTTATGCCTATGATCAGAACCTGTCATTCGCTAACCGAGCCATTGAGACTTACGCTGATGAGGCTGCTATTCAGTACATCCAAGAGTCAGGCTTAAATGAGAATGCTGGGTTCATCCAGATGATGGCTAGTATTGGTGAGCAGCTTGGTGAAGAGTTAGTTAGCAATATAGGTAATCAAGGTAATTCATTTGCAATGGCTCCTGATGAAGCTAAGGCTCAAATCTCTGAGATACAGAAGAACAAAACCCATCCATACCATCAAGGTAAGGCTGAGGCAGTAGAGCGTATGGCTAAGTTGTTTGAACAGGCTTACCCATCGTAATATAACCGCACGTTATTGGGGTATTATTCATCTATCGAGGTAGCCAATTGGTCTTGGTAGGTGGATGAACTTCTCATCTCGTTTAGGCAAACGTATTGCTAGCCAATAAACGTCCTTCATGGGGTAGCGTGACAGCGAAACAACCATATATTTTAAATGCCAACCAACGAGGTAATCCCCCATGGCTAATACTATCAATCAAGCTTTTGTAGAACAGTTCAAAAGTAACGTAATTCATCTAGCAGAGCAGCAAGGTTCACGTCTTCGCTCAACAGTTAGCGAAGAATCAGTAACAGGCGAGAAATTTAACTTTGAGCGCGTAGGTAACGTTGCTGCTGTAGTTAAGTCTACCCGTCACACTGCAACTCCAGTTCTTGATGTTCCTCATAGTCGCCGTACTGGTTCTATGACTGACTATCAGTGGGCTGACCTAGTAGACAACGAAGACAAGTTACGTATGCTTATCTCTCCTGAGTCTGCTTATGCTAAAGCTGGCGCTAACGCTATGGGTAAGGCATTTGATGATCTAATCATCGCTGCTGCCACAGGTAACGCTACAGACGGTGACGGTTCAACTATCGCATTGCCATCTGGTCAGAAGATCGTTAACGGATCTACTGGTTTAACTCTTGCTAAGTTGTTGGTTACTAAGGAAATCATGGATGGTGCTGAAGCCTCTGACGATGACCGTGTAATTATCATTGGATCAAAGCAGGTTTCTGACTTGTTGAATACTACTGAAATTAAGTCTTCTGACTACAACAGCGTTAAAGCGTTGGCGTCTGGCCAGATCGACACTTTCATGGGCTTCAAGTTCGTTCGTTCTGAGCGTCTAGGTGTTGCCACCCAGATCCGTTCATGTATCGCTTACACTAAGTCTGCTATTGGCCTTGGTTTAGGTAAGGACGTTAGCACTCGTATTGACGAGCGTAATGATCTATCTTATGCACATCAAGTTTACCTAGCATTTACTGCTGGCGCGACTCGTATCGAAGATACTGGTGTTGTACAGATCGACTGCTCTGAAGCTTAACCGAGCGCCCAAGGGGTGGTAATTCGCCCCTTTTAGCCTATTCACGTAGGCTCTTTTTATAACGATAAGGTGGCACGTAATGGCGAGTGTAGTTTCAATTTGCAACAGGGCTTTGGCAATACTAGGGGCTAAGACAATAGTTAGTCTTGATGATTCTTTGGTTGAAGCTGAGGTTATGAAAGCAATCTATGATGATGCACGAGACTCTGTATTACGAGAGGCAAAACCTGCGTGTGCCACTTTTCGTACCACTCTGGCAAAGATAGCGGAGGCTCCTTCCTTTGGGTATTCGAGTCAATTCCAACTGCCAGTAAGTCCGTACTGCTTGGCGGTACTAAATACAAAAGAAGGTGTTGACTATATTGTTGAAGATCGTAAGATCCTGACAGATGCCAGCACTTGTAATATTCAATTTGTGGGTCGTATAACCGATGCTGGAGTATTTGACGCTGCAACATCCTATGCCATTAGTATGCGTTGCGCTGCTGAGGCATCATACGCACTATCACAAAACAGAGCATTAACGCAGGACATGTGGGCATTAGCGGAAGACGCTTTAATGAAAGCCCAGAATGCCGATGCTATGGAAAGAGGTAGTGACCCGATAACGGTTCAAGCTTTTAGTAGTGCGAGGTCGTAAATGCGAGTCAGTCCAATTGTTAACAGCTTTTCAAGCGGAGAGTTGTCACCACGCCTAATGGGGCGTACAGATAGTGATAAGTACACTTCAGGTGCTGAGGTTATGGAGAACTTTCTACCATTGCCACACGGTGGAGCCTTACGAAGAGGTGGAACCAAGCACATTGCCGAGGTAAAGACCTCAACACAAGAACAGCGACTAATTCCATTTGAGTTCTCAATTGATCAGACGTATGACCTAGAGATAGGTAATCAGTACATCCGATTCTATACTGAGTCCTCTGGTGAGTATGGTCAGGTTCAGTCTGGCGGTAGTGCCTATGAGATTACATCCCCTTGGTTAGAATCTGAGGTAGATGGTATACAGTACGCTCAGAATGCTGACGTAATGTGGCTTGTACATCCTAACCACCCACCACAACGCCTTATTCGCAATAACCACACTAGTTGGTCATTAGCTGCTGAAGTTTACGGCTTCACAGCCTTGAATGAAGTAAATCATGACGACACCAAAACACTTGCATTCACTCATGCGAACAAGCAAGACCAAAACCTAACTGCTAACTGGCCTCTCTTTGAGGCGTCTATGGTTGGTCAGGATATGTTGGTAGACGTGCTTCATGGTGAGGCAACGGGAGAGGTTATCCATGTTAAAATTATATCCATTACTAGTAGTACAGTTGCGTTTGTAAGTATTGAGGGAACTATTGATGTCCCTTCTGTAGCCGCAACACCTTACTGGCAGGCTCCAGCATACACCACAACTAACGGCTACCCTGCTGCTATTGTGTTCTATGAGCAGCGTCTGTGGTACGCAGGGACTAATGCAAAGCCTCAGTCTATGTGGGGTAGTGAAACAGGTGTATATAATAACTTTGAGACTGGCGCTAACGCCAACCAAGCATTGTTTTATACCATTGCATCTGATCGAGTTAACCGTATTAAGTGGCTTGCTGCTACAACGGTAATGATGGCAGGTACAACAGGTGGTGAGTTCCGTATATCAGGTGGTGGTGAGTCAGCTATCAC
>TARA_R110000744_G_scaffold4834_4_pt1 | contig 10541 bp, 12 predicted proteins | sample TARA_R110000744 | Tara Oceans TARA_R110000744 (sample SAMEA4398083) | marine metagenome | biome: Polar Biome; feature: [DCM] deep chlorophyll maximum layer (ENVO:01000326); material: water (ENVO:00002006), including particulate matter (ENVO:01000060) such as... | depth 36 m | reverse complement strand
GGCAGGCAAGAGGTCACCGGTTCGAATCCGGTATTCTCCACCCAAAGGGCTTTCAAATTATTGGAAGCCCTTTTTTATTTCTACACAATTTGCATGCAAACTGGTTTTAAATTAATATTGGTATCATTTGATACAAATTGGTCCATTTTAAAACTTCTTCACCGTTTACAGAATATTTTTTGAAAAAGAATCTACATTCATGGGGTGCTTTAACTTCAATATTAGATTAAGGAATCTAAGTTCCACAAAAGGTTAATTAACGAGAAAATTTAAAGAGATCACGAATGAGACTATCAAATAAATACTATTTCTCTTTTTAAATTTGTACTGTTAAACGGCCGATTTTCCGGAACCTATAAATATTCTCTTTTTTAAACCTGATAACTTTAAAAAAAGAGTTATTAATATTTTTTGTTGCACATCAAACATATCTCTAGTCACCAATATATTTTTATTTCATACCAATAATTAAGACCTTTATACAATGACAGCAGCAGAAATAAAACTTAAAGAACGTGTAAAAGAACTGACCTGTCTATACGAGGTAACATCAATCATTGTTAATTCTGATTACGAACAGCTTAGAAATTCATTAGAGGCAATTCTTTACTGTTTAAAGAGGGGGTGGCAGTTTAATGATGATACCGAGGCACATTTAATTACCAACGGTTACGAGGTAGAGACGGATGATTACGATTTGGATAGGGTCATACTAACCTCTGAAATCAAGATTTTCAATAAGATGGATGGTCGGATTACAGTCGGTTATCCAAAAGAGAAATACAATCAAAATGATTTCCTAAAGGAAGAGCAGACCTTGCTCGATAATATTAGCCTTGCGGTCGGGAATCTTCTGGAGCGTAAACAAATCCGTGACAGCGAAGCTGTTACAAGAAGGAAAATGGAACGTACGGATCGGTTACACATTCTTGGAGAAATCACGGCTGGAATCGCCCATGAATTGAATACGCCGCTGGCGAACATTCTCGGCTTTGCTGAATTATTGAAAGAAAAGGTCAGCAAGGAAAAAAATGTCCGTGACCTTGAAAAAATTATGGATAATGCCATTTTTAGCCGCGAAATCGTAAAAAAACTGATGTTCTTCGCCTGTGAAATGCCGCAGGAAATGAATTCCTTCGACTTGAAGCCTATTATAGAGAATGTACTAAAGTTGCTCGGACCTTCACTTCGTGAAAAGAAAATAAAACTTACCAAATCGTTCAGTAACGAGGTGATGGAACTTCGAGCGGATACCGTGCAATTGACGCAAGTACTTTTCAACCTAATTATGAACGCGGCCTATTATTCCCCTATTGCTGGGTCCATTGATGTAAACGTAATCGAAAAAAGAAAAAAAATCCGAATCCGCATTTCGGACGAAGGCAAAGGCATTACAACTGAAAATGAAGATAAAGTCTTTGAACCTTTTTTTACCACCAAACCCATTGGTGAAGGTTCAGGTTTGGGGCTAAGTGTTGTTCACGGTATCATCAGCAGTCATAAAGGAACTATTTCTCATAAACCGAATGTGCCTAAAGGGACTATCTTTACCGTTGATTTTCCTAAATTATAAGTATGACTTTACAGAAAGAGAACATTCTAATTGTAGATGACGACATTGATATTCTAGAGCTTTTACAAAGGCACTTGAAGTCAATGGATTATCACACCTACAAAGCCGTCTCCGTAAAAGAAGCCTTATATATCCTTAAAGACACCTATATTGATTTGTTGATAACGGATATACAAATGCCCGAGGTAGATGGACTACAATTAGTAAAGTTTGCCAATGAGCACTATCCTGAAATGCCGAAACTAGTCGTTACGGGATATCCTTCCGTTGATGGGGCCTTGGAAGTCATGAAATCTGGGGTAATAGATTATCTAAGCAAACCTTTCACAAAGGACGAATTAAAAAAGAGCATTGAAAAAGCGTTTAAGCAAGGTCCGCAAAGTCAAAAGAAAAAACCAATTCTTCCGCATGTGGTAAACAACAACCAAACTGAAATGGTCGGTGCGTCCGAAGCATTTAGCGCGGTGACCAACATCATAGAAAGAGTAAAAGATAATAAAGCTACGGTCATTATAAAGGGAGAAAGTGGTACAGGAAAAGAACTAGTAGCTCGGTCCATTCACTATTCCGGAAAGTTCTCGCGCGCCCCCTTTATTGCGGTAAACTGCGGTGCCATTCCAGAAAACTTACAAGAGGCCGAACTTTTTGGATATATGAAAGGTGCATTTACAGGAGCGAACGAAAATCGCAACGGCTTCTTTCAAGCGGCGCAGGGCGGAACGCTTTTTTTGGATGAGATCGGGACCGCATCGCTTGCAGTTCAGACCAAATTACTTCGAGCGTTACAAGAGAAAGAAATAACTAAGGTAGGTTCTCAAAAAGCCGAAAAAGTAGATATTCGGATTATCGCAGCGACAAATGCAGATTTATTAGAGGACATCAAAAATAAAAACTTTCGAGAAGACCTTTATTATCGACTCACTGTTGTTGAGATTACGGTACCGCCACTAAGAGAACGCAAATCGGATATTCCTTTATTGGTCGAAAAGTTCTTAAGAAAATATGGTGTTGAATACAAGGACCGATTGCTACGTATGTCACTGGAAGCGTTACAGGTTTTAGAACGCTATCATTGGCCAGGCAATATAAGGGAACTTGAAAATATTGTTCAGCGGGCTGTAATCATGTCCGATGGACTGATTGATGTGAAAGACCTACCAGATTTTTTAAAATTTCAGATTGAGTTTCCCCAGAACGGTTTCCTTACACTAAAAGCTATGGAAAAAGAATACGTACAACGTGTATTGGAGCACACAAAAGGTAACAAGACCAAAGCGGCTAAAATTCTACAGATAGACCGTAAGACCTTACGCGATAAATTAAACTAAAAAAATGGGGGATATTTCCCCACCTGAGGAAATTGTCCCCACTTTCCAAAACTTCCAAACCCATATTTTAAAATATTTATAACTGATTTTCAATATGTTATATATTTTGGCATGCGCTAATAAGTTTTAGGGCATGCCATTTGCCTTTAATGGAACGGACACAAACAATAGTATATGTTACTGTTTTTAGCATCGATTCAAAGCATTAGAATATCCCTTAATAAAAAGGGGTGCATCAATGATGAAATTAAAACAGGAAGCACGGATAGTGAAGTCAAATCTAAAAATGAAGAAAGATGAAGTACGGTAGTCTTGTTTTCTGCAAAAAAGATTTTGTGATTATAAAACAGTATCTGCAAATGGATTGTGCAATGGAGGACTATTCCCATAAGAATGTTTTGGAGATACTGGAAACGAAAATGAGTAATTCCATTATCCTGGAAGAAGAGCACCTACCGGCCGAGATTATCCAATTATACTCCAAGATCATTGTTAAGTGCGGATCTAAATGGAAAGAAACCTTTCAGATTGTGGCACCGAGTGAAGAAAATTTAAAGAGAAATAAAGTTTCGGTGATAAGCAGTTTGGGTGCATCGCTAATTGGGTTATCCAAAGGGGATAAAATCCAATTCGGCCTTCCTGGTAGTGTTTTGTCACTAACCGTTGAAAAAGTAAAACAACTTAAAAAGAAAATAAAAATTGATATCTCAGAAGATATCATCAAAGAATCTTTGCCAAAAGGATATACTAATTCATTAACCCTAAATAAACAATTATGATCAAATATGTAATTGCCCTATTATTCTCAGTAAGCATGTTGAGTGCCCAGAGCACCGTTAACCAAGAAGTGACCGACGTTAAAGTAGGTGATATCCTAGAAATCGGTAAACCTGAGACGAACACGTACAAACACATTAATTTTCCCAGAGCCAACTTCATTATCAAAAGAGGTGGTATCGCAAATTATAAGCGCGCGGAAGGAGAAAAAGTGGTCGTAACCGCCATAAAGGAAAAGAAAGACGGTACGACCCAAGTAAAAATTAAGCGAACCGATGGAAACCGTTTCTTTGGTAGTCACACCGTGGTATCGGCTGATTTTGAAAAGGCTTTGGCTTCCGGTGAGTTGGAGGTACTGTAAAAATTAATTGGTTGATGAAACCCGCTTGGTCTTTAAGAATTTGTTTTGCTCAACTAAAAGACAAGGCCAGGTGGGTTTATGGAAATGGAAAGACTACTCAAAATAGACAAATAGCCTTAAAAAATAGAGCCCATGTTCACAAAACTTACAATTCCACAACGTATACAAATAGGGTTGGTTCTGGTAGTGGCATTTTTGCTGGTGCTGGGCACAAATAGATTGGACCAAAGGCACTTTTCTACGATTCAAACTACAGTCAATTCGGTCTATAAGGACCGGGTCGTGGTACAGAATTTTATTTATCAGTTGACCACTATATTTCACGGTAAGGAATTACGGATTATCTCAAACGAAAACAATGCACCGATAGCAACTGAGAATCAAAAAGTACAGAAGCTATTGGTAGATTTTGAAGCCACACAATTGACCCCTAAAGAATTCAACTTACTTAACAAGCTTAAAAATCAGTTTTCAAAATTGCAGGAAATTGAAAATCGGATTACGGAAACATCAGGTAATGAACTGTCAACTTATACCGTAGCCGCTGGTAAAAAGCTGGAAGAAATGAGGTCAAGTCTAGATGGTCTCGCGAATATCCAGTTAGAGGAAAGTGAATTAATGACCCAATTATCGAACAAATCCTTGGGAATGAACATTCTACTTTCCAAACTTGAAGTTGCATTTATGGTGGTTATTGGAATCACTATGCTGGTATTGATATTTAATCCGATGAAGCTGCTTCACGCACATCCTAACGAGCCCTCCCCTAATTAACGTATACAGAATAAAACGGATGAAAAATTATAAACTAAGTATATGCAGCACTTGTCGCAATATGCTCCACTGTTCGTTGACAAGAAATCATCAAAATATTTACTCCTGTAGCGAGTACGTACATGAGTTGGACAAAGATTATTTTCCATTGACTCTAGTATCCCTTGAAATAACAAGTGAAGAACATTTTCAAAATGAACAGAATATAATCGTAATACTATAAAAATGACAACAAAATTAGCAATGCCATTGAAGCAACGTAAACAAGGTATGCTGGAAAATGTGATGCGCCAGTTCGATAACGCCGCAGATATCATAAACCTTAACGGCAACATCAGAAAAATTTTAGAGGTAACCAACAATGAGTTCGTGGTACATTTTCCTGTTCGTATGGATAATGGTGAAGTAACAATATTTACCGGATACCGCGTTCAACATAATAACGCATTAGGGCCCTACAAAGGAGGTTTACGCTATCACCCTACCGTAGATATCGATGCCGCACGGGCATTGGCAATGTGGATGACGTGGAAAACCTCATTGGCAGGTTTACCCTATGGTGGAGCTAAAGGGGGAATTCAACTTGATCCATCAAAATATTCAAAGGCAGAATTGGAACGTATTACAAGAAGGTTCACCTATGCTTTAGGTGATAACATTGGTCCGGAACTAGATATACCAGCGCCCGATGTAAACACCAACCCACAGACCATGGCCTGGATATTGGACACTTACATGTCCACAAAATCTCCAGCAGAACGTTCTACAAATATGCACGTAGTAACGGGAAAACCTATTGGTGCAGGTGGTTCCGAGGGACGGGACCGTGCCACAGGCTACGGTGTTTTCCTTACCATTAAATTCTGGGCGAATAGTAATAATATTTCTCTAAAAGGTAAAAAGTTCATTGTCCAAGGGTTTGGTAATGTTGGATATTGGGCCGCCCATTTTATGGAAAAAGAAGGTGCCCTTCTAACCGGTGTTCAAGATGCGTTCGGGACTATATATAATGAAAATGGTATTTCTGTAGAGAACCTCTTGGAATATACAAAAGGGAACAATGGAAGCATTCAAAATTTTAAAGGGTCGATAGGAATCGAAAATTCAGATTTTTTTGGTTTGGATTGTGATATCTGTATTCCAGCTGCACTGGGTAACCAAATAACCGCAGAAAATGCATCTAAAATAAGGGCCTATCTTATTGCGGAAGGAGCAAACGGACCTACAGATGTGGAAGCGGAAAAGATTCTACTTGAAAAAGGTATTGATATTATCCCGGATATTCTTTGCAATTCTGGCGGGGTCATAGGTAGTTATTTTGAGTGGCTACAGAACCGGAATGGTGAGATATGGCAATTGGAAGAGGTATTGACAAAGTTGGAAAAAAAGATGAAAGAATCCTTTACCAAAGTCATGGAAGTGTCTAAAGAAAAAAAAGTGGATATGCGTACGGCCGCCTTTATAATAGCGATACAGCGTTTGGAAGAAGCTTATGTACAAAGGGGAATATTTCCATAATTGGAACGAATAAATTTTGAAACTGGTTTTCAGATCGGATTTTAAATTAAATAGATAGGTAATGAAGCATGGAAATTTAATAATAGAGAAGAAAGAGTATGTGCTCCTGAAAAGGTTGATGAATCTATCGGGATATTATAAGGACGAGACACTGCGAAAGTCCGTAAAGAAATTATTGGGTGAGTTAGAATCCGCCAAGATCGTAGAAGATGCAAAAATGCCGGCCGATGTGGTCCGCTTTAATTCTGTAATTACAATCGGTTCAAAGGAAGGATGGCATAAAACATTTCAGTTGGTACTCCCTACCGAAAGTAATATAAAGGAGGATAAAATTTCAATTACAACCCCTATGGGAGCTGCCGTCATCGGCTATGCCGAGGGTGATACAATTATTTGGGAGTTTCCGAACGGTGTAAAGGAACTGACCATAGAAAAAATAAATCATGAAAAAAAACACATAAATCTAGATATGGTATTATGAACGGGACAAAAAAAATTTATACACATGAATCGGATGCCAGTATTATGGACAAGAAGGACAAAGCGGAGGTCGTAAATTGGGCCGAAGCCCTTTCTTATGTAAACGAAGAATTGGAATATCTGCTCAATATCGGAGACCGAATGTTACATAATAGGGAGCTTTACCAACAATTATTGTCCTTGAGAAGTGATAATACCTTGCATTTGGCTACGCTCCATCGCTATGAGAGCTCATTGGTAAGGCGATAGAGTGTGATACGGTAGCATGCGATACGTATTACTTACATCATCACGAAAAAAATCGAAACGTTTATATCGACCATCTCAAAAACTACAGAACAATAAAAACAAGGGTATTCTCAAAAATTTTGTCGAAAGTGGACACGCAGTAATATACTATTATCGGTGCTCAATTCAGAAAACGATTCAACATGCAAAAAAGGATTACTTAAGGTGTTGTCCATTCTACTTTAAAGAGGATTGGAATCATAATAAATTGTATTAAAGGATTTAACCTTTCCGCCAAAAATATTTTTTACATCTGGTAAATCCAGGACTTAAATTCTTAATAATAAGCAAATTAATGATGAAGAAAATTTTTACTAATTTAAAAGGCGACGTATTTGGCGGCATAACAGCAGGTATCGTAGCGCTGCCCTTGGCATTGGCTTTTGGTGTCAGTTCCGGAATGGGGCCAAGTGCAGGGCTATATGGTGCTATTTTTATTAGTTTTTTTGCCGCACTTTTTGGGGGTACGAACACACAGATTTCAGGCCCTACCGCTCCAATGACAGCCGTAAGCATGGTAGTCATTGCAGGTATTGTTGCGGTAAACGATGGTAGCTTAGAGAAAGCAATGCCCGCTATTTTATTGGTTTTTATTCTGGCTGGACTTATGCAGATCGGCCTCGGTCTTATGGGAATCGGAAGATATATACGGTATATCCCTTATCCAGTGGTTTCCGGATTTATGACGGCAATCGGGATTATTATCCTGGTGACCCAAATTCTCCCTTCCATTGGTTACTATCCCAAAGAGGATATCAATTTTGTTGAAGGGTTCAAACCTGAGGCCGAAGAGATAATTTTGGGTGACATCCTTAGGGAGGAGACCGGGGAAGGTATTTTGGTACTAGAGGATTTTCAAGAAACAATTGTCAGAGCAAATGAAGTAACTGATGAAGTTATTTTAAAGGAAGCCAAGACCTTGGCCAATAAAGAGACTTCGGGAGTTATAGGTGCTATTAAAGTACTTCCAAGAGCTTTACAGCACATCGATTGGCTGGAATTGATTCTAGCCTTATCCACAATTATTATCATTTATGGTTTTAAGAAAATTACCTCATCAATACCTAGTGCCTTGGTTGCCCTGCTTATAGTTTCTGGAGTAGCTTATGGTGTTGGGTTGGATTATCGCCCTATAGAACAGATTCCAGGTGGCTTTCCTTTACCCAACCTAAAAATTTTCACCCAATTTCAGCTAAGCTCAATTACCCCGTATATATTTACTGCCTTGACCCTCGCATTGTTAGGAGCCATTGATTCGCTGTTGACATCCGTTGTTGCTGATAACATGACCAAAACAAAGCACCGTCCAAATAAGGAGTTGATCGGGCAAGGAATAGGGAACAGCATAGCGGCAGTTTTTGGGGGTATTCCCGGAGCCGGTGCAACCATTCGTACCGTTGTAAATATAAATGCGGGAGGAAAAACAAAACTATCCGGTATGATCGCCGGCATTCTTCTGCTTATTATTCTATTGGCATTGGGCCCCATAGCCTCTCAAATTCCTGCCGCAGTTCTTGCTGGCATCTTGATTACAGTGGGAATCGGTGTCATGGATTATAAGGGCTTAAAGGCTATTCCTTTTATGCCCAAGGACGCCAAGTTAGGTCCTTTCAAATTTAGTTCAGAGGTAATAATTATGTTGGTAGTTATAATACTATCATCCGTTTGGAACCTAGTGTATGCCGTAGGGGTGGGTCTAATCATTGCCTCATTAATGTTCATGAAAAAAATGGGCGACCTTACGGCCGAACGCTCCGATGTGAAAACCTTAAAACGGGAAAAAGGCTGGGCCGACGAAGCGAATTTTCCCGAAAACCTAAAAGAAGAAGTCTTTATCAAACATCTTAAAGGTCCTCTATTCTTTGGTTCTACCAGCGAATTTCAAAATTTGGCCAATCAAATTCCAAGAACGGCACGTACTGTAATTATCAGAATGGGTCAAATGCAGTACTTAGATCAGTCCGGTCTGTATACGCTTGAAGATGTATTGCTAGACCTGAAGAAATCGAACATTAACGTTCTTTTAGTGGATGTATTGAAACAGCCTAGGTATATGATGGAACGGGTAAACATTATCCCAAACCTGATACCGGAAGAACATATATTCAAAAATTTTGCACAATGCCTTGGGTGGGTAAAGCAAAATGTAAAGGATACTATACAAATTATATAGACCACACTATGGGTCATAGTGTGAACTTTTAGTAGGGTATGGCAAAAGAACAACTCGACAAAGTAGCTGAGCGACAAGATTCGAATGATCCGATTAGAAAATTGGTAGACAGGTCGGAATACAGACATGTACCGGTTACCAAATATTGGACGAAATTGGCATTTTCTACCTTCGAGGATTCGGTATATCAGCACCTTTAAAGGCTCTTATTTTAATATTTGCTGTAGAGGTTATAACGCTAGTTAATTGTATGGCGCTACACTTTCAGCATCAAAATTAATATCGTGTATGCTTAAGAAAGGAACTAAAATATATAGCATCTTATTGGGTACGTGTCCTAGATACCATCAAGAAAATAGAAAAGGAAATAGAACCACTGAAAGAAAACGCTCCCCATAAAATAAATGGTAAAATGATTGTTGCTGGCATGAAAAAAGAGGGTAACCTATCCCATATTCACATCATCGTAAGCAGGAAGGATGTGACCAATTCGTTTAGCCTTTCCTCAGGATCAAAATATTAAGCTTCCGAAGTTCAAATGCACGGTTAGAAGGTGCAACGTGGTTTTAATAGAGATGGATTCTATGAAAAATCTGAACAGTTGTTTGATAAACTCTTTGGGTACAATCGAAACTTTGATTGTTAAAGGTGTTTTTTTGGCTCGCCACTAACTTGTTTATATAGATCTTTATACACTCATATTAGTGTAAAACCAATATAAGTGGCTATCCTTTTATTTGAACTTTGGTTAACCTAGGCGTTTTGATTTAATGACCGGTTCCAACTTTTTCTCTAGAAACATTTCAACCGAAGCTGACCAATGGTAGTCGTTTGGGTCTATCAAATTAAAAAGTAAGACTTTTGCCTTTTTATTTTCTTTTAAGGACTTCATTTCAAAATATTCATTTCTAGTGTTATCCCTAATATGTTCTAGTGCTCTTTTTCGGCTATTTGTCAAATGTCTTCCAACCTTAATCACCTTATCTTCAAAATAGAAAACATAGACACCTGGGTGATAAATATACTTTTTATCAGAACTAGCTAAATTCAATAGATTTTCTGCGATAATGATGAACTTATCTGATATAGAGCCGAATTCATTATTAAATTCATGCTCAATTTCCTGTAGTGTCATTTTAATCCTTTAATTGAATTTAACGAATTACGACATGGTGTCCTAATTCATGACCGTATCCATGAATATGGAATATTTCCAAAATCTTAGTATGGCATAATTAAAATACATCCTAAGATATAAGTGGCTAAAAC
>TARA_R110000744_G_scaffold2411_1_pt1 | contig 10541 bp, 6 predicted proteins | sample TARA_R110000744 | Tara Oceans TARA_R110000744 (sample SAMEA4398083) | marine metagenome | biome: Polar Biome; feature: [DCM] deep chlorophyll maximum layer (ENVO:01000326); material: water (ENVO:00002006), including particulate matter (ENVO:01000060) such as... | depth 36 m | reverse complement strand
TATAAATAGGAGTATAACTACTAGTGGTTGTCATAGCGTCATCCTCAATAGTTACGGCATTAGTGCTTATATTAGTAACTCTACCTATTACTTGATACCTAATTCTATCTACTAATAAATCCCCCACTATACAGTTAGGAGTAGAGGCAAAAGTAGCGACTTTAGCACTCCATGAGTTAATAGTTCCAGCCAAATCAATAGTATGGGAAAAGTTTTTATGGTTGCCTTGTAATACTGTTTCTGTATCTTGCTTATTTTCTGGATTTATAGGATTCCACATTACATCATAAACACATTCAGTTAATCTCATTAAACCAAACCTAGTTAAAGTAGATAGTGTAGAGACTGAATTAGCATCTATTTTATCACACTCTATGATATTATTATGTTTATAGGAAGTATCTAAATAGGTTAATCTAGAAGTTCCGCCCGAAGTAGATTCTTTTTGTTGGGAAGAATTAGATATAGTGGGTTTTCCCATAGTTAATAGACCATATTTACGAATGTCTGTTGTTACTGCATTTAAAAGACTATCCTTTCTACTAGATGAGTATAAATATTTATCCGAATTGACAAACAAGAAAAACCTAGAAGCCGTTGGGTCTATTTGATAAAAATTACTTTTACTCAGGATAGTTGGTAAGTGAGTATTGTTAGTGGCACTACCAATTTGCTCAATAGGAATAACTGTTTTAAAGTTAGATAGTAAATTTAATCCCGCCCCATCAGTTCCAGTATTAGGGAATAACTTTCTATCAAAATAATTTGAACCAGTAATAGGAACAATTCCTCTTTGTTCAACAGGCCACACTGAATTAGGATTAGTTCCTGTTCTATTTACTCCATAATAACCAGAGCCTGAGGGATTAGTTCTATGTTTATATGCAGTAGCATAATACTTTCCTTCGGGTTCATTACCATAAACACTTTTATTATTTCCATGTTCATAATTAACATGGTCATTAAAACCAACAGAATGAAAATCAAAACTAGCCCCAATATTTCCTTTTTCTACACTAATTAATCTAAAAATAGATGAACCAAATGTTTCAGCATGTGATTTTTGATTACCGTCATTATATAGAGCATAGTCATATAAAGTATTATTTGGCCCTAATAGACCAACTACTTTTCCTCCATGCAAATGTGCGCCATTGACAAAGTGTAAATCATGTTGTTTTTTATCTGCACCCCAAGTGGTGCTAGCAAGACCATAAATACCAACCCCATTATCTACTAAAGATATTTCAATAGACTGTTGTAGTAAAACAGTATGATTGTCTCCGCTTGTTGGAAGTTTCCACGCTAAAACTCTCCCTATGAATTGAGTTACATTCCCGCTTGTATCTCCTATGTATATGGGGTCATTATATTCAAGGCTGGATAAAAGAGTTATTTGAGCATTAGTGGGGCCATCTATTATAACACATGCTATATTAGGTAAATCCGTAGAGTCTTGATTAATAGTAGCACCTAAGTAGACGAATGAAGCATCATTAGTATTGGCATAATTAATTTGGCTTCTGCCTAAAGTTATTGGAATATAAGGGGCTAATTTAACAATAGAATTATTATTATCTTCTTCTACTGAAATAATAGTAAAATCCATTAAGGTATTTATTGTTTTTCTACCAACTGAATTCGCCATAAAAACTGAATCTGAATCTATTCTAGATATAACATTTATATCATACCCGATAGAATTAGGATTACTATTCCCGCTAGTTCCTGCTAAAGACCCTGATTCAACTAAAGCACTAGTATAACCAGTCAAATCTACTCCATCTTTAAAGAAAATACCTTTATCACTAGCACCATTTAAGTCAGTAGAACTATCTATATAAGGATTAGTAGAAAGGGCTTTATTATACATATCTTTCTGTATAGTTTCTTTCCATAGTTTAGTTCCAGCAACGCCCATTACTTTAGGGTAATCTACTAGAACTACACTATTACCGCTGGAAGTAACGCTAACCTCCCCTATATATCCCCATTCTGTCCATAGATGAGTTCCTTTATTAAATGTATAATTAGCACTTAAGGCAATAGTTTTACTATTAAATAGTATAGTGCCAGTTACGCCAGTTACGCCATTACTAATTATGGCTAAAGGATTATAAGGACTAAAACTACTATACATTATATCTGCTGAAAACTCAGTGTCTTTATTTGTTATAGGGTCAATTAATTTAGAAAAGTTACTTCTTCCTTCTATTGTAATAGAAGGAATGTTATTTTCTATGGTTCTATTTATTTTCTCTACTCTACCATTAAATACTTCATATAAAAGAGTATATTCTCCTTTAGCGTATTGAAGTCCAGTAGTAGTTTCTTGCCTAGTTCCATACCCACGAAGGTTAGCATCAAAGGTTAAATACAGTAATTTATACTTATTAGTTACTCCCACAGGGGGCGCAACTAACGATACTTCCACTCCTTTAAATGCTTTACTATGAAGAATTAATTTCATCTTATTAGTTCTATTATCTACAAAATCAATATCGGTTAATAGACTATTATCTTGACAATTAAAGGCTCTTCTATAAATCTTAGTTCCTGCTGTAAAAGTATCTAAATCAAAAGAAGTAGCAAAAGTAGAATCAGTATCTAATCGGCTATATGTTGTTAATGCTATTCTGGTAGCACTCACTGTTCCATCCACCCAACATATTCTATTTCCTATTTTAACTTCATCATATTCTCTAAGATAGTAAGCAAGTTGTTGAGGTAATCCACTATTACTAAAATCTACATCATATTGACGAGTAGAATGAAAAGCCTCTATTTCTGCTATTTCTTTCCATTCATGGAAAGAATCACGACCTATACTTTGACGAACAACATAAGCATCATTTAAATTTATTTTCTTACCATAAATTTTACTAGTATCTATTATCTTACTTTCCGAATACCCAGATTTACCATCAACTGTTTCTTGAATAAAAGAAGAAACTACACTAGGTAATAGATTTGATTTAGAGGGAGATGAGCCATAGCGCAAATATCTATATGGGCCAGTAGAAGCACCTAAATTTTGAGTATCAGCATATGAATCAGTGGCACTTCTTCTAGCATTTATAAAGTATTGGTCATAATCAGAATGAAGTAAGTAGTTTTGCGCTGTGCTGCCTTCATTAAATTGCTTTATGTCTGGGTCATCTCTATTCTTTAAGTTATCCCCAGTAGTAATATTATAAGAAAACTTACTATAATCAATCACTTTATTTCTATATTCATCAACAACCGTAAATGGTGCTATTGCAGAAGGGGAAGACATATTAATACTACTTCCACTACTAGCAACTCCCATTTTTGCAAAATACTTAGTGTTGTGGTTAAGTTCACCTGATTTATTTAATTTACTATCATAAAAATACCATAGTGGTCTAGAACAAACTACCTCAACATGGGGAGTGCTTTTTAACCCTAAAGAAATAGCATGTATAGTATTACTTACAGCCGGCCCTTTGAAAACCATAAACTTAACATCTTTGTTTATTTGGTTTCCTAATGAGGGTTCAAATTCAATCTTATCCCCGTCTACATCAGCACCCTCAATAGATGTAATTTTAGCAATATGATGTAAATTAGCATCATCTGAATGCAATAGAACAAAATAATCATTAACTGTTATGTCAATGCTGGCTAGATTTAACCCAGTGCCTTTCTCAGCATTGTAGGTAAAAATGCTAAAACCGTCACTAATTTGTTGAGTTGAATACTCCGTTATTAAACCTGCACTTGAAACCGGCTCATATATAGTAGTGGTGTCTGTGCCATTTGAGTCAATAATACCAAACACTCTATTTGTGGCATCTGCTGTCAAAGCAGCATCTAAGAATGGATTAGTAGGGGTATTAAAGTTGTTATCACTAGCAGCATTATGTAAGGTTTTAAGCCCAGAAATAACTATTACACTCACAGGTCTTCCTCCTCAAATCTAAGATAAAGTAGGGTTTCACTATATTTAGGAACTAGAGTATTTAAATGAGTGTATTTAGATTTATTTTCTCTTTCAAAACTCATTTCATGCATCTCGCCCATAAATTGCTTTGCCGTATCAGCCTTATTAGCAGTCCATTGAGGGTCGAATATACCGCCTGATGGAGTGTCATTAGCAGAGGCGGTATTTCGGCCAATTATAATATCCGACCTATCTAATACAAAAACGGGAGAACTGCTTGCTCTAAGTCCACTACCTACTAAAACACCATTATAATAAATACTAGTTCTTTTAGAAATTTCATTGTAACTTACTGCTATATGATGAGTGTCATGCACATATTTAGGTTCTTTATAGGACTCTACAAATAACCTGTCTTGATTAGAAATTGATAAGTTATCAGCAAAAACAAACTGGTTTCCATTCCCATACCCAGTAACTCTACCAATAGAAGTAAAATCAAAGCCACTTTTAGTAAATATTTCAGATGTTATAGGAACATAAGGAAAGCCACCCGAATTAAGACCGACAATAAAAGTATTTGCATTAGTAATGCTTTCACCAGCATGTCCTATGTCATCAAACTCTCTAAAACCATCTTCATTAAATCCTTCTAAACTATTATTATATCTATTATTACCTAATTCTTCTAGTCTTTCTTTAGAGGCTACAAAAACAGTAGAACTGTCTATGGTAACAGTTGAAGAATCATAATAAGAAACTCTAATCTTATATTCAGCCGGACTATTAGAAATATAACCAGTGTAAATACTATTAGAAGCAGTTCCATTAGGAGTATCATTAACTAAACTAATAGAAAACTTAGAATTATAAAATATTAGCATTTCATAATTGGCTCTATCACCTTGAGGCAAATAAGCATGACTAAATCTATTGGCACTCGTAATGTTTGCTGGCATAACCTGTTCGGTAACGACGCTAGCCACTCTATCACGGGGGTTGGTTTCACCATTTATGTCATACGGAGTTACAATTGCCTCAAAGGAAAAAGACCCCTCATGCGCCCATAACCCATAGGGTATATCATCAGTTGTGTCACTTGGCGTTCCCTCTACATCGGGTATATTTTCAGTATAACCTATTTTAACATAAGCGTTACACATGATTGGAAACACCAAACATTTTTGATTACCTACATAAATATCATACATAATATCACTTCAAGGGAAAATGCTGGCTTGTCTAAAAGTCATATTAAAAGTAACTTCTACTGTTTCTGCATCTAAAGTGTAGTCAAAAGATTCAATAAAACCTTTAATTCCTTCTCCTCCTTCATTAACATCCGAGATTTCGGAAAAAGGAAACGCCACTAATTCATTATCTTTTTCTAGGGCTATGCCTCTAGAAGCAAAATTCAAAGGTATTTTAATAGTAGAATTTCTTTGGGTATAGGTAGAAGAAACTTTAGAATCAATAAAGATAGTTAATTCGTTTATGTTTTGGTATTTGGCAAGTCCTGATGAATCTACATTAGCACCAATCATTTGAGCCACTTCATGTGCAGTAAAGTCTCTAGCAATAGGACTCCCACTACTTTTAGTGTGGCTTCTTTTAAGACTCATATCTCTTATAACTCCACCTAATGTAATAGATTTAGAAGCCATTCCTAAATCAACCCCTACTGTAATAGATTCTCCTCTAGCAATACTAGATAAAGGTATGGGAAAAGCAGGAACAGTTCTTTGAATCTGAACATTAACTGTTGAAACTAATAACGGGATAACATCTAAACTCAAGTCATTGGTTGAGTTATCAAAAGCGTTTAATTTTAGATATACATATGACATTCATCTCACCTCATAGTTCCCGAAGAAGTTCTTCTGTTAATTTTGTTATTTACCATGTTACCTATTTTATCAGCAATACGGCGCAGTTCAGTGTCGGAAGTATCTTTAGCATTGATAGTAATGTTAATGTTATTTGTTACACCACCCATCATTTGTTTAGATTCAGCATTAGAATGAACTCTAGAACCTTTTGGTAATCGAACTAATTCCGGCCCTTCTTCCCCAACAAGATTAACTCTACCGTCAGTTACTCCGCCTCTAGCCTTTCCTCCACCAAACCAACCCCTACCATCACCAGTAATTGTATTCTGAGTTCTGTCAAAAATACCTTTATCTTGGTCGTCTTCAAGAGCCTCTCTTATTTTAGTAGCGGTGTCGGATATAAAATCCATTATGAATTTAAAAGGGGCAAGAATAGTGCTTATTACAATATCTATGTGTTTAATTAACAATAAAACTAATAAACCTATTGCAACACCAATCAACACAGCCAACACAATCGGCCAAGTGAAGAAGAACACAGCGACGGCTAGTGCAATAGCAGCAATAATTACAATAGTAGCATAAAGAGCCGGCCCTTCCATATTAGAAACTATCCACTTACCTACCGCATACATAAGTATTCCTACGGCAAGAATAACTATAATAGGTGCGCCCAACATATAAGCAGCAATCATACCAAGAACTGCTACTACAAGACCTACCACTTTTCCAACCGATTCCATATCTGCTTTAAGACCCATAGCCCAATTCCACGCTTGAAGTAATAAATCAGCAGCAACGAATGCTAAAAAGGTAATTAGAGTTCCTAAAAGTATTACTATAATACCCCATGCTATCTGTAATAAACCCAAAGCAATCATTCCTAGTCCTGTAATTAAATCCATCATAGTTCCTCCATTAAAAACTGAATTCCATATTTTACTAATCCCCTCAAAAATAGTGCCAAATCCTTTCATAAATTGACCAATCCCATAACTAAGAACAGCCATAGCGGGTTTAATTGCTTTTTTGATTGAAGGCCAAATTGCTCGTAATACAATTAAACCAGCGAGTAGAGAAACCAACCCTATTAATATAGCCCCAATAGCAGTTCTTAAATACATTTGTAGAAGACCTTGAACTGACCTAAAGAATCCTTTAACAGAATTAGCCATCTTCTTAAATTTACTAAAAAATTTATTTCGTTTCATTCTGTCCTTCATGTTCTTTTTTATTTCTTTAAACTCTCTTTGTTGCAATTTACCAGCAAAAATTTCTCTTTTGGTTTCTTTAATAACTGTATCTCTTTTCCCTTTCTCCTTTCGTGCGGAGGTTAATTGTTTACCAATAGGAGATGATTCAAGTTCTTCCATCATTTTCTTTTTATCTTTTGTATATTTTCTATTTGCTTCGGAAAGAGAATCTCCAGTTCGTTTACCAAGTTTCTTAATAACTTCCTCTTCCATTTTTTCTTTTGCTTCCACTATTTGTTTAGCCAAAAGAAGAGATACTGATTGTTCATGCTTTAGGAGTTTTTCTCTTTTTTCTATTCCCTGAGTAAAATTCTGCAAATCAGTTGCGGCTTTAGTTTGTATAACTTTTAAAGCGTTGTTTTTTATGGTAGTTGCCGCATCTATTTCTGCATTGAGTTTATCGGTAATTACTTTTGAGTCAGACTTTATTTTTGCTTTTTCAGCCAACTTGTCGGCCTTATTCAGTATCTTTGTTCTTGATTTCATTAATTTTACAAAAGATTTATTTTCTCTCATTTCCTTAACTTTAGAATAAAGTGCATGGTCTTCATCAATAACTTTTCCACTCATAGCAATTTTTGTAATTGATGGCCCCGAAGAACTATCGGCTTTTTTCATTCGCTTTTTCATTGTTTTCATTTCTATTGCTGCTAATGCTTTAGCATCTTTTATAGCCTTTGCTGTTTCTATTCGTTTAGTTTTACCGCTAAATACTCTACCAAAACCCTTACCTACTTTCTTAAAAAGATTATCAGTTTCTGCTAAGTCTCCCTTAAAGAGCCTAACAGTTCCACCCATAAATCTAAGAACAGTTGAAAATTTATTTGCTATTCTAAACATTCCGGGCGGTAAAAACCCATACATGATTTTTCTAGCAATAGTGGCTTCTACTCCAAGGATTTTAACTTGTTCATTAGCAGAAGATAAGGCTAAATCTAAATACTCAAACATATTTCCGCCTTGTTCAGCGGCAGTATATAACTTATAAGTGTTATAACTTAGTAACTCAAATTGTTTGTTTTGTTGATTTAGTAATGGTATAGATTTATTTAAGGCTTTTCCTCTTCTAGCATACTGTTCAGTTAATTCTTGACCAATTTTAATTGAGTCTTTTTTAGTCTTGTTACTAGAAGCAGTTACCTTTTCTGCTTTAAGCATCATATTTGCTAATTTTTCTACTAGCCCTGTAAGGTCTTTTATATCCTTAGCATTAGTAGTAGCAGACATTCTATCACTTCACCTTTTGGGCTTTTTGTAGTTCTTCAGCCTCTAATTGTTTAATACCCTTATGTATAGCCAACATATCTTTAATTAAAGAAGCGGGCATAGCATAAACTTCTAAAGGACTTATCCCGAAAGTTGTTGCTATAAGATATACGACTAATTGAGATGCAATCTTTGGAGAGGTTTCACCTCCCTTAAGTGCTCTCATTATTGCTCGTTTTTTTCGTCATCCTCCGAAACACTATCTAAAGGATTTGGGAGGATGTCTTTAAGTTGATTACCCACATATGGGGTTAATCTGAGAATATCAATAACTGACAAATTAGGTTCAGTCTTTACAATAAAGTTCTCAACCATATACTTAAACATAGCATTTAAGTCAATGTCCATTGTTTGCTTCTTAGCATCAATGTTCATAAGACTATTCATGGCTTTATCCACTTCTAGCCATGACGGGTCTTTAACCCATACTTTTAAAAACTCTTCTTTTTCGGGTGCTACCTTAATATAGTGTAGCGTAGGCTCAGTAAGTGCAAATAATACACTCTTATCAGTTATAATTTTTTTATCGCTTAACATGTTATCCACCTTTTTTTTTACCAACAAACATACAAACGGTGTTGGTGGAATGTAACTATTCTAATTTAGATTTTTTAGGAGTCTCCTTAACGGCTTCTTTTTCAGAAGTTACTTTTTTTGGAATTTTTTTCTTTGGTTTAGTGGTCGCTTCTACTGATAGCATTTTAAGTCTTTCAGCATAAGTATATCCTTGACCCAAAATAATCACCCCTGTAATATCCAATGTGTTTCTACTGAACAACTTGTCAAACTTCTAGGTTTAATAACTCCTTCAAGAGTAATTGGGCCTTTATCTTCAGGAATGGTAATAGTGGCAGTATTTAACAAATAGTCTTGAAGATTAAGAGTCATTGATTCAGCACCTTTAGTAAAAGTTAAGGTCAATAGATTAGATGAACCATTAGTTGCATATTCTTCATCAGTGGTTAAAGCAGTATATAGAGCATCATCAGTAATCATTCCTGTAAATTGCACTTCATAATCTCTTTGGGCTGGTATTGCCTCTTTAATAGACCTATTACCTGCACCTAAGTATCTCTTATCTTGTAAGTTATTATTAATAGTTAATGTCATATTAGTTATCTTTAGGAATGTTTGTCCAAATGCACTAAGGCTTCCTCCAGAATAGAAGAAGGGGTCAGAAAAAGCATCTAAACTAGTGTTATAATTAAATAAAGCAGTATTATCAGTAACGCCTCTTCTTGCTTCATATGTTTCTCCACGAATATTATTAATGGTTCTAGTATTTAGATTCATTGCCATTTTAACTTCTTCGTTTTCATTAGCACTTAAGGATATATCATTTACTCTATTCCCTCTAGCAATTCTAACAAAGGTATTATCTTCGGCATTAGAATCTCCATCAGTAGTTAATTCAAGAGGGTTCTTGGTTAATGTTTGTTCTAAAGCAAAAGAAGGTAAGTCACTTCCATTTGCTTCTGTAAAGCCATAAGTAATCAATGTGCTAGTAGTGGTTGGTAATGTTAATGTTCTAATGTTAGCCTTTGCTGCAAAATCAACAGGTAGTAGCGGAGGAGTAATTAGTCTATCACTTGTCAATGACCTATAAAAGAATGGGCCTTGTGTTAAATGAGCAGTAGTATTAAAGTAGACTTCATTCTCCCCTAATCCAGTATAATAATTAGAAGGGTCAGTTGGGTCTGCTTCTGCATCAGGAGTAAGAGTAGAACAATTACCTAATACATAATACATCCAAGCAAAATGATTAGCAATTACATTGATAGTTCCTCCCGAAGAAGTTTCAATTCCTTTATATTGGTGAGTCCAATTCCTTGAACCTCCGAGAGAAGTATTAAGTTGTTTAGCCTCTACTTCCATGTTTGGGAAAGTGGCTGATTCAACTAAACCTAGCCAATTATCTGAATTAAGTGCTGCAACAGTAGAAGCGGCTCTAGGGGCAGGACATGGTGCGCCATAACTTCTTAGAATATAATAGCCACCAGTTACTACTGCGCCTATTGCGGGTGTAAAATTAATATCATTATCAGTATTGCTTGTTACAGTATGAGAAGATTGTAAAACAACAGGAGAACCTGCATAAAAATCTAAGGTGCAACCGATGTATAAATCAGTAACTAATCTCATAGCCACTAGTCCGGTAGTATCGAGAGCAACAGTAGTATGGCCGTTTGCGGGTGCAGACTCGGCTTCAACATAAAAATCTAATTCTGGTATGAATGTTAAACTTGCGCCGCTTCCTAAAAATATATTACTGTTTACCATGTTATCTCT
>TARA_R110000744_G_scaffold374796_1_pt1 | contig 10576 bp, 13 predicted proteins | sample TARA_R110000744 | Tara Oceans TARA_R110000744 (sample SAMEA4398083) | marine metagenome | biome: Polar Biome; feature: [DCM] deep chlorophyll maximum layer (ENVO:01000326); material: water (ENVO:00002006), including particulate matter (ENVO:01000060) such as... | depth 36 m | reverse complement strand
ATACAAATATAACCCCAAATCACATATTACATCGCAAATGAATTACTGGACATATACCACAACATATAATAATTTAGAGTTCGAATATATTTATATCCATGGAACTTAAATTAATAAAAAATAAGTTGAAGTGAATAAAAAAGCAACTTTACTTATCATATAAAGACACCTTGGATATTAATAAAATATTTGGAACTTTTGGATCGTCATCCCGAGATGATGGTGGGTTTCTCCATTCCCCCTTCTTAATTCAAAAGGTGGATATTGAAGAAAATCACCCTAGGTATTATGTTAGAATGTTTATTAAATTGATATTAAATTATACTGATTATAATAATGAACTTGTAAAATTATTAGGATCATCTGACAATGAATTAGATGTAAATGAAATTTCTAGGGCTGGAGAGATTATGCTATACGAAAGAGCATATAACTATTTAGTAAAATTAGATATAAAGGATAAATATCATGCCAAAATATTAACCGAAGAATACAATAAAAAATTAGAAAAGGCTTTATTAAAAATTTTAAAGTTTTATGAGGTGGAGGAAGAATATGAAAAATGTGCCTTACTTAAACAATACCTTGATTTCCCAAGTTTTCCATCGTAACTTGGAGACAAATCGAAAAAATAAAAAATAAAATGCAATACAGAAAACACATCATACAGAAACTTGAGAATCTTGAAGGAAAATTGAAACATATAGATTTCTACAATGGGAGAGGGGATAAGAAAGAGATTGAAACCGCAAGAAAAAAATGTGAGGAGTTAGTAGAAGAGATTAAATCTTCTATTGAACGTGAACCTCAAACCCCTAACGAAATAAATAAATACTAATATGTTAACAGCAGAACAAATCCAAGGTAATTGGGAAGAATTTATATCTAACATAGAAACCCATATTACAGGAGATAGAAAAAATCTACTACTAGAGTTCTATAACAAATACCAAGATCGCCTCATATTAATGCCAGCGGCTCATAAGAAAGAGTATCACAACTCATTTCCAGGTGGGTATATTGACCATGTTAATCGAGTAGTTAGATGTGCTATAAAGCAATCTAAATTATGGGAGGAAGAAGGTGCAGATATGTCTACTTTCACTCAAGAGGAATTAATATTCTCAGCAATTAATCATGATTTAGGAAAAATGGGAGACTCAGAACATGAATCCTATATACCTCAGACTGATAAGTGGAGGAGAGAGAAATTAGGTGAAGATTATATGTTTAACAAATCTCTAGCGTTTGCTGCGGTTCCAGATAGGGGGTTATTTTTACTCCAGGAACATAATATTAAGTATACTTTTAATGAAATGGTTGCAATTCAGACTCATGATGGTCTATATGATCCAGCAAATGAAAAATACTTAAAAAGTTATAGTCCCGAGCAAAAACCACGAACATCTCTCCCATTCATTCTCCACCAAGGTGATATGATGGCTGCCAGGATTGAATTCGAAGTTGAGTGGTTACCTAAATTTAAAAATTCCGTGCCACCCCATAATAAAAATCGTACATTGACGACGGAAGTTAAAAAATCAACAAAGGAAAAAGCACTCTCCCAAATCCAGAGTGAGGGTCTTAAGAAAATTTTTGACAAATTATGATAGAAACAATAGTTATTAGCATTTTAGGGGTTTTAGTTGTGATTCTCGGATTTACAACCTACAACCTCTTACGTAAAAATGAAAAAGCAGAAGATATACTGGCTTCTTACCAAGTATATTTAGATCAATTAAGTAGAATTATAGAACTGTCTGATGAGAAATTAAAGAAAATCGACGAAAGGGAAATCTTCAAAAGTGATGATGAAGTTGGCTTTATGTTTGAACAAATTAAAAATCTACAGAAGGTTCTATCCAATTTCAGGATAGACAAATTATGAGTACACTCCCCCCAAGAAGAAGGAAAAAGAAAACCAAAAATATGTATTTTACCCAGGATACAGAAGATGCTATTGTTAGATACAATGGCTCTTCTGATCCCAAAGAGAGAAGTAAAATATATGAAAGAGAAATTCATTACGGTTTTTTTAAATTAACCGAAAACATTATCCATACCTTTAAGTTTTATTATACTGAGGTAAGTGATATTGAACATCTCCAACATGAAGTTATAACATTTTTACTAGATAAAATTCATTTATTTGATCCTACTCGGGGGTTTAAAGCATTTTCCTACTTTGGAACTATTGCTAAAAGATATTTAATAATACAGAATACAAAAAATTATAAAAAAAGGGTAGATAAGGCACCTATAGAGGAATTACATCATTCTTTAAAACACTCTTATAGTGACGACTATGATTCTATGGAAAAAGACAACCTGTCAGATTTTATGGATGAATACGTAGAATATTGTACTGAAAACATTTACATTTTATTTTCCAAAGAAAAAGATGCAGTGGTAGCGGATGCAATTCTAGAATTATTTAGGAAAAGAGAATTTATGGATATTTTCAACAAAAAAGCACTCTATTTATGTATACGTGAAATGGTAGACGTTAAAACCCCACACATAACTCGAGTTGCGGATCAATTAGGAACCATATATAAAAAATATTACCTCTTTTATAAAGAAAACGGGTATACAAATTTTAATTAAACCCATATTTATTGGCATGGGACAATTAGACAAAAAAATATTTGGTAAAAAGAAATTCTCTGATATTTTGGAGGAAATCTATAATAATCAAAAGAAAAAAGAAGAACAAATTTCAACTCTTATCTCGGAACTTAAACCCCTTATTCAAGATATAGGGGATGCTACTTTAATCGTTCCACTTCTAAAAGAGTACTTAGAAATATCTGTTAAAAATGATGAGCAATTAATTAAAATGGCTACTATCGTTCAACGTGCTGTTCAAAATGAAGATGGAGATGATGGGAACTTTGGTATGACCGAAGATGAGAAACAACAACTATTAAATGAGGTGAAGAAATTTAACGAGGATAAGAAAAAATAATGGCGTTTCAACTAGGAGTTAATAGCTCATCACCCTCTTCTACACCTTCCTCTCTTTCTAGTAATTTAGTTTTAAGAGATGTTAGGGTTAGGGATATAATCTTATCCCCCAACCACCCTAGATTCATAGAAATGGGAGAATGGTCGGGTATTGGTACAATAATATATGATTCAGTTAATGTAGGAGGACAAGCTCCTTCAAATAACAATATTAATTATGCTAAACCTATATCTTCTAATTCTAAATTCTACCCCCTAATAAATGAAATAGTTGCAATTGTTAGTATTGCGGATCCCCTTGAAAGTCAAACTAACGCATCTGAGAAATTGTCATTTTACTTTCCCCCTACAAATTTATGGAATAGTCAACACCATAATGCACTTCCCGATTCAAGAGCCCAAAATCCATTTACTAAATCAAAATCACTTAGTGAAATAATTCAAGGATCCCCTAATTATGAATCTGTAGAGGAGGATTCTATAGTTTTAGGGACTACATTTAAAGAAAAAAATCAAGTTTTTCCTTTATATTTTTATGAAGGGGATTATATTTTAGAAGGAAGGTGGGGTAATACCCTACGCTTTGGAAGTACTGTAAAATTCCCTGATTTTCCTAATAAATGGTCTAGTGAAGGTAATGAGGGGGACCCTATTACCATATTAAGAGTGGGAAACCCCAACCCAACAACAACTCAAGGGGGTTGGATACCGACAACAGAAGACACAACTAAAGATTTATCTTCAATCTATCTTACAAGTACCCAAAAAATTCCCTTTTACCCATCTAGTTTTAAAACAGATTCATTTGGGAATGACCCAGCACCTACCACCCCAGCAGAATATCAGGGAAATCAAATAATATTAGATTCGGGGAGATTAATACTAAATGCTAAGTTAGATGGAGTTTTAATTAGTTCACCAACAACTATCCATTTAAGTGCTGGGGACTCTATTAATTTAGATAGTAGTAAGAGAATAGTTTTATCTACGGGAGAAATTAATTTAATTAGTAGGGATGCAAATCAAAGGGCAGTCTTAGGTGATGTCTTATTATTAGAACTTCAAAAGTTACTACCCGCATTAGAGGGATTAGCAAAGGCATGTAAAACAGCAAGCGCCGGCCCCTATCCTATAACTACTTTAATGTCCATAGGTCCAGCATTAGAAACTGCGATAGGAGTATTTAACAAATCCCTAAATGGTACCAATCCAAAAATATTATCTAGAAAAGTTAAATTACAATAATGGCTTTTTTCCCACCTGCAAAATATAATTTTACTTCCCTATACATTCTTAGTAATGGGTACTATATAGATTTTAAAACCTTAGGACCCAAAAAGTCAGCACAAACAAAAACACCCGAAGGTGCTTTATGGGCTGAAGGTAATTTGTCCTTTTCGGCTCCTGCAGAAATTCTAATTAACGAGGCTATAACAAACCTATCATCTCAATTAGGGATTCCTAATTTAGAATTGACGGAAATTATAGAAAAATCACCTCCCCCACCTAAAATTTCTACTCCTCAATTTACAATAAAAGGTAAAATTGTAGATGTTAAGGGAAATCCTATAGTTAATTCAATTATTAATCCTATTTTAATAGAATTTCCACCACCACCTCCACCTTTACCAGCACCTGGAAATCCAGATATAGAAGGATATACTGATTTTGAAACTAAAATTTCTACATTACCTACTTTAATAATAATAGACTCTACAAAGGTTAATGATAAGGGTGAATTTGAAATAGAATATTTAGGATCTGAATTAGTAGATTTTGATGTATCCTATATAGAGATAAAAGCAGAACATTTCTTTTCTAAATCTATAGGTCCTAAATTAGTAAAAACGGGAGAGGAAAACGTAAAGAAAACAATCACAAGAAGTACATATGAGGGATCATTAATATTATCAAATGGCTTATTAACATCAGACGATGGTACTTTTACATACACCGCTGACTATACAGATGCGATCACCCAAAAGACAGTTACAGGTATAGGTTCATCTATAGATAGGGAAATAGCAAAGAAAATGGCACGCTCAAATGCCGAGAAACTTATCTCCCCTTCTACTACATCCGAAACGACTATAACAATTAGTATATATGATGTTGGGAGAATTACACTTGAATCAGTTGTAATCGATTTAGAAAAAGAAGACGCTAATATTAAAAAACGAGTTCAAGCAATTGAAAATTTTGAAATTGAAGCGATGGGGAAAAGTCAATTATCTTTTGAGGTAAAAGCAAGTACTTTATTTAATGAACAGAAAGAGAATTTAAAACAAATTTTAATCCCGAGAATTTTATCTATTATATCAAAATTTGGACCCCAAATAGTCAATAGTATAGTAAATAAAAATAAAAATCCTTTCGGTGATAAGGTATGCCCCCCTAAGGAAGTAATCTTAGAAGCTATAAGAAAAAGAAACCAATTAGTTAAACAATTAAATAATATATATAAGATAGTAAGAGAAATTACTGATATCTTAGAAATAACTAATGCCCTTATTATAGGAACGAAGATAGCATTGGGCATTGCAAAATTCCTCCCATCCCCACCATTCGCACCCACAACATTAACAGCGGATGGTGCCTCTGGATTAAGAAGAGTTTTAGAAAAAGCAGGAATTGTAGTTAATATTTTAACAATAACAGGAGCTATTATAGGAGCAACCCTAGCTATTGTAATAGAATTACTAAATAGTCTAGACTTTTTAATTCAAGAATGTTCTGAGGAACTTAATGAGGAGGGAGAATTTACAGTACCTTTTGTAGAAATAAATGATGAGTTAAATACCTTTGTAAATTCAAGTGGTCAAGTAGAGGGTATGATTGATCCTTTAACAGGACAACCCCTCCCTTATAAAGGATTTACATTTGAAATTAAAGAAGACACTAGTCAAAATTTCCAATACCCTAAAAGATACGCTATAGCTAGAAACATCCAAGGCATTCAAGTCTTACGAAGTGAATCATCATTTGCTTCAAGCCCAGTGATTTTAATAGAAGAACTAAAATTTACAATAGACAAAAATAATTTAAGAGCCGATTAATTTAATATTTATAAATAATGAAATCAAGTATACTAAAAACCTTAATAAAAGAAGCAGTTAAGGAAGCGATTCAAGAAGAATTAAAAGAAATTCTTTTAGAAGCAATTCGCACACCTAAACAAACAGTTTTAGAAAACATACAACCTCCTAAACAAATGGTAGAGGGTCCCTCTATGAGTTCAAATGAAAGAAGAGAATCATATCAAAATATATTAGGTGATATGTCTTCTAATTTTAATTCTTCCCATGTAGCTAAACCCTTCAACCCACAAGGGGGGATGCCCGGAGGTGATTTACCCCAAGGAGAATTAAATATGGATCAAATTATGGGATTAATGAATAAATAATGGCTTTTATAATTTCTAGCAAATTTCCAGTAGATACCCTCCCAGATGTGGCGGTGGGTGTATCTATCCCATTTTCAGGAAAGGCCGTATTTAACCAAACCTACATAACAAAGGATCAAATCAAATCTAATTTAATTAACTTTTTCTTAACTAATAAAGGTGAAAGATACCTAAATCCAGGATTTGGGGGGAATTTAAGAGCTACTTTATTTGAAGCCATCTCTACAAATGTTTTAGATTCATTAGAGTCTCAAGTAAGAGATCAATTAGAAGTCTTATTCCCTACATTATCTATACAGGAATTAAATGTAGACTCATATCCGGATGAAAATCTAATTAGTATTACTCTTAAATATAAAGTATTAAATCAATCCTTGGATGAAATCCAAATAAATTTTAACAACGATGGCATATAATTCATCCACCCCTACCCAATCAAGCGGGAATAATAAAGCCGAAAGAAATATAAGATATATTGACAAAGATTTCAATAATTTTAGAAATTCTTTAATAGAATTTACTAAAACATATTTTCCGGATAGTTATACTGATTTTAGCCCTAGTTCTCCGGGTATGATGTTTATGGAGATGGCATCATATGTAGGTGATATTCTTTCATTCTACCAAGATAATCAAATCCAAGAAACTTTTACTCAATACGCTAGACAAACTCCTAATTTATACCAATTAGCGTATATGATGGGATATAAACCTAAGGCAACAGGAGCAGCAGTGGCCGATGTAACAATATTTTGTGTAGTCCCAGCATCTTCAGGTGAACCCGATTTATCATATGCTCCTACCATCCCTTCAAATACTGTAATTCAATCCTCAATCCAAGGTTCATCTACATTTGTAACCCAAGATTTTATAGACTTTGCTGCCTCAGGATCTGCTAACTCAACTGATTTTTCAGTGTATGAAGTTAGTGCTGGAGTACCCCAAAGTTTCCTACTTAAAAAGACAATCCCTGCTCTTTCAGCAGAGACTAAAACTGTAGAATTTTCATTTGGATCCTATGAAAAATTCCCTACTGTTGAAATTAAAGATAATAATATAATAGATATCACAGGTTGCACGGATACATCTGGTAATACATGGTATGAAGTGCCTTATTTAGGCCAAGAAACAGTATATAAACCCCAAAGAAATGGTGGTGTAGATACCCCTTATTTATTAAAATTACTTAGAACTCAAAATAGATTTATTACTCGTTTTACTGAAAAAACTAAATTACAAATTCAATTTGGATCGGGTGGGGCTACATCTAATAGTGATGATACTATAGTTCCTAACGCATCTAATGTAGGTCAAAATAATTCCAACCTAAATACTTTTACAGCCTTTGCCCCTGATAATTTTACATTCACTAACACCTATGGTGTCTCTCCTGTTAATACTACTTTAACCTTCACTTATCTTAAAGGAGGGGGGATATCATCTAACGCTTCCTCAGGTACTCTTACTAGTATTAATAAAACAGGAATAACATTCGACAACAGCCCTGGGGGCTCAACAACCGCAGTTTTAAGTAGCATAGGTTGTACTAATGAATTTGCAGCAACCGGGGGAACATCAGGAGACACCCCCGATCAAATAAGAGAAAACTCTCTTAGAATGTTTGGAACTCAAAAAAGAAGCGTAACTCAGGATGATTATACGGTAAGAGCACTTAGTATGCCGGGTATTTATGGGTCTGTTGCTAAAGTTTATTTAGAACCTGAAAAAATAGAAAATTTAAACCCCAATGTACGCCCTGCTGTGCTTGATGCTTATGTTTTGGGGTACGATGGGAATAAATCTTTAACTTCTACTTCTAATAATTTTAAAAATAATTTAACTACTTATTTATCCCAATATAAAATGATAAATGACACTGTTAAAGTAAAAGATGGTTTTATAGTTAATATAGGGGTAAATTTTAAAATAGTAACTAGACCTAACTATAGTGGTAATGTAGTATTAACTAAATGTATACAAGTTTTACAATCCTATTTTGATATAGATAAATGGCAAATAAATCAACCTATATTTCTAACTGATATATATACTTTATTAGATAAAATTGAAGGGGTTCAAACAGTAAAATCAGTTGATGTTTATAATAAATCCGGGGGGAATTATTCCGAGTTTTTCTACGATGTAAGAGGAGCTACAATTAACCAAACCGTTTTTCCTTCACAAGATCCCTCTATATTTGAAGTAAAATTCCCTGATAAGGATATAAAAGGATCAATAACTAATTTCTAAGATATGGCAATTTATAAAATCTTCCCTGAAAAAGACGCAACATTATATTCTGCATACCCTAATAAGAATACAGGATTGGATTCTATAATAGAATCTTCTACTACTTACATACCGGATGCCCCTGAAGTAAGCCGATTTTTAATAAAATTCTCATCAACGGAAATAGCTGACATTATTGATAATAAGATAAACGGCTCTGTAACCGATTCTACTGGATCTCTCCTCCCAACGAGTAAGGAATTCCAATCAAATTTAAGATGTTTTATATCTAATATTAATGGTTTAAATACTGATACAACTTTAAAAATATTTCCTTTAGCCGAACCTTGGAACATGGGCACGGGGCATTATAATGACACACCCGAAACCCAAAATGGATGTTCTTGGAAATATAGATTATCCTCAGGATCAGGAGCTTGGGCTACTTCGGGGTGGGGGGCATATATAACATCTTCATACCCAATAGCAAACGCAGGAGGAGGATCATGGTATACAGGTTCATCAACATTAAACCCCGTCCAATCCCAAGTATTTAACTATTCAAGTGATAAAGATATTAACGTTGATGTTACTAATGCTATAAGATTATTTAACAGTGGCACCATATCTAATGAAGGGTTTATTGTCAAACAAACCGACTCAGACGAATTCCAAACCTCTACTTCTAAAGTAACTAACATTCAGTACTATTCAATTGATACAAATACCATTTACCCACCTCAATTAGAATTTAAATGGAGAGATTATACCTTTAATACTGGATCTTCTTCAAATAGTATTATTGACAACCCCCAAATGGTAGCTACTTTAGCTAATAATGGTAGAAATTTTAGAAGGGATAGCATACAAAAGTTTTATATTAACTGCAGACCTCAATTCCCAGCTAGGGTATTTCAAACCTCTTCTCTATATACTACTAATCACTATCTACCTACTGCTTCATATTATGCTATTAAAGATTTAGATACTAACGAGTTTATAATCAATTTCGACTCCGATTACACCCAAATTAGTGCAGACTCAGAGGGAAGTTATTTTAAACTCTATATGAACGGATTAGAACCCGAAAGATATTACCAAGTGTTAGTTAAAACTACAATAAATGGTAATACTTTAATTTTGGATGATAACTATTATTTTAAAGTAATTAACGGATGAGTCAAAAAATAAAATTAGGAAAACGAGGATTTGTAAGAGGTTCATATAAAAATACTATTGACACTACATTTTCCCAATTAATCCCACCTACACCTCCTATACAAGAAGTTGCTACAGTAGAAGAATTCTTTGAACTGTACCAAACCTTATTTTATGAAATACCATCCGAAGGAAGTATTAATTCTCACCCTTTTATAATACAAAGAAGTACAGAATATATAGGAGCCACAGAAGAAAAAGAACAAGATATACAAATATTATTAGAAGAAATAACTAAATTAAGAGAAGAACTACTACAAACCCAAAAAGAACTAAGAGATACTCAATTAGAGGCTGTTAGTGAAAAAAATAAAAACACGACTACGGGAGTTGAAGATGAATTGTCTCAAACAACTTCTGGTATACTTCCTGGAACCCAATTGACATCACAAGAAACTCTAATTTAAAAATGTCTATAGTAAAAATCACAAACTCAGACCCATTTTCCCCACCAGACTATAAAGCGGGGGATGAAAGGACTATTCTTCCAATTTCAATAAAACCAACTTTCACAACTAAAGAAGGAAGGGTAGAGGCATTTGTTTATGATTTACAGGGAAACTTATTAAATTATAATCCCGATTCTAAATACTCTATAATAGGGAATAACGAAAATATAGCAGAATCCCTTGAATTATTCCCAACAGAAGAGGTTAGTGATTTAGGGATAGATGTAGGGGTTTACAACGTTTCCTATAATATTTTAAATAACGAATTAGAATCATCTGATGATTCTCCATTTTCACTAAAACAAATCTC
>TARA_R110000744_G_scaffold90607_1_pt1 | contig 10579 bp, 7 predicted proteins | sample TARA_R110000744 | Tara Oceans TARA_R110000744 (sample SAMEA4398083) | marine metagenome | biome: Polar Biome; feature: [DCM] deep chlorophyll maximum layer (ENVO:01000326); material: water (ENVO:00002006), including particulate matter (ENVO:01000060) such as... | depth 36 m | reverse complement strand
CGTGCTTTCTGCGTGCTTTTTTTGGTTTGAAGGGGTTTATTCTGACTTTAAAGATATAAAAAAAGCCAGTAAAATGGGCATTTTAGTACATATAGAGCCATATTAAACCATATACGGACTGACTCATAATCAGGTGGTCCCTGGTTCGAGCCCAGGTGGGACCACGGAAAACGGTTGACAAGCCCTGTAAACACTACGTTTACGGGGCTTTTTTTATTCTAGGGGACGAATCAGGGGACAAAATTTTAAAAAAGGCGACTAAATATTGTATAATGTTTTTACAATCATATTAATTTAGGAGTAATAACTAAGATTTCTTCTGCTCGTGCTCGTAAATTGCTTTTATCGATTTCATATAATACCTTGCAATTATTTCAATAAGTTTAACAATTTCTGAGTTAAGAATTTTATCTCCATACAATTTTGTTACCTTATTGCCTTGAAAATTAACCTCATAGGTCTTATTTAAATATTTGATTTCTAACTCACTTGATACATTGGTGCCATTTCCTTTTAAATCCTTTTGCAGTATGTATAGGTATGAAACACTATTATTCCGATGAATGGATTTTTCATAAGATTCTTTAAAAAGAGTGAGAGTTTCAAATTGATTAGTTACTAAAGCAGAACTAGTTCCCCCTCTTTTATCTCTTATAATTTCTTGATTAGACTGAAACAAATAAGCAAATTTATCCAGCTTTGATTTTAGATGAGAAAAAATTTCGAAGGCTACATTAACCATTAAAGCCGAATCTCTTTCTTTAACTTGCTCCATTGACACATCAAGTTTAAGTTTAAATATTGCAATTTCTTTATCAATATCCGATGGGCTTGAAATATCTTCTCCATTAATTGCTTTTATGTAAACATCAAGGGAATCTTTTACTGTAGCTGCTATTAATTCAATTATTGGGATAACCTCTCCATTATCGGCCTGCGATAATCTCACATAGTAATCCTGTTTAGTTTCATTTTTAATTACTGAGATTGGATATCCATATTTCAGGAGTATTAGATTAGTCAGTAATCGAGTCATTCTTCCATTTCCATCATCAAATGGATGTATCGAAACAAAACGATGATGAAATAGAGCTGCCAACACAATAGGATGAAAATCGTCGGTTTTAATAATATTGTTATACCAATCTACAAGCTCTCTCATTCGAAGGGGAGTATCTTCTGGAGTGGTATAATAATGAGTAGCACCTGTAGAAGTAATAACATGGTTAGGAGAACTTTTATATTCCCCAATTCTTATCAATTTTCTTGTTTCTAGTCCCTCAGATGTAATCGCAGGAGAATAATAACTTTCAACTAAAAGTATTTTATGTAAATTTCTAATATCAGCTTCAATAAGCTCCCTATCATTTTTCACAATGGACATCATAATATCAATAGCGCTATCATGACCTTTAATATCCATTGCATCTTTGAAGGGTTTGCCCTTAACCGTAATACCTTCCATTAGAAGAGCAACAGTTTCACCGTATGTGAAAGAATTGCCTTCTATGGCATTAGTATTATAATTCCAATCTAATCTAAGTTTTTGTAAAACTATATTTTCCAGAGTATTCCCCAAAGGCCTTGCTTTATCAACCTCTTTCTTAAGTTGGTCAATTTCTTTTAGAAATGGCAGTTCTTTACTTAATTTTTTAACTAATTCCATATTCTTAATAATTGGTATTGTCCCTTGTAGCCTTCCCCTTTTTAGGACAACTCTAAATTCAACAATTTTTCTTTAATAATTTTTGTTTTGGGGAAGAATTCTTCCCCGAAACGGTCTTTGTATTCCCTTGGCGGTAATTAGACCAACGCTCTTTACTCCTTGGTAAGTTCATATTCTCCACCTGCCTGCCGCAAAATCATTTTTTTGTCCAACGGAAGAAATTCCAGTTTCAATCCGGCCATGGAAAATTGGAATTTGTCCTTTTCATAGGGTTCTAGCGGAAATGAAGGTTGGCCTGTTGCCTGACCTATTAACACATTTTCTTTCTTTGTAATGGTGACTTTTAAAGGAAAACCAGAGCTTGAATAAATGCCGAGATAGGCGTCCAAATCTTCCGACTTCAAACTCAAGGCGGTTGTTGCCTTAAATTCTGGCAGGTTATATTCCTTACCGAAATAAACACTCAGCGCGCCGATCATGATATCGTTTATGGGCATGGCCAAACCATTTGCCGTAAATGACACCGAAACGTCTTCCAATGGAAAATAATAGGAGTTGGATTGAAAACCGTCAATGGCCCCATTATGCCCAAAAGCCTTTTTGTCGTAAAATGGGACTGTAAACATACCTAGGCCATAACCGTCTTCGATTTCCATCATTGTTTTCACCGTGTTCTCCGAAACAATTTTATGGTTGAAAAGACAGTTCAGGAATTTGTTCAGGTCGTTTGGAGTAGCAACAATAGCACCTGCACCTTGGGGAATGGACATATCGGATTCTGTGGCCAATTGCCAATCGCTGGATTTTGTGTAGGACTTTGCTTCATTATTGGTGGTAGATATTTTGGAGCCATAGTATGTATTTTGCAGGTCACAAGGTTTGCAGACCTTCTCTGTTATAAGCTGGGCAAAATCTTTGTTTTCTAATTTTTCTGCGATGAAGGAAAGTAGTACATAATTGGAATTGGAATATTCGAATTTTTCATTGGGCTCGAAAACACTGCCGTTAGCTACGATTTTTTTCACAAGGCCTTCCTTTGAAATGGGCTGTTCCATCCAAGATGTAAAATCCTCCGCACTCGTAAAATTAAAAATACCACTGCGATGTTTCAACAACTGCTCAACAGTGATTATTTGTGCATTCTTGATTTCTGGGTAAAACCCTGAAAGTTTGGTTGTCAAGCTTAATTTACCTTCTTCTACCAAGTTCATGATGATGGTAGCAGTAAAGGTTTTGGAAATGGAGCCGATTCGATATTTGGTCCTGTCATTTGCCCTTAAATTCTCTTCCTTGCTGGCAAAGCCGAACGCATTATGATAGGTCTCCTTTCCATTTTCAAAAATGGAAATACTTCCCATTGCTTTTTGATTCGATTCGATCAGTTGAAATAGACTGTCCAATTTTTGTTGGTCAAAATCCTGGGCGGACAAGTTTGCACATAGTACAATGGTGAAAAGTAGTATAATGTTTTTCATCTTCTTTATGTTTAAAAGTACAGTTTGTTTTATTCTTCCAATACTTGAATAAGTTCGTCAATTTTTTTCAATCTTGGGTCGAATTCTTTTCTGACCCCTCTTTTATTCAAAAAGTGAGCCAGGATAGCCATTACTACGAAGGCTAAAGCAGCAATAATAATTATTTTACGTTTTTCTGGAATGTGGATAAATCCCAGTAATATTAAAACATAACCAGGAAACACGGGTAGGACATACCAATAAAGTACGGTATCCAATAACTTTTTTTGGGCATTTAGATAATCCTTGGTTTTATATAAATAGTCAATATAAGTTTCTGTAAAGTCCGTTGGTTTATGTTTTTTTGCACTTTTTAATCGAATAAGTATATAAATCACAGCGAGGACTATCCAAATCGATCCGATCTTTGAAATTGTATAAGGTACATTGTAAGTAATGAATAAAAATGCGGGAATGGCTATAATAGCTGCTATTGTCTCCCTTATAATCATGTACTTCCATGACCTTTGTATTCTATCTAAGCTCGACTGCACCTCTATTATCAATTTCGACTTTTCAAATTTTATCTTCTCCTGATTCGGGGAGGACTGCCAAATCTTTATCAATTCATCTTCCATCATGACGCTTGGTTTATACAGTTCAACAATTTCTTTTTGATTCTTTTTACCTTAACCGCAACGGTATTTTCCGTCAGTCCCAATATGCCCGATATCTCTTTATAGGGCAGTTCTTCCAGGTAGAGCGTAATGACCGCCTTATCGGCCTCGTTAAGGGTTTTGATACAATTTCTAAGTTGTGTTAGTTGTTTATTCTGTTCATTATTTTCTTTTTCCGATGCAATGTTGGCAATAGCTATGCTATCCATATGAAGAAAGCGTTTTTGCTTTTTAATATCCTTGGAACGAAAGCGAAGGCAAACATTAAGGGCAATGCGGAATATCCAGGTTGACAGTAAAGAGTTGGACTTAAAATTGGGCATGGATTGCCAGATATGGATCAATACCTCTTGGAAAAGGTCTTTGGTATCTTCGGCATCTTTGGCGTAAACAGAACAAATTCTAAGCAACTTTTGCTGATTATTTTCCAATGCCTCCAAAAAGGTGTTTTCAAGTTCTTTGCCCATACTCATGTCTTGTCTCTAATATATTAGTTACAGGAGGTTTAAAAATATGACAACTTATCCGATAAAATTTTTAGGGTTATACCAATTAGGATTCGAGTTCCGATTCCAAACCACTCTGCAGCTTTAAGGTTTTGAAGATTTATGGTCGGGACATAGCTTTTACATTTCTTCGCGCTTATTTAAACCATTAATATCTGGATGGAATTTTTTATTGAGGAATCATTCGAATCGTTCAAATTTAACGGGCAAAAGGTTACTTCGCACAGTGTTTTTTAATTTGAAGTTCAGGTGCAAAGAATTGAACCTAATCCTTTTCCTATTTCCGTATATTTAAATATTATTAAGTTCTTGATTTAAAATAAATAAGGGGTAAAACATAATTAAAATCTCATTGACAATGAAGGGATTATTATTTTCTAAATGGTAAAAGAACAGCAGCTAAGGTTAGAACTAATCAATACTCAACATATATGAAGACCAATTTAGGCCATAGAAACCTGTATGATTTTGCCATCTTTATTGTTGGACTCCATATGGTTCTTTCTATAGTCCACATTTTTGTTAGTTCCATTTGGGGTAGCCCGTTTTTCTATTTTAACGATTATTTCGTTCCTTGGTTTATCTTGCTTATTATAAGTGCTGTTGCCCTACATTTGGTGTTCATTTGGTATTATAGGATTAAGAACTACAGGTTTGCATTATTGGCCATTGTGGTTTCCCTTGTGGCCACCTTGGCCTATGGCCTATTTATTTATCTGGCATTGACGAATAGGTTTTTGCAAAATATGGTTGCTGGGGCCTATGTAATGTTTTTATGTATAGGCTGTTTTTATTCGGTATGCCTTTTTAGCTCAAAGACGAGATATAGACCTTGGTTGTTTTGGGCAGGAATAAGTGGTTTTTTGGTTCAATGTATTTTGATTGGGCTTTACCTCTGGGAAATGAATACCAAGAATGATACTATTCTGATCGGTATTGAAATGGCCCTGCCTTGGGTAGCTGTGGCAGGAAGCTTGACACTTATTTTCTATACCCAGAATTTCAAAGCCGAGTTGAACTCACTAGATAGTAAGGACGTGCCAATGCCTTCCAAATTATTGACCGGTACCAGGAATGGGCTTGGGGTGATTTCGGTTATCGCTATTTTTTTCGTTATGAATCAAGGAATTAATGGCCATGCATGGAAAAAAGGAAAAACGGCCAGATCCTTAAAGTTGGCGGAACTTTTTGAAGCTAGAATTTACGTCAATAAACAAAACGATACCCTTAGATATCGCTTATTAATACCTAAAGATTATGATGGCAAGAAGGATTATCCCTTAGTGGTAGACTTACACCATGGGGGTGGAATGGGGAGCGACAATCTAATACAATTGGACGCGGCTAATCCGTCCAAGCTATTATCGACCCCTGAGAACAGGGAAAAATATCCTGCATTTATCATAGTACCTCAGTGTCCGCTAAACTCTAGTTTTAGGGCACTTCCAAAGCATCAGGGCATTGCTGACTTGATTTTTGAAGCCATGGACACCTTGGAGGAGGAGTTTAATATAGATGAAAAGCGACGCTATGTAATGGGGATATCCCTTGGAGGTTACGGTACCTGGCATCTTATTGGGTCCCGACCGGAGAAGTTTGCAGCGGCCATACCCATCTGCGGGGGAGGTGATCCGGATATGGCCAATAATATGATCAACGTACCTATTTGGGCCTTTCATGGTGATAAGGATCGGAACGTTCCCGTACATTTAACACGAGATGTAATTTCGGCCGTTAGGGCTGCGGGGGGAAGTCCAAAGTATACTGAATATTCTGCGGGACATGATATTTGGAACAGGGTTTATAACACTCCCGGATTACTGGATTGGCTTTTTGCCCAAAAAAAGGATTGAGCAATACCTCGGCAGCTGAGAAAAGGGCAGCCGCCAATTTAAAAGTAATGCGTTTGACCCCTGCAGGAAGCAGGAAGTATGGAATAAAATCGATAATATTTAACAATGACGAAAAGGCCAATCATCTTTACATTAGTAGTTCTTCTATTTTATAGTATATCCAATGCACATTCGCAAGAATTAGAGCTATCCAATTTATTCTGCGATAATATGGTATTGCAACGTGGCACGGAAGTCCCTGTCTGGGGAGTTGCAGCCCCAAAGGAAAAAATAAGGGTGAAATTTGCTGGCCAAAGTGTCACAACAAGAACTGGGAAAGATGGTAAATGGATCGTTGTATTAGCACCAATGGAGGCGTCGAAAACACCCAGGGAAATGACAATTTCCGGAAAAAAGGTAATAGTATTCTCCAATGTAGTAGTTGGGGAGGTGTGGATATGCTCCGGACAATCCAATATGCAATTTGCCGTATCCAATGCACCGGAAGTTGACGCGCTGTTATCCTCCGCAAAAAATATTAGAAGTTTTGAAGTAAAAAGGACCGTTTCCTTTAAGGAGGAAGACAATGTAAGCGGAAAATGGAAAGATGTACCCCCGAGTAGTGCGGTGGCATTTGGTTTTGCGTACTTCCTTGAAAAGGCAGAAGACATTCCTATTGGAATAATACATGCTTCCTGGGGCAGTTCCTCCCTTGAAGCTTGGATGCCACGTGATATGGCCGAAGAGTTTCCTTATTTTAAGGATATTATGAATGACTTAGATGCGGATACCGAAACTCGCAATAGAATCAACCAGGCCCTTTCCAGTGGCGAAGAGAGGACAACGAAAGAGGATATTTTTATGCGTAGGCAGCCCAATATACTTTATAATGCCATGATGAAGCCTTTGGCTCCTTATGCTTGTAGAGGCTTGGTTTGGTACCAAGGGGAACGCAATACACGTTACTATTCCGGGGTGCCTATGGTAAACGAGGACAATTGGTACCATAGGGTGATAGGGATGAAAGAATATGGCGATGTGCTTCAATCTTGGGTAAAGCGGTATAGAAAGGAATGGAAAAACAAGAAGATGCATTTCTCCGTAGTAATGCTTCCTGGTTATGGAAAAGGAACCAATAATAACCCGGATATCGATTCCAAGAGTCCTACTGCTATGTCTTGGGCATGGATGCGGGAGTCACAACAAAAAGTACTGGACCTTCCTTACACCAGTGTTGTCAATACCATTGATCTTGGTGATGAAACAGACGTGCACCCCAAGGACAAACTTCCCATTGGCAAAAGATTGGCATTACTTGCCCAAAAACATACCCTTGATAAGGACATTGTTGCAGAAGGGCCAGTTTTAGATCAGGTAAAAGCACAAACTAATGGGCTGGTAATTTATTTTAACAATGCAAAAGGTCTAAAAACGATTGATCAAAAAGATCCTAGAGGTTTTTGGATTGCGGACGAGTCTATGCAATGGCATATGGCAGAAGCAAAAATTGTTGGGGAAACGGTAGTGCTGTCCAATGATGCTATTAAGAATCCTGTATATGTTAGATATGCCTTTGCCGGAAAACCCGACGTAAATTTGGTCAATGCTGCGGACTTGCCTGCCTATCCCTTTAGAACGGATAATGAAATTCCTACCGATGAATAAATATTATAAGAATTAATCTAAAAAGAGATTATGAATTTACTCAAACTGAGTGTTAGAGTTTTATTGCTGTTATTTTCAATAGCTACAGTAGCTCAGAGTATTCAAAAACCAAATATTGTTATCATTTATACCGATGACCAAGGTTATGGGGATGTGGCCGCACTAAACCCTGATGCTAAATTTAGGACTCCCAATATGGATAAATTGGCCAATGAGGGTATAATTTTTACGGACGGACATAGTAGTGATGCCGTATGTACCCCTTCTAGATACTCCTTGTTGACTGGAAGGTACAGTTGGAGGACCTCCCTAAAAAAAGGAGTTCTTGAAGCCGATGGCCCCTGTTTGATAGAGAAGGATAGAATGACAATTGCCTCTTTGTTAAGGGAAAATGGTTATAAAACTGCCATGGTCGGCAAGTGGCATCTACAAATGGAGTTCGAAGGCAGTTTGGGCAAGGATCGTGACTGGTCCAAACCCTTTAGTGATGGCCCAATTGAAAAAGGGTTCGACTATTTTTTCGGGATTCCCGCCTCCATGAATTACGGTATTCTCACCTATTTGGAAAATGATAGGGTTTTGGATCCTCCGGTGTTATGGACAAAAAAGAAATCGGATCCCAACCCCAGAACTTATAGCGATAGTATTAATCCTCAGCCCTATAGAATGACCCCTCCTTATGAAAAGGAAGGCGGAACTGGTTGGGTTGAGGTGGCTCCCTCCTTCAACGATGAACTGGTCCTCGAAACCTTGGCCAACAAGGCAGTGGAGTATATAGGTGAATCTGCCCAGGAGGCAAAAAATGGCAAGCCTTTCTTTTTGTACCTGCCATTGAACAGTCCGCATTTACCACATTGCACGCATCCGGATTTTCAAGGCCATAGCAATTGTGGCAATTACGGGGATTTTATGGAAGAAACCGATTATAGGGTGGGGCAGGTGCTGGATGCCCTAAAAGCCAATGGCATTGATGATAACACTTTAGTAATTTTTTCCTCAGATAATGGTGCCGAGACCAATTACGTATATCAACGCGATGTATATGGGCACTACAGCAGTTTAAATTTTAAGGGCGGAAAACGGGACATATACGAAGGCGGTCACCGTGTACCCTTCCTAATGCGCTGGCCCGCACTGATAAAAGCAGGTTCGGAAACCAATGTGCCGGTCTGCCAAACCGATTATCTGGCAACCATTGCAGAAATTATTGGAGTAAAACTTCCGGATAATGCCGGGGAGGACAGTTATAGTCTGCTGCCTATTTTACAAGGAAAAGATTATGATAAAGCGGTTAGGGGACCGGTAATCCATCATTCCGTAACTGGTCATTTTGCCATTCGTGATGGAAAATGGAAATTGAATATGCTCCGTGGTTCAGGGGGATCCTTGGAACCAAGATTCATTCAGCCAAAAGAAGGGGAAGCCGTATTTGAACTTTATAATATGGATGTAGATCCAAGTGAAACTACCAACCTCTATTTTGCACAGCCCGAAGTGGTGAAAAGGCTTACCAAAAAAATAACCAAGATTATTAAGGACGGAAGAACAACACCAGGCATACCTCAGGAATATGTCAAGGAGAATTGGGATTTGCCCTTATGGGTGAAATCCTAAACATTAGGACTTCTCTATATCTTGATCGAAATAAGCAAGAAAAAGATCGAACTGAGAAATCCTATTTTGAGCTTTGGCCTTAGGTTTGTCCGGGGAGAGGTTTTGGCACCTGCAAAGACCTATTTCCTGATCTGATTTTAAAACGGATACCTTAAAATAATTTTTAAAAAATGAAACTAAGATCTACAGTGCTTTACTTGTGCACCTTGCTTGTCCTATCATGCGGTGGCAAGCAAGAAGCTAAAAAGGAAGCCATAGCCCAGGAAAAATCCCAACCGAACATCATATTTATATTTGCCGATGATTGGGGATATGGTGATTTGGGAATACATGGAAGTACTTTTTGTAAAACGCCCCATCTGGATAAAATGGCTGCCGAAGGCATCGATTTTCAAAACTTCTCAGTTGTCAATCCTGTTTGTTCCCCAAGTAGGGTAGCGGTAATGACAGGGCAATACCCTGCGCGGCAAAGTGTACATGGGCATTTTGCTTCCGTAGAATCCCATATGCAAAGAAATATGCCGGATTGGTTGAATCCCCAGGCCCCCTTGCTTCCCAAAATGTTAAGGGAGGCTGGATATTCTACGGCCCATTTTGGTAAATGGCATCTTTCCAACACTCATGTGGAGGACGCCCCTTCACCCTTGGAGTATGGATATGATGAGTACGGGGCATTTAATTTACCGAGTAGATTACATCAAATGCATGTAGATTCTACCTTGTATAAAACTATAGATTTTGTAAAGCGACATAAGGACAAACCCTTTTTTGTTAATGCATGGATCCATGCTACCCATACCCCGCATTATCCAAAGGAGGAATACATGCAGCAATTTTCCAATTTAAACGAACAGGAACAGGTATATGCCGCTGTAGTGGCGGAATATGATGCCCGTATTGGAGAATTGTTTGCAACTCTAAAAGATTTAGGGATCGATGGGAATACCTTGGTGGTCTTCTCATCCGATAATGGGCCCGAAATAACAGGAAAAAATAAAATAACAGAGGATAATTCTACCGGCCCAGGTTTGGGAACCTATTATTCGGTAGGGGAAACAGGCGGACTCAAAGGTCGTAAGCGTGCCCTTTTTGCAGGTGGTGTGCGAATACCTTTCTTGGTTCGTTGGCCTGGCACTGTGCCTGCTGGAGTGGTTGATAAAACTAC
>TARA_R110000744_G_scaffold197996_3_pt1 | contig 10585 bp, 2 predicted proteins | sample TARA_R110000744 | Tara Oceans TARA_R110000744 (sample SAMEA4398083) | marine metagenome | biome: Polar Biome; feature: [DCM] deep chlorophyll maximum layer (ENVO:01000326); material: water (ENVO:00002006), including particulate matter (ENVO:01000060) such as... | depth 36 m | reverse complement strand
TCCTGAAGTTGTAATAGCAGTTGTGGCTGCATCTGCGTAACTTGCAGTTCCATTAATAGATTCAGCTATTGTTGCATGACTTGCAGTACCTGTTAAATTACCTATAAAAGTAGGGACTGTTAAAGTATTTTTAAAAGGGTTATATGTTATATTACCACCATCAATAAATAATTGTTTATAATCTATAGTTGAAAATGCTTCATTACCTGTAAGTATAACACGATATTCTAAATTTTGATCAGCTGATGAGCTAATAAGTGTGTGACTTGATTTACTTGAATAGCTTGAAGTACCTGAAGTTGAAACGGCAGTTAGAGCTGTATCGGCGTAACTTGCTGTTCCTAGAGCATTTGTTGAGATATCGGCATAACTTGCTGTTCCCAATAAGGGTCCTGAAAATAAATTTGCTGTTATACTTCCTGATGTATTTACATTACCATTATTATTAATGGTCATATTAGTCCCCGAAGTTAGACTACTTATAGATACTGTATTAAGGAATGTTGATGTGTTTGTGGTTAAAAAATTTCCACATGATACTTGACCTAATGTAGTAAAAGCTAAACTAGTAAGAAGACCTGCTACAGTAAATTTACCGTCTACTGTTAGTGGGGTGCTTGTAGAGGGGGGTTTAATAAAACCATGGAATTTAGTTGATTCCCCCTTAAACTCTACAGATCCTGCTGTAGAATTCCCACTACCTTCTATAATTAATGTTCCTTCTGTGTTTGTTGTTATAGTAGATATTATGTTATCAGTATCTGGGATTGTTTGTATAAATCTTAGACCTTGAATAGTGTTATTAGGTGATTGAAGATTAATAAATGAATTATGTACTAAAGTTTCTTTTGGTGTAAATATAAAAGAAGCTTCAGGTAAACTAAGAGAAAAATCATTATTAACATTACTATTTATAAGATGTATAGATTTTTTTGATGAACTTAATACTAAATCGGATGTAGTACCCAATGTAAAATTATTTTGTACATCTAAATTACTGTTGATTGCTACACCTGAACTAAATGTTGAACCATTAGTTACACTTAATTGATTTCCAATACTAATATTACCTGTTGTTGTAATTGTTGTAAATGTAGGGTCTGTTGGTAAAGGTGTATTTATAGCATGACTCGCAGTACCTGCATTATGAGCATAACTTGAGGTTCCCAAAGTTGATTGGGCTGTAGTTGAATAACTTGCAGATGTTGCATTTAAAATACTACCTAATACATTTTGGGCAGTGGTTGCGTAACTTGCAGATGTAATACTACCTAATACATTTTGGGCAGTGGTTGCGTAACTTGCGGTGTCTATGGTAATGCCTCCTAAATTAACATAACTTGCAGTATCAGCATTTCCTACTGTTACATTACTTAAATTAACGTAACTTGCAGTAGCAGAATTAAATGCATAACTTGAACTGCCCCCATAACTACCTGTGATTCTAAATTTACCTGATTCGGAAATATATGTCAACACATTACCTCCTATTAGGTCAGGGGGTATGTTTTCAACAATTAAAGATGATAATTGGGCCATACTGCCCGATGTGATAACCTTTTGCCAAGTTGCCATTTTTTAATATATTAAGATATTATTGAACTACTTGTAAACCTAGGTACTTGACGTTCATATCCAATTGCAGCTGAGGCAGTACCTATTAGATCACTACTTACCCCTCCTTTAAATGCGTATAATACTTGGGTTAAATTAGTAGGTATTGAGTAATAACCAGAGGATGCAGGGGTTGTAAGTGTATTATTTAAATATATATGTGATCCTGAAAAAACACCACTACCTGTATATGAACCAGAGGGACCATTAGATCCCGATTGATAAAATAAGGTAACAGTAGCCCCAGACTCACTTGCAAGAGAAGGGGTTAATGCATGGTACTTAAATGATCCACTTCTAACAGGAGTTGATTCTGGGTATATTATAATTTCTTTAGTAGGTAGAAAAGTTAATGAGGATGTGTCTCTAAATGCACTACTACTAACTTCATCTGCTCCAAATTCCCCATCTCCGTATATTTTTCCTTTAATTAAATACCTAAGATAAGTTCCATCTTCAGGATCTACATTATTTACATATTTAATTTCTCCAACACCTCTTTGGGATCCAGATTCACTACCTGATAGGGCGAATGCAGATTGTTGAGATCCCTTATTAAAAAATCTATGACCCCATAAGGGAAGGCTAGAGGTTTGATTAATTTCATTAACACCTCCTCCTGGAGAAAATGACCAAGTAGCTGCTGTATTAAAACTTGATAAATTTGAAATATTAATATCAAGGAACCCTGATGAGGGGACTATTCCTGATACTTGAGATAGAGCGTAGGAAGAATTAAGTTGTCCCCCTTCACCATCTTCAGCTATAAGAGTTATGTAAGTTGAATCAGATAATGCATTCCCAAAACGACCACTATTAAAAAAACTAGCACTCATTTGTTGAAACGAATTATCACTTATGGCTGAGGAGCTCATTTGATTAAGTACCATAGTTTTAAATTTATCAAATCTAAGGCCTACATAATTAAAGGAGCCACTTAATTTTACTATTTTAAGATGGTCATCTGATGTAATTAAACTTTCATCAAAAAATCCCCCATTTTCTTTAGATGAAGACCCATGTTTAAATTTATGAGGTATTCTTTCTTTATTTTTATGAAGTCGTGTGTCTTTATATTTCTTATCTAAAGATTCTGAGACAACACTAAATGGTACATTGTAAAATTTTCCTTTAATTAAATCACTCATTATATTGTATTTTGGTTATAAATATATATTAATTTGAGAAAAAGTATTTTTAGCTATAATCCTATTTGTTTTAATTTTATATTATTATAGGAAAAGGTCATTGTTTGACCTGGCGCATGTTTTAAAACTATTCTGACATCTCCATCAATAGGGGATGTTATTTTGAATGAATTATTGCTAATATTATCTATTGGTGCATTAATTGTTGAGCCATTTGGTGTTGTAGTTCCACTAATTTTATTATAAAAAATTGAATTACTTATAATGGAAAATGTCGATTCTGAAAATAATTGTATAAATAAATGTTGGTAACTCGATGGAATAATCCCTATATTAAAAGAAAATTCAAATATTTGACCTTGTTTTACATTTATAATATTAGTATATAATTCACCCGTAAGAAAAGGACTGGTTTGAACATATTGTGCTTCTAATTTAATATTACCTTCATTAAATACTATTTGATTAAATTGATTATTATCAATTAAGTCCGTAAATAATTCAGGGGAATCAGGTACACTTAAATAAAATGCATTACCACTTGCTATAAGATGATTTTCGGGAAGTGTTGTATATAAAACTTCCCCTCCTGCTCCCACACTAGGTGTGTAGTCAAAGTCAGACAATTCTAATAGACCTTTTGAGTTAACTGTTAAGCCTAAAGATTCTGAGGTAATACTTATAAGAGAAGTAGCACTTTGGGCTGTTATGTTTAAAGTTTGATTGTCTAATAGTTCTAATTTAGTACCCGATCCTCCCTCATTAATTGTTATATTTTGAGCTGTAATGGGGTCTGTAATTCCTGTGGATGAACCTGAAAATTGAAATTCAGTCCAACTTTCAATTTGGTCTGATAATCCTAAGAAGGCGCCTGTTTCACTATCAAATGTTGGTACTGATAACTTATAATTAAACTGATATAATTTATGTGTGTCTTGTGCAAATACTATTTGTCTGTCTTGAAGAATAGTATTTGTTGGTTGGGGTCCATATATATTATTATTGCCAGGATAGGCTATATTTATATCTACAAAATCAGATTCAGATACAAAGGTCCTAAAACCCCCTTTAATAAAATCAGCATCTGCTATAGCTGTTACTAATTTATTAGGATCTGATAATTCAACTTTTTCGTCATATATAGGCATACTTTTTCTTTATTGGGGTTCTACTCTTAATTCATAACTAGTGTTTCCAGATCCTCCTAATTGTCCTATAATATACCATTCAGTATAACCTTCATGGGCTGTGTCTAAAGTTATTATATGTACCCTAGCATTTTGGGCTGAATTAGCAATATCGAAACCATCTCCTGTAGAAACACCTACTGTTCCTCCTCCTTTTACATGTAATCTATGTTGATTTGGTGACCCACCCATTACTGTTGGTTTTCCTGTAATATCTGATGTATTTGGAAATATTATTAATTGTTGTAAAGTTGATTGTGGGTTATTACCAGCATAAGAACCTAAAGTTGTAAGTGCTGTGTTTAAATTAATTTCAGAATTAACATTAATTGTTGCTCGTCTTGTTACTTGAGAACCATCACCCATAGTAAAATTACTTCCTAGTTGACCATTAACAAAATTAGAAAATAAAGTAGTAATATCATTATCTGTAACTCCTGATAGTGCTGGGGGAGTTTGAATAGATTGACCCCATCCTAATAAATAACCATTATAGTAAAGATCCTGTGTAATAAATGATGTTTGATAATTCGAAGTATAAATATAAATTTTAGTAGCAGCAAATGGTTCTTCAAGTACTGGGGTTGCTATTGTAAATTGATTATTATTAAAGTTTCTAAATTTACCTTTACTGTCTGTTAATCTAAAATTAAAATTATAGGGAGCCCCTGTATTATTATTGGTTATGGTTGATGTAGGAAATACTTCAAATGATCCCGTACCACTTCCGTTTAATGTAATACCTCCAGCAGTTACATTACCACTTGTAATGGATACACTAAATGGATCATCACCTTCAACATCTGTAATTCCTCCAATTGTAAATACTTTCCTATCAGTTTGTATAAATGGACCTTGACCTGCGGCTGCATTTGCATTACTGGCAGTCATATAAGTACCTGTAGTTGGGGTAAATTGAGTAGCATTAGGACCAAAGTTTTCTTTTATGTTTATGATTAAAGATTGTGTAGGTCCTTGGGTTCCATTTTGGGTAACATATGATACTCTTGGGGTAATTGTAGTAGGGGCTGCATTATTATAAACCGCATTAAATGTAGGACTTACTTGTAAATATCCTAATCCTCCTGAAGAAGAAATATGAAAAAATTCACTATATGCTTCGCCTTGAACTATACTAAAATTAGGTATTGGATTATTTTCACTAGTATTACCAAAACTAGCACTTAATATTACGCGATCTGCTGTAATAGGGAGTCCTAATCCATTTGTAACTACGGGATCATTTTCACCTGCTGTGGTAATTTTATCATAGAATTCAATTTCATATAAAGCCATATAGCTGTCACCTTGATAAGTAGGACCAAATGTAAATTTATAAAATTGATAAGCGGTATTATTAATTCCCCCTGACCATGTATTATCACTTCTGTCTACTGTTTTACCAGTACCAGGTTGAAATACAAAAGGAAAGTTATCTAGAGTAGAATATGTAATTCCATCATGACTACCCTTAAATAAACCTCCTTTAGGATCCATGTTAGAGTTAGGATAAAATGCATACCTACCTATTATAGTCGGTGTTGTAAAATCATAAATAATCTCAATTGTTGAATCATCATGATCCCATAAGGATGCTTCGTTTGCTGCACCACCTGAAGTTGTACCATCAACTAGTGCGCTTATAGGTTGCCAATAAGTAGGTGAGGGTATGGCAGAAATATTTGAAGAATTTAAAGTTAAAGGTGTAGCTGATGTTGTTGATGTAGTTGAAGCATCAGATGTTTCTAAAACATAAAAGTTAAATGTAGTTGTACCATCACTATTTTGTAATGCTCCTGGATTTGCGGGAACACCAATAATACCAATATTTGAGGTGATTGTAGCGGAGGTTCCAAAATTATCAGTAGCTGTTATATTGAATGTAATAGTAGTGTCTACTAGGGTATTTACTAAATTTGAAGTAGCTATTATATTATATGACCCCCCTGTGCCCGTTATGTTAATAGTATCTCCTGAGATTGAGGGGTTTTCAGTAATAGAACTTAAAGTAGGAATACCTTGTAACCCTAAATTTTCGGGGTCTGTTACTGATATAGTCCCTAATATACTATTGTTGAAGACATTCTGATTAAATTGTAAAGATGGTGTTTGGGTAAAGGTGATTAAGGGGGCTGAATTTTGAACATTATTAACTGTAATGCTTCCTGTTCCCGCGGTGCCTAAACTGCTTACAAAATGAATTTCTTCAGTTATATTAACGGGGGGTGCACTAGTAATACTATTAACAGTTAAATTCCCACTACTATCTATACTAAAATAATTATTAGGTTTTGAAGTGTTAGTAAAATTAGTTGTGGTTCCTGCTACTAAATAAGTAACAGATAATTGTGCTCCTAAACCTGATGTTGAATCCCAACTATTATTAGCTGTTAATACATTAGCACCATTTGTATATTCATCTAAAACATACATATTTGAGGGTTTTGTTAAAGTACCTAAATCTCCTCCTATTAAAGATATAGAACCTGATACTGATGAAGATCTAAACCCATGTATATCTGAAATACTTGCAGTATATTCATAAGGTGAACTAGCTACACTTAATGTAGTATTGTCTTTAGCTTTAATAATAATTTGATTAGACCCAGCTGATGTAAAAGATGCTGTAAGATGGGTTGTGGGAGAAAAAGTTAGTGAGGTTGGATTTAGTGCATCGTTTTCAGGATCGAGACCCACAGTTAATGTTACTAATTGTAGTCCATTATTCGCATTTACATCATTCCAGTTATCTCCATTTTCTGTTTGGGTTAAAGGAGGGGATAGATTTGGAGTAATAGTAGGTGTAATAGTCCCAAATAGTTTAGATGTAGGGAAATCTACTAAAGATGCAGTAAATTCAATAGGTAATGAATTACCTGCTAAGAAAACTGCTGACGAGCCACTTAAGTTTTTATTTAGTTGAAAATTTAATGTATTACCAGTAGTTGGGCTAGCATCAAAAAATTGATTTGAAGAAGATACTTCAAAAGAATAATCAGATGTATTAAATTCAGACGGTGGTGTGAATGTTATAGAAGATTGATTGGATCCAAAACCTTCTACATCAGATACTATGTAGTTTCCTTGAATTGCACTTTCAATTATATTAAAAGTGTCACTATCATTAAATGTACCTGAATGTTGATCTTTAATAGGAATATTAATAAAAATTGAATTTACATTACCACCGGGATTTTTTATAGAAGCACTATATCTGTATGAATTAAATATATCACTATTAAGATATACACCATTTTTTAGTTTTATATCATTACCATCAAGTTCAAAAGGATCATCAGCAGGTGTATTAGTAAGTGAACTTCCTAATTCTCCTGGAGTACAAGATACAAAACTACTTCCATCTAATCTTTTAGCACTAACTTTAAAAGCTTCTATTGTAAAAGTAGAAGGAAAATTACTTGAATCTATAGTTCCTGCTGTAGTGGCGGTAGCTGCTGATTCGGTTATCCCATTTATAACATTATTAAAAGTTGGAGTAACTCCATCAGACAAAGCAAGATTAATAGCTATTGTAGTTTGAGAATTTGGATCTTGTTGGGGGTTTGATGTAAAATGGTTATCACTTGCTGATAAAGTAAAATGAAATGAGTTACCATGTGTGTCAAATTCTAAATCTTGGCCTGCTTTTTGTCTTATTTCTATTTTATTTTGAGCTGATATATTATGTATATCCCAATAAGAATTAAATGGTTCAGGAGAAGTTGAATTTATAGTAATAGTATCTTCAGCATTACTGTCTGAATAGAAGAATGATTGTGTAAATGCGGTTTCGTCTTCATTAATACTTGCTGTATATGGTGATGAAATTATAGTACCCGCAGTACTATTTATTCTAAATTTAGGAGCCTCGTTGGGGATAATGTTAAAATTAACTGATTGGGATGCTACATTTCCATGATTATCTAAAGCCTCTATCATAACAGAATGAGATGTATTACCATTAAAATTATGCATTGATTCTGTTGTAGGTATTCTAAAAGTTAATTCACCTGTGGAACTATTACAGTTTACTGCTATTTTATTTTGATCAGCATTTGTATAGTTACTTGCTGTTTTATAAGTTATAGGGGAATTATTAATGCCTAAATAATCTGCGGCATTAACTGTACCTATAACTGAATCCACATTAATAAATTCATTAAATGAGCCAAAGTTTACGGATGCATTATTAGGACTAAATATAGGAGCAACATTTGGGATAATTTTTATAAAAATATCGGTGTCAGGTGAGGACCCCCCATGTTGGTCTGATGCAGTAACTATTAGTTTATGTTTTAATTCACCCCCATTATCAATAGTATTATAAGAAGCTGAAAGATGGACGTTAGCTGTTATGTCACCATTTGAGGCTACACTAAAATAACCATCATTATAATTATTTGAAGTACCAAATGTTACTATATCGGTTGAATTACCTGGTGTGTGTGTAAGGGTACCAACAAAGTGACCATTTTGTCTGTGTTCATCTACTTCAAGAGAAGGTGTGGGGATAATTACAGTAGGGGCTACATTGTCTCCTATTATATCAAAATTTAATAAAGAGGTCTTAAAAGAACCAAAACTATCTTCAACTTTAATAATTAAATTTAAAGAGTTATTAAGGGGTGATATAAATTCCGAAGAGCATGATATGTTAAAGTTAGTAGTGTCTGTATTACTTCCTGTTGATGCTACAAAATTAGTGTTTATTGTAGTACCATCATTATTAAATACTGAACATGTATAAGGAATGTCATTATCGGGACCATCTGTGATATTATTAATAGTTGCTATTACTTGGGATGATGTAATAGGAGAATTAATTGTTAATAAGGGTGTATTAACTATGTAGGTAGGAGGAGTGTTGTTTGAATAATTAATAGATAACTCTTCACTATTAGTATTACCATATACATCAGCTATATTTACATCAAACGCTATAGTTTCACTCTGATTTATAGGTTCATCACCTATATATTTTATATCCCAATTAGTAGTATCTCCTTCAACTTGAGAGACAATAGTATAAGGTATAGCAGAAAGGGTAGAGGATCTAGAGAATATTGCACTTTTTAAACCTGGCCCATGATTTACATCAGCATTAAATCCTTTATCTGTAGCTATTCTATAAAATTTATAACCATTAGAATTATTAAATGTTATGCTTCTATCTTTAGTTTCTGTGTTGTGTTCTTCAGTTTCTGTATATAAATTTACCCATACATTTGAATCATCTGAACCTGATATTTGATATTTGTTATTATAATAAGTAGAGTCTTGGGTTATATCTATTTTATTGATTATTGGTTTTTCACCCAAATAGGATTCAAAATCAAAATCTACATGTACATACCCCCCATTAGTACTATTAGCTTGGTTGTAAACTAACCAATAATTACTTTCATTATTAAATATATTTTGTGGATCATAATCTATATTACTATCATTCCAAAAATGACTAGCTGTAATGTATGTTGATTTGTAGGATCGGTTTGAGGCAACTGTAGTTTCTCCTATAATATGTATATTATCTATTGCAAAATCACCCCTAAAAACTCGGTGGATTTGGGGGTCTGCACCCGCGGGTAAAGCACCATTAGTATATTCAAAGTAAATGAAAAAATCACCTGTACTACTATACCCACTAAGATCACATTCTATTCTGTGGAATAGTTTACCTGCATTTGCTACTCCATCAATAGTAGTAGTTGAATCATCATGTTTGGGACCATCAATAAGAGATGCATTAGTGGTAGGTGTAGATGCTGATCCTGTGTGATAAAAATCAAATGATAATTGGGTAGCTGTTCCCGTATTAAGACCATCATTTTCTGTAGATCTATAAATTTTAAATTGTCCTATATTTTCTCCATATGCATAGTAATATAAAATTAATTTTTCATTAGCATTTGTTTGATTTAAACGAATTGCTGGAGATCTTAAAACAAATTTACTTTCAAAACCAGTTGGTGATGATGTTTCAACATGCAAGTAAGCACTATTATTATTATTACTACTTTGTTGAGGTTGACTATTACCTGTTATTTGGGTAGAATTAAGACCACCTACTTGGGGACCTGTAAGTCGAGATGATGGTTTATTTGTGTCTCTTACCCATTGGCTAACTTCTGAAAAATCTACAAATATGTTATTATTATCATTAGTAAGTGAAATATTATTTTCAAAACTTTCTACTTGATAACCACTTACTCCTTCAACTTCAGGCCATGAATATGTGTAAGATGTTACACTACTTCCAAAATCATAAGTGGGGGTACCTAATATAACATTTTCATCAGGTACAGTAACTAAATATACAGATTCTCCTATATTACTATTTGCTGTAATTTCAGTATACCCATAAGAAATAGACCTAACTGTTCCTTCTATTCCTGTGGGGTCTGAAATGGATGCAGAAAAAGGAATATCGGGACCAAAAGTTTGGTCGTTTATAGTTTGTGAATCTTCTACCCCAGTTATAGTAGCTACTGTAGAACCTGAAGTTATAGGCACGATTAATCCTTCTGCGAGTTGGAGAGAAAAATTAGGGATTGTATTTCCGGTTACTATAACAGTATATGATGATGAAACTTGATTTATTATATTAGCTCCTGATTTAAGGGACGCAGTAACACC
>TARA_R110000744_G_scaffold48478_1_pt1 | contig 10613 bp, 8 predicted proteins | sample TARA_R110000744 | Tara Oceans TARA_R110000744 (sample SAMEA4398083) | marine metagenome | biome: Polar Biome; feature: [DCM] deep chlorophyll maximum layer (ENVO:01000326); material: water (ENVO:00002006), including particulate matter (ENVO:01000060) such as... | depth 36 m | reverse complement strand
CCCGAGATGCTCTTCGGCATCGGCAGCATTACCAAGACTTTCGTGGCCGTCGTGATTTTGCAGCTGACGGAGGAAGGGCGACTGGATCTCAACGCCACGGCGGCGAGTCTGCTGGGGGCGGCGGTGGATGGAATACCCAATGCGGAGAAAGCCACACTAGCGCAGCTACTTAACCACACTGGAGGAGTGCGCAGCTGGGAGGACGACCCCGCCTGGATCCACGAGGGTCGGGGCGACCGGCTCGAGCCGGCCCGCATCTGGGACAAGACGGCGACGCTCCCTTACATCAAAGGGCAAGCGGCGCTGGCCCCGCCAGGTGAGAAGTTCAGCTACGCGAACACGAATTTCACACTGCTCGGCATGGTCATCGAGAAGGTGACCGGCAATCAGGCGGTGGACGAGATCCATCGGCGGATCCTCACGCCACTCGGCTTGAAGGACATCCATCTTGAAGGCTTCGAGCCCATTCCCCCAGGGCAGCTGGCGCACCGGTATCACTGGGCGACTCCGACCTTCCAAGAGGACGCCGGACTGAACGCCGCCTTCCCCGAGGTTCGCCCGGGCTTGATCGACGCCAGCAGCTCAAATCTCTCGGTGGAGTGGACGGCCGGTGGGATGGTGGCGACAGCGCGGGACCTCGCGCGCTACGCCGCGGCGCTTCGCGATGGCCGACTACTCAAGCCTGCGAGCATGAAGTTCATGACCGAGTGGTCTCCGGCGGGCGAAGGGGAACAGGTGGGGCACGGCCTATTTCGTAGCGCGTATCCGGGCGATCTCGCGGTCATCGGGCATGACGGCGACGTGCTGGGGTTCACTGGATCGTTCTACTGGGTCGAGGGTACAGACGTGGTGGTGGCCGTGGTCAGTAACGTGGGATCGATGCACTCGACGAGCGCCGGCACTGGCTCCGCCGCGGCGGGGAACGTGCCAGGGACAGCTTACCTGGTGGCAAAGGACAAACGGTTCATCGACCTGGCGATGAAAGTGGCGGCAACAAGATGACGGAGGCGCAGCGTCTGTCTGCCCGTTCGTGCGTAACCGTGAACGGCAATGGGTCAACCCTGAGCTGCCGCAAACGGAGCATTGCAACACGCGCCCATCCTTTGCGCCAGTGTGCTCAGATACTGCGCCCAACGGGGCCGCGCCTCCTTTTACTCGTGGCTCCCGTGTGCCGCCTAACATTGCTTGCAACTGACAGCCGCTCGAAGGTGTGCTCGCTCCGCTCGCTGCTATGTGATGCGGCTGCAGCTGAAGCTTGTCGTTAGCAAAAAAGAAGAAAATAAATGAGGAATATCAAAAATCCAACCGATAACACAGGCTATATGCCATTAAAACTGCACATAGCCTTAACCGTTGTGCTTCATTATGACCAACCATTAAACAATGATAAAAATCTTTAGAAAAATACGCTATGACCTTATGGAGAAAAATAAAACTGGAAAATATTTAAAATATGCCATAGGAGAAATTATTCTTGTCATGATTGGTATTCTGCTGGCTTTGCAGGTCAACAATTGGAATCAGCAACGTATCGCTGCACAAAAGGAACAATTGCTGCTTGAAGCGCTTCACGATGAATTCGTTGAAAATAAAGCTCAATTTGAGACGGTAATAGCCGCACACGAATTGGCCATGGCAAGCACACAATACGTAATTGCTCAATTTCCGATCGACCCAAAAAGAATTAATTTGAATACTTTCAGAGAGAAGAAGAATGATTGGGCACGTTCTTATACATTCAACCCATCCCAGGGCGTGATTCGTTCACTTGTGAATACCTCTTCCTTCGAGCTTATATCCAATACTGAATTAAGAAGGCTTCTTGTTTCATGGGAAGATGTACTTGCCGATTATAAGGAAGAAGAGGACTTGGCAAAAAAAGACAACTATGAGTTTCTAATTGCTGAATTAACACCATTTCTTGGGTGGGATCACGACTATGAAGATGATCGCGTTGACATAAACTTTCTTTCTACCTTAAAGTTCGAGACTGCATTTTTCCGTAGAGAGAGTAATTTGAAAGATATATTAGGACAGGGAAATGATTCAAGGCAAATAAGTGAATTAGAGCGGATCAAAACCTCCATCGACCGAATTATTGAGCTTTCAAAACCCGCTAACCAATGATAAAATTCTTTCGAAAAATTAGACAAAACTTACTAATGGAAAACAAAACTGGAAAGTATTTTAAATACGCAATTGGAGAAATTGTTCTCGTGATGATAGGAATACTTTTAGCATTACAAGTAAGCAACTGGAATCAAGACCGCAAAGACCGTATTAGCGAGCGTAAACTTTTAGACAATATCCATAGAGATTTTGTCCATAACAAAGTGGGTTTTGATTCTCTGAAAGCCATTCACTATCGAGGGCTTGACGGCTTGGAAAAATTGATTGCTTTGTTTCCTTTAGGTAATGATTCTCTAAAGTATGCAGCTTATTACAAATACAATCTACAAATAGAAGGCATGACCTACGATCCATATTCTAGCTCTATAGAATCTGTAGTCAATTCAAATGCTCTTCAATTAATTCAAGATGAAAAATTACAGAAATATTTAGTCTCCTGGAAAGATGTTTTTCGCGACTATAAAGAAGATGAAAACACATACTATGATTATTTGAATGACTTCCTTTGGCCTTATTACAGAGATGTATTCGATTTTACATTAAAAGACACAGAAATGAACCTAGCCGCTAGAAATTCCATAAAATTTCAAAATATGATTATAACCCGAAGAAATAATATAAGAGGGATTATCAAAGCCATGGAAGAAGAACCAATAGAAAATCACATCAATGAGATTGTCCGATTGACTAAACCAAAGGTTGAATAACAACGAAATTGATTCACATAAAAAACTTAAGCCGTGTATAATTCATTGCTAGGTCACTGCCGACTTACGAACATTCCTTCGGAATATTCTATCTGTGATTTATTTGCTAAATTAAGTGCTTAACCACGCAACTAACCATACACAACAACGTTAGCACCCACCAAAAAATAAAAAAGATGAAAAAATCAAAATTTTACATTCTTACAATTCTGATTTCTTGTGCTTTTATTAATTGTAAAAAAACACCAAATTCTGGATCTCCTGACCATATAAAAAACATAACAAATGGAATCGATGATGACAAGTTAGCAACCGTTGAAACCATAGAAAATGAATGGCTAACCCACGGAGGAAATTATAAAGAAGACAGATATAGTTCGCTTAACCAAATTAATAAATCTACAATTGATAGTTTAGGATTGGTTTGGAGCATAAACTTGGGAACTACAAGAGGCTTGGAAGCGACACCCTTAGTTGTAGACGGCATTATGTATTTGACAGGAACGTGGAGTATGGTTTATGCGATTGATGTAAGAAAAGGCGAAGTAATCTGGACTTTTGACCCTGAAGTTCCAAGAGAATATGGTGAAAAAGGCTGTTGCGGTGTAGTAAACAGAGGAGTAGCTCTTTACAAAGGAAAAGTGTATTTGGGTGCTTTTGACGGCAGGCTAATCGCAATTGATGCTGCTACTGGTAAAAAAGAATGGGAAGTTTTAACCGTAAATCAAAACAAAGGATATACAATAACCGGAGCTCCTCGAATTGTAAAAGGAAATATAGTTATTGGAAATGGTGGGGCAGAATATGGGGTACGAGGTTATATAACTGCCTATGATGCAATAACTGGTGAACAGGTATGGAGATTTTATACTGTTCCTGATAATCCTCAAAATGGTTTTGAATCAGATGCGATGAAAAAAGCAGCTAATACATGGACAGGAGAATGGTGGAAATTTGGAGGTGGAGGTACAGCTTGGGATGCGATTGTGTTCGACCCCGAACTAAATCAATTATATATTGGAACGGGGAATGGCTCTCCTTGGAACAGAGAAATCAGAAGTCCCGGAGGAGGAGATAATTTATACCTTTCTTCAATAGTCTCCCTAAATCCAGATAATGGAGAAATGAACTGGTATTATCAGACTACACCGGGCGAATCTTGGGATTACACCGCTACCCAACCAATAATTTTAGCAGATTTAGAAATTGAAAACAAACCGAGAAAGGTTTTGATGCAAGCACCAAAAAATGGCTTCTTCTATGTCATTGACAGAACAAACGGAGATTTCATATCGGGCGAACCATTTGTTTATACCAATTGGGCTAAGAAGATTGATTACGAAACAGGACGCCCCATTGAGAGCTCCTTTGCCAGATATAAAGATGTTAATGCATACATTGCTCCTCATCCAATTGGTGCTCATAATTGGCATCCTATGGCATTTAATAAATCGACAGGTTTGGTTTATATCCCTGCCAGAGAAGGTTCTAATTTCTATGGACAAAATAAAAAATTCGAATTTATAGATGATGGAAAATCATGGAATACAGGCACCGGATACGATGCGAATAGCCCAGTAGTTCAAGATTCTTTAATCCCGGAAACCGTTGGCAAATTGATTGCATGGGATCCAGTCAAACAGCGTGAAATTTGGAGTGTAACTCATCAATCTTCTTGGAATGCCGGAGTACTTACAACTAAAGACTTAGTGTTTCAAGGAACAGGCGAGGGTGATTTCAAAATCTATGATGCTATGACTGGTGATAAATTGTGGGATTTCCCATTACAAACCGGAATAGTCGCTCCTCCTATTACGTATATGGTTGATGGCACTCAATATGTTACCCTAGTAGCTGGGTGGGGAGGTGGCTTGGCGACTTGGGTTAAATACGTAGATCAAATAAACCCTGGAGGTATCTATACATTTGCAATTGGTGGTAAAAAAGCCCCTCCAACTTTTCCAGCTAAGGAACCAAGAGATCTCATCAATCTCGATTTTGATGCTACACAAGAACAAATTGAAAATGGGCAGCGTTTATTTGGTAGATATTGCGGATTTTGTCATGGAGATGGCGTTATCCCCAACTTGAGCTACTCCAAACCAGAAATATTCGAATCCTTTACTCAAATAGTTGGAGATGGAATTTTTCTTGAAAACGGAATGCCTAAGTTTAATGATAGGTTATCAGAACAAAATATTAATGACATTAAAAATTATATATTATCAAATGCAAAGCAACAAAGAACAAAATTAATTGGACAAGAATAGAAATAATGGCGAGGTGCTAACAATGTATAAAAAAAATAGAGTAAATAAAGCTTAAACAAAGGGTTTGGGCTTATTTGCAAAGTCGCCAAATCTTTTGATTTGGCTTTTAGGAAAATAAAGTAAAAACAAAATGCAAAAGATTTGGCTTATGGCTAAACCGAAAGAACATCGCTTGACAACAGCCCTACTTTTCTTATACTAACCGTAAGACAATATTATAAATGAAACTACCTTTGAATTGTGAAGTCGATTATGTCGCAGACTTTTTGAGTGAAGAAGAGTCCAACGAACTTTATACTAGTTTAATTGAAAATTACAAATTAGACCAGTCGAGGATAATTATAAATGCTGGTGGAAAATTGATAAAAACTGATAGCTTCAAAATTTTATTCGCAAGTGAAAGACTTATTAATGAGAATAGTCATCCTGAAGAAATTCATGGAAAATCATTTTTATGGAGAGGGTCACTAAAAAAATTAAAAGAAAAAGTCCAAGACTTATTGAAAAAGGAATTTGAACTTGCCATGTGTCTTTATTATCCAGATGGAAATTATTTTGCTCCTTATCATAGTGATCAAGAAACATCAGGATTTAATACGATTTTGCCTTCCATTAGTTTAGGTGAAGTACGTGAATTTAGTTTTAAAGATAAAATCAGCAATGAACTATATAACTTAGGTTTGGCAAATGGAAGTTTACTAGTAATGGGAGCTCACTGTCAATCAAGGTATACCCACAGTTTACTTCAAAATTCTAAATTTCAACAAGGAAGAATAAATATTACTTTCAGGGAACCTGAGTTTCAATAAATAAAAAGAGCCTAAAACCTTATAAAATTAATAGCTAATGCAGCCTATTTACGACAATCCTCTCGGATTCTCTTTTCGGATTGTATTTGCTAAATTAAGAGCGCTAAACAACGTAACGAACCATTTACAACCACGTATGCATTCATTTAAAAAACAAACAATAATGAAAAAAATACTTTTCATAGTATTATTTATTTCCAGTTCAATAATATCCGCTCAAAATGACGGCTGGCATATTAGCACAAATGAAAATTCAGATTATACAGGAATTGCTATTGCAAATGGTAGAATAGGAATGCTTAGCTCCTCAAAGCCTCTTCAAATACAACACGTTGTGCTTAACAACGTCTATGATGTTGACCCTAACTTAAAAGTTAGTCAGATTCTTCACGGTATGAATTTCGGTAATCTTGATATACACATTGATGGCGAAAAAATCACAGAAGATAATATCACCAATTGGCAGCAAACAATGGATATGAAAGATGCGGCATTGACAACTACTTTTGACTACAAAGACAAGGCGAAAATTTCATGTACCGTTTATGCCCTTCGTAATTTGCAGTATACCGGATATATCGATGTTAGTATTCAGGCTAGCAAAGAAATTGATGTGAAAGTTACAGGAAAAATACTAACGCCAAAAGAATACCAAACCCCTAAAAACACATTTCAAATATTAAAAGATGTTGAAACAACGATGCCTATTCTTCAATCCGTAGCGAAAAGTCCCTTTGAAAAACATCTTGTTAGTACATCTGCCACATTCATATGGCACAACATAAACTCTTCTAGAGAACATGAACGACCAGAATTAAATCACAACGTTATATCTGACTATGAAAACACCTTATCGTTTGATTACAATATCAAGAAAAATGAAAACTTAGAATTTGCATGGACTGGTGCGCAATGCACTACCAAAGATTTTTCTGACCCAAAATCAGAATCGGAAAGAATGGTAATCTTCAATTTATTGAATTCAAAACAAGTACTATTAGCTCAACATAAAGCGCAATGGAATGAATTATGGGAGGGAGATATTATTATTGAAGGAGATTTACAATCGCAACAAGACGTTCGTTTAGCACTTTATCATTTGTATGCTTTTGGTCGTGGTGATTCTGATTTAAGTATTGCCCCTATGGGTCTCTCATTACAAACACCTTATAATGGACATATATTTTGGGATACCGAACTTTGGATGTTTCCACCCTTACTAATGTTTAATCAAAATATTGCACGTTCTTTAGTTAATTATCGTTCTGATAGATTAGAACCTGCAAAAAAGAGAGCATTAAATTATGGTTACCAAGGGGCTATGTTTCCTTGGGAGAGTGATGATACTGGCGAGGAAGCTACACCACCTTTTGCACTTACCGGTCCGTTTGAACATCATATAACAGCAGATATAGCAATTGCATTTTGGAACTATTATAGGGTTACTCAAAATAAGAAATGGTTAACCCAGAAGGGATATCCTCTAATGAAAGAAGTAGCCGATTTTTGGGTAAGTCGGGTTATTGAAAATAATGATGGTAGTTACTCTATTAATAATGTTGTTGGGGCCAATGAGTTTGCACCTAATGTTAATGACAATGCTTTTACAAATGGGGCGGCTATTACTGCTTTGGAATTTGCAATAAAAGCCGCTAAAGAAATTGGAGAAATACCAAACCCAACGTGGCAATTGGTTTCAGAAAAAATTAAAATCCTAAAACTTAAAGACGGTACTACTAAAGAACATGAAAATTATAATGGGGAAATCATTAAACAAGCAGATGTCAACTTACTTTCTTTTCCGCTCAATATAATTAATGACAAAGCGGCTATACTAAAAGACTTGAAATATTACGAGCCAAAATTATCAAAAGAAGGTCCTGCAATGGGGAAGTCAATTTTTTCTGTATTATATGCAAGACAAGGTGATGTAACCAATGCCTACCGTCTTTTTAAGGAAAGTTACGTACCTAATCAGCAAGCTCCTTTTGGTGCACTTTCTGAAGTCTCCACGTCTAACTTTTCATATTTTGCAACGGGTGCGGGTGGTATGTTACAAAGTGTTCTTTTTGGTTTTGGTGGTTTAGATATCACCGATGATGGAATTATTCAAAAAAATCCTATTCTCCCAAAAGAATGGAAATCACTGACCATAAAAGGTGTTGGTCCCAGTAAAAAAACCTATCGAATTGATAGATAAGTGAATAATGAAAGGGACTAAAACGATTTACCAACAATAGCTAAAATTAATACGGGCTTATGAGCTTTAAGCGAAGGTTTGCGTATTTTTATGAGCTCCGCATTCCCATTAGCTATCGGGATGGGATTTTGATGTGGGACAAAAAACCAAAAAAATCGCTTTGTGCGTGGTGGAAAGCAAACGCCAGTTTGCTCCTATACTTTTCATAGCTCAACCATTAGTAATTATTTACTCAAATTAATCAATCATGAAGAAATACTTAAAATTCTTAATAATAGTACTTTTTATTAGTTGTGACAACGACAAAAAAGACACGTCAAATTTAGTGGAGGTTAACCAAACAACTATTCATAATCATATTGAGCGTCTAGCATCCGATGATTTTTTAGGAAGAAAACCATTTACTGAAGGAGAAGTAAAGACCGTAAACTATCTAAAAGATGAGTTCGAAAAATTAGGGGTTTTACCAGGAAATGGTACTAGTTTTTTTCAAGATGTTCCAATGGTAGAAATTACAGGAACTCCATCAGAAAAAATGATTATTTCAGGAAAAAATGAAAGTTTTGATTTAGAATACTTAAAAGATTTTGTTGCAACAACAAATAAATCGGAACCTGATGTAAATCTTGATAACTCAGAGCTTGTATTTGCAGGTTATGGTATTGTTGCCCCTGAATATGGATGGAATGATTATAAAGGTATGGATTGGAAAGGAAAAACTGCTGTTGTTTTAATAAACGATCCCGGTTTTAAATCTGGTGATTCAACCGTATTTAAAGGAAATGAAATGACCTACTATGGACGTTGGACGTATAAATATGAAGAAGCTGCAAGACAAGGTGCAGATGGACTCATAATTATTCACGATACCGAGCCAGCATCTTATGGTTGGAATGTAATTGAATCTGGTTGGAGTGGCGCTAGGTTAATTATAGAAAGTGATTTACCCCTTTTAAATGTAGAGTCATGGATAAGTGGTGAAAGCGCAAAAAAAATGTTTGCTGTTTCAACGATGAAAGGTCAAGATTATAAAACCCTTTCTCGCAATAAAAATTTTAAGCCAATCCCATTAGGTCTGAACGTATCCGTTTCTATTCAAAACAAAATCAAAAAAGACGTTTCTAAAAACGTAGTTGCCCTTATACCTGGTACAGACAGAAAAGACGAATTTATTATATACTCAGGTCATTGGGACCATTTCGGAGTTGGAAAAGCTATAAATGGTGATTCAATCTACAACGGAGCAGTAGATAACGCATCTGGTACGGCAAGTTTATTAGCCATTGCCGAAGCATTCAAAAAATCTAAAGCTACCAAGCGTTCTATTGTTTTTATAGCTGTCACAGGGGAAGAACAAGGATTATTAGGTTCTGCCTATTATGCAGAAAACCCGATTTTTGATCCTAAGAAAACCGTCGCAAACATTAATATTGATGCGCTGGGGAGTCCAGGGAAAATGAAAGATTTAACAATTACAGGTTTTGGTCATTCTGAAATGGATGAATATGCCAAAGAAGCCGCCACTAAACAAAACAGGTACATTATTCCTGATCCAGAAGCCGAAAAAGGATATTTCTTTAGATCAGATCATTTTAATTTTGCGAAAATAGGAATCCCTGCCTTGTATGCAAGTGGTTCTCATGAAGGATTTGATTATAGTATGGAAGAAATAAAAAAATACAACGATAATTATCTTATTAATAAATACCATCAACCTTCAGATGAATACAATCCTGAAACGACAGATTTAAGTGGTGTTCAATTAGATTTACAACTATTTTTTAATGTAGGTGCTAAATTATCTAATGAAGAATATTTTCCGAAATGGTACAATGGAAGTGAATTTAAAGCGGCCAGAAAATAAAAACTAGTGCACTTAGTAGGACTACTAAAATAGTATTACAAACAAAACCCGTCTGTAGTGAAAAGTACATTCAGGCGGGTACAAAGTTTTTACCCCTTATATTGCAATACTAAATTATAGTTATGAAATTAAACTTATTGTCTTGCGATGCTCATAGACCAGATAGAAGGGCAATATCACAATGTATTTCAGAGATTTCATTGAACGTTAATGAATCATTATCTAATGAGCTTACAGATATACTTTTAGAAGGTGACGCTGTTGTTATTGATGTAGAAGACAAAAACTCTGGCTCTGCTTTAAGAGCTCTGCGCAAACATAGTATCGACTACGAAATTTTAGAATAATTTAAAGTACCGTATTCTTGTCTTATGATACCAATACCAGTCTCCTTAAAAACAAAGTGATTGGGTGCAATTGAGAAAATAACGCGAACAAATTAGTTTGGTGTTATGGCTGCAACAGCCAAAATTCTATGTGAAATTTTCAGTTCATATCCCTTAAAAGAGACTAAACAATTTATACACTTTTTTTGGTAAAATACTCCATGAATATGAATTACAATTTCATATTTAAGGCGATAATAGTTCATAGACATTTACTACTTTTAAAACAGGAAATATGGTTACGATC
>TARA_R110000744_G_scaffold86732_5_pt1 | contig 10616 bp, 9 predicted proteins | sample TARA_R110000744 | Tara Oceans TARA_R110000744 (sample SAMEA4398083) | marine metagenome | biome: Polar Biome; feature: [DCM] deep chlorophyll maximum layer (ENVO:01000326); material: water (ENVO:00002006), including particulate matter (ENVO:01000060) such as... | depth 36 m | reverse complement strand
AAACGAAAGTATTGCCCGTAAATTATTTGAAATAGAAACAGAAGTGCTGGCTTGTCAATCAAGTGAGGAACTGCTGGAACGTTTACTTGGACTAATTCAAGCTAAATTTCAATTGTCTGGTATTTCATTATTACTTGCTGAGCCTACACCGATAAGTTATTTAATTAACGGGAATTTACAATCTAATTGGCATCAAAAAAACACCTCTCAGATTTCTGCTGAAAAGTTATCTTTACTGCACGTAGACAAAAAACCCATGTTGACCAACCAACTTGAGCAACTGAATAATATTGTGCCTAAATCATTACTCACTGGTGCAAAATCGGCGGCTTTAACACCGTTGTCATTAGAAGGTAAATTATTTGGCAGTTTATTATTTACCGATAAATCATCAGCTCGATTTCATCAGGACTTAGGTACTTTTCATTTAGAACAGCTTGCGGTTAAGGTGAGTCTTTGTTTATCGAATGTATTAATTCGCGAGCAACTTCAGTACATGGCACACTATGATCGTTTAACCGGAGTGGCTAATCGACGCCTGATGGAAGTTTGTATTGGTGAAGAGCTTATTCGCCAACGTCGCTATGGTGTACCCTTTTCCGTATTGTTTATTGATTGCAATAAATTTAAGGCCATTAATGACACTTACGGACATGACTGCGGCGACAAGGTTTTGACTTATGTTGCGAGTCAATTACAAGAATTAGTTCGAGAGAACGATAAATGCTTTCGTTACGCCGGTGATGAATTTGTTGTCGTACTTGCCAGCCAAACATTATTAGAGGCTGAACAAGCTAGTGATCGTTTATGCCAATTTTTTGATGATAATCCCATGCCCTATCAAAATACTCGTTTACCGGTCAGCATTAGCTGTGGTGCCGCGGCAAGTAGCGGTGAAGAGACTATGGACGAATTATTAAAAACTGCAGACAAAAATCTTTATACCAATAAAAAAGCAAATAACGGTATGGTGTTTAAACTATAAAGATAATTTTTATGCCAAAATAAATTACCTTTTGTTAACCTATGACTATTATTAAGGGTATCTACCTTAAATAATAGCATTATGATCTTAAAAGTTAGTATAAATGATTTAAAGAAAGGGCACTTCGTTGTCGATATTGTTGAACAACGCGGCACTTATAATTTAACACGTGCTGGACATATTAAAAGTAACGATGTCATCAGTGCTCTAAAAGCTAAAGGTGTTGAGTCGGTTATAGTTGATACCACCAAAACCATTGACGATGCCCTGAGTATTAACCTCCCAGAACAGCTAGAAAAATCAGGCCCGGTGATCCTCGAAGTCACTAAAGCTATAAAACTTTTTCAACAATCAAAAAAAATTCAACAGCAAATTTTTCTCGACGTCCAGCAAGGTCGTTCAATAGATCTTGGCCCTATTGTTTCAGCTACTCAGGACATCATAACATCGATATTTAAAAATCCTGATGCATTAGTTTGCGTGATAAATATTCGTGATAAAAATGAATACTTATTAGAACATTCTGTTTCAGTCTCTGTACTTATGACTGTTTTCGCCCGCTTTTTGAAAATAGATAGAGACATCACCCATCAACTTGCCATTGGCGCGTTTCTTCATGATGTAGGTAAGATTAAGGTACCCAATCAAATACTCAATAAAGTAGAAAAACTAACTGATCAAGAATTCCGCATTATAAAAGAGCATGTCAATCACTCAATTGAAATTATTAAAGCGATCCCAGACATTTCACCCCTCAGTATAGAAGTTGCGGCACTACATCATGAGCGTTTAGATGGCTCAGGCTACCCTCAACAACTAAAGCAGGACAACATTTCAAACTATGGTGCCATGATTGCCATATGTGATATTTTTGACGCGCTAACAGCAGAAAGTTGCTATAAAAAAAATTACAGCCCAATTAAAGCATTCGGTATTTTAAGAGGCTTGGCCCTTGATGGTAAACTTATGCCTAGGTTGGTTGATTTATTTATTAAATGTTTAGGGGTATACCCTGTTGGCAGTATTGTCGAACTTAATTCAAACCGGTTAGCCATCGTAGAAAGTGGCAATCAAGATGATCCTATTAACCCAAAAGTGCGTGGTTTTTATAATATAAAATACCATCGATACATTATGGCAAAAAATATTGATCTAGCTAAGGAAGCTGACTTTATTATTCGTGGCGTTAAGGCAAAAGATTTTAATTTAGACCACAACCGAATTATCGAGTTTTTATTACAGGAAGGATGATATAGATTAATCGCCGCTGTATTCAGTTAGTAGTAGAGTCACTGACAACATTTACTTTTGCGAACATAATTAAATTGATGGTCTCAATCTGCAATATATAAGGGATTATGTAATTACACTAACCGAATTAATTTATTGAAACGCTAGCTTGTTCAATAAATTAATCCATTGGCTAATGATATTTTATTCTCTATTTTCTACTTTCTGAAATCTACCATCGCTTGTGCAGCAAAATAGGCATACATCGTATAAATAGCCGTATTCACTTTCAGTGCTTCTGGTTCAACTTTGTCTAAAGTGTCATTTTCAGTATGGTGATAATCAAAGTAGTTAGAACCATCAGGTGAAAAGTTAATGCTCGGCATACCTGCATCACTTAACGCACTCATATCAGATTGTCCTTTAGCATTATTTTCTGGTGCTAACGCTACGCCCATTGGCGCCAAATATTGCGCTAGTTCACGTACGGCATTTAGCGATTGTGCGCCCACACCTGGCGTCATTTTATATATGCGACCTATACCGAAGTCCCATTCAGCGCCCATAACGTGAGCATTCATATCATCTTTATGCGCTTTAACATATTGCTTAGCGCCCAATAAACCCACTTCTTCAGCGGCGAATAAAATAACCCGAATAGTGCGTTTTGGACGTTTAGGTAGTTGTCCAATATGATGCGCTGCTGCCATTACCATACCGATACCTAAGCCATCATCTAATGCCCCAGTACCAACATCCCAACTGTCTAAGTGAGCACCTAAAGAGACAATTTCATTTGGTAATTCACTACCCGTAAATTCACCAATAACATTGGCTGAGGTTGCGACAACTTCAGCGTTAGTTTTAGCGGTCATGTTAAGGTACATGCTGACGTCTTCACCACGTTTCAGTTGATTTACTAATAAATCAGCATCAGGATTAGATAAGGCAGCTGCTGGAATTTTTTTAACTTGATCTTCATAGCGCATTACTCCGGTATGAGCCGTGCGATTATTGTCTGTGCCTACTGAGCGCATAATCAAAGCTGAAGCGCCTTTTTGTGCAGCTACAACTGCACCGCCTACTCGGGTACCGACAGCAGGTCCATAACCATCGCCATCAATATGTCGCTCCATTTGATAAGAAACGAAGGCTATCTTGCCATTAAGACTATTATCTGGTGCCGCTTTTAAGTCAGCCAAAGTTTCAAAATGCGCAACCTTGGCTGTTAAACCTTCTTTAGCCGTTCCTATGCTGCCACCTAAAGCTAAGATCACTACATCATGTGGATAAGGAGCAACAATACGTGCTTTAGCTTCTCCACGTAACCAATAACTGCCAGTGACTTCTTCGGTCCATACTTTATCAAAGCCTAATGCTTTCATTTTATTTACGGCCCAAACAATCGACTTTTTATCACCTTCCGAGCCCATCAAGCGGTGACCCACTTCTGTCGTTAACGACTCAATAAGTTGGTAAGATAAATCTGATTGTAGTGCGGTTGTTTTTAGCGCGTTTAATTGCGCTTGTTGGTCAGTGTTTAATTGTTGTGCTGAAGCAATAAAGCTACCTACGCTCATTAATACAGCTAAATATGTACTGGCAATGAATTTGCTTTTCGAGATCATGTTCTTCCTTAAATCAATTATTTTTCTTTATTTTGTCATTGTCGCTAAGTATCTATAAAAGCTAATTAACTTGCAATAAATTCTCCGGGGCTAGGTACTATCGCTAATACCAAATACTCAACAACTGTAAAGATATACTGCCCTTTAGAATTTCAACAAAAAACTGTAGTCCTAAAACTATACGTTTTTTATATTAAACTACCTATTGCTATATTCACTCACTTTACATCGGATTAGTTGGCGATCAAAAAAGCCGACATCAAGTCGGCTTTCATTTACGCTAAATGTCGATTAAATCGAAAAAGAAGATCCACAACCACAGGTTGTTGTCGCATTTGGATTGTTAACCAAGAAACGACTGCCTTCTAAGCCTTCAATATAATCAACTTCACCGTCAACTAAATACTGTAAGCTCATCGGATCAATCACCATAGTGACGCCTTGTTTTTCTATCGTCATATCGCCGTCATTGACTTTTTCATCGAAAGTAAAACCATACGAAAAGCCAGAGCAGCCACCGCCTGTAACGTAAACACGTAATTTCAAGTCTGGGTTTTCTTCTTCCGTGATCAACGACAATACTTTAGTCGCCGCAGCGTCAGAAAATTTAATGGGTAATTCAGGATTTGACATAAAACTCAACTTAAAACGGATTAACTAGGGCAATTATCTTAAACTTGACTGTTTTAGTCAAGTATTATGGCTGACTCTGCGTAATATTATCAACACTTTTCAGCCATGGATAACTATGATCGATACGGTTATATTTTTGCCACTTACTTTTTGGCAGTATTGCGGCGACATTAATGGTTTCAGGAATAAAGTTATCCGGTAAGGTTAATTCACCTGTTATTATTTGAAAGTACTGAAAACTAAAAGATAGATCTTTTTTATCTGCCGTCGAAAGCTCAGATAAGGCAATGCTGGTTGGCTTATTATTCAAACTGCCCGTAATAGAAAGTTCGATATAACCTTTTGCATAACGCTTGCGCAATAACTGTTGCACCAATACCACTTGAAAACGGTAATGCGCAGGACTTTCAGACTTAGTTAGGCTTACACCGTCAATCACCAAGCCATTCGCTTGCTTTTCAGGTGCCATAACCTTTTCATAGAAGGCGAGCTCCTTTTTAACTTGAAAATGCTCTTGTTCAATTAACTTCAAGGTTTGCTGGCTACGTGTATTAGCCATACGTTCAACTTCAAGCTCAACTTCTAAGGTATTTATGCGCTGAGTCTTCTCTACTAATTGCTGATAGATAAAGTCTAAACGTGTTTGTTGTTGTGCTAAAGTCTGCGTTTGATAGCCATGATAAAAATTACCCAAGCGATAACCACTGAATAATAAAACGGCGATTATGACCAAGAGTAAAATTGCCGAACTAAATGTTCCTAAGCGCTTTACGACGGTGCTGAAATTTATTTTTGCTAACCAATTCATTTGAAAAGTATTATGATATCCAGAATGTCTGTAAATATGTCCAATAAAAATAACTCAATATGAAGACAATAACCCAGCTAAAAAAGCGCCTTGCTCTTCCACAAACATCCTGGCAACTATGTTTACTAGCGGCTATTGGAGGTTTTGCATCGGCGATGCTGGTTGTGCTATTCATTTTCACCATTGAAGGCGTTCAGTCATTTTTCCTGAGCGAAAAAGACGACTATAGCAGCTTAACCCCTTTAAGTCGTTTCCAATTACCAATAATTGGCGCTATCGTTATTCTCTTCTTTGCTTGGCTTACAGGTTACAAGTATATTCGCAGTGGTATTCCTTTTGTTTTACATCGCTTAAAAATTGCTAATGGCGTTATGCCTTTTCGTAACACTGTTAATCAATTCATGGGGAGTGCAGTCGCACTTATCGCAGGTTTTTCTGTTGGAAGAGAAGGCCCCGCGGTGCACTTAGGTGCTGCGTGTACTAGTTATATTGGTAATAAATTAAATTTACCTTATAACGCTATTCGTAGTTTAAGTGCGTGTGGTATTGCCGCGGGTATAGCCGCCTGTTTCAATACACCCATTGCCGCCGTTTTGTTCGTGATGGAAGTCATATTAAGAGAATACAAAGTCCATATTTTTATTCCGGTGATGATTGCGGCTATTGTCGGTTCGATGACTACGAGTACTATTTTTGGTCCCACCCATGAGTTCGGTCATTTTACTGCTATCACTATAAACACTGATCATTATCTTGCCTTGGCTTTACTCGGCATTGTACTGGGCTTCTTTGCCTTTATTTTTAATCGTTATTTAATCTTAGTGATCAAACACAGTGCCCCGTTTCATATTGTGTCGCGAATACTTACAGCGGCTATTATTACTGGCGCCCTAGGCTATGCGGCACCTTATGCTATGGGCACAGATTTAAGTGCCATTAATTTTTCATTGCAAAACAACTTTCAGTTGCAATTACTCCTTGGCTTGTTAGTAGCAAAAGTGGTTATGACTATTTTTGCCCTAGGTCTTGGAATACCTGGCGGTATTATTGGCCCTATACTCGGCATTGGCGCAATAGCTGGTATCTGCGGTTCTGTCATTACATCGTACTTTATGACTGGCGATATATCTGCCAGTGATTTTGCTTTGATGGGGATGGCAGGTTTTATGGCTGCCACGCTTAATGCCCCATTAGCTGCCCTTCTTTGTGTTGTAGAATTATCTGATCAAATAGAGATAATTGTTCCTGCTATGATTGTTATCACCAGTGCTTGTGTTTTTTCCGGGCAATTTTTTGGTAATCGCTCTATTTTCATTATGCAGTTGGAAGTTCAGGGGCTCCCCTACCGTCGACCGCCGATAGAAAAATCGTTACAACGCATCGGGGTAATTGGCGTAATGGATGAAAACATCACGCTATTACATAAAGCCACTGATGAAACTATTACCACGGCCTTAATAAACCAAAATCCCCAAGATAACGTGATCTGTAAAATACACAATACAGATAACCAAACAGAATTTATTTTTTATCAGCAAAGTCAGGCAAAAATTGATGATGTGCCTACGATAGAGAAACATACGCTGATCCCACTTTCCAGCCAATCGACACTGGCTGAAGCTTATTTATTATTGGTTAAAACTAGGACGGGAGGTGTTTACATATATCAAGATAATCCCGATGAAATTATGGGTATAATATCTTTTGACTATATTCGCTCATATTTATTGAAAGGAAATACCTATTAATGACTACCATCCTTTGGCTTAAAGCATTTCATGTGATTTTTATGGTGGCATGGTTTGCGGGTATTTTTTATTTACCACGTATTTTTGTCAATCATGCAGAGTCTTCTGAGCCGCTTGTCCATCAACATCTCAAGGGCATGGAGCGACGCTTACTTTATTTTGTTACCCCCTTTGCCCTTTTCACTGTGCTTTTAGGTATCGCGATTATTTATCAATATGGTTATCCATGGTTTGTTGCGGCAAAATGGCTACACATTAAAATAATCTTAGTGATTATATTGCTCTTTTACCATGGCTATTGTTTTAAACTAGTCAAAACATTTGCCGCTGATAAAAACACCCGTTCTGGGAAGTTTTACCGAATTTTCAACGAAATACCTGTGATAATACTATTCATTGTCATTATATTAGCCTACGTAAAACCGTTCTAATATCTTCATTGAAAATACGGCAATATTCTTAATTCAAATTAGAGAATACGTTCTCAGCATTCAACTTTTGTGCTATATTTCGCAACAATTTTTCGCTGCTAATTAAAAACGGCAGCCCACTATTTAATATAATGAAAATGAAAGTATCAATCTGGTGCTTAACTTACCTTGGTATTGATTTTTCTAATTTAGGTATTATCTATGATGAAATTTGAAGGGAACCATATCTTGTCTGTATCGCAGTTTGATAGAGAGAGTATTTCCCGTATTTTAGAGATTTCAACGTTAATGGCGCCTTACGCCATGCGAAAAAAACGCTGCCATGTCCTCGATGGTGCAATATTAAGTAATTTGTTTTTTGAGCCCAGCACTCGCACACGCGTTAGCTTTGGTACTGCGTTTAATTTATTGGGTGGCTTTGTCAGAGAAACCGTCGGACAAGAAAATTCTTCCTTGTCAAAAGGCGAATCGTTATTTGACACCGCACGTGTGATTAGTGGATATTCTGATGTAATTGCTATGCGCCACCCCACCATGCACTCAGTTGCTGACTTTGCTAAAGGTAGTAGTGTACCTGTGATCAATGGTGGCGATGGTGCTAACGAACATCCAACCCAAGCGTTACTTGATTTATTTACTATTCAGTCAGAAATGGCGCGCTACGATATGGGACTAGATGGCTTAAACATTGTGTTAATGGGCGATCTTAAACATGGTAGAACAGTACACTCACTGTCAAAATTAATCAGCTTATACAACAACATCAAAGTCACTATGATTGCTCCCACGGCATTACAAATGCCTGACAGTGTGGTTAGCACCTTGACCGATGCTGGTCATGAAGTGGTGATTACAGATAAAATTGAAGGCAATTTAGCCTGCGATGTAATATATCAAACACGGATTCAACAAGAGCGGTTCGCAAGTAAAGATGAAGCTGATTTATATCGTGGTCACTTCAGTTTAAATCGAAAAATTTATCAGCAATATTGTCACGAACATACTGTAATAATGCACCCATTACCACGCGATTCTCGTGCTGAAGCGAATGAACTAGATATCGATTTAAATGACTTAGATAATTTAGCGATATTCCGCCAAGCGCAAAATGGTGTCCTAGTACGTATGGCATTATTTGCCCTAAGTTTAGGCGTTGAAAGCAGACTCAGCCATTATGAAAAGCCTGTCACCTGGTACACTAATAAATACTAATTTTAACCTCAACAGTTAGGTTATGTTAACAACGAGTAGAACATTATGACGAAAAATTCACAGCAATTATTTAATGAAGCCCAAGATGTTATTCCTGGTGGCGTAAACTCACCAGTACGTGCTTTTAATAGCGTTGGTGGTACACCATTGTTTATCAAAAAAGCACAAGGTGCTTATATTTTTGATGCAGAAGATAAAAAGTATGTCGATTATGTTGGCTCATGGGGCCCAATGATTTTAGGTCATAATCACCCAGCAATTCTCGAAGCCGTGATTGAGACTGCACAAAATGGTCTTAGCTTCGGTGCACCAACTGAACTTGAAATAACCATGGCTGAAAAAGTACGTGAAATTGTTCCATCAATGGAAAGATTACGTATGGTCAGCTCTGGCACTGAAGCAACCATGAGCGCAATACGACTAGCACGTGGCTTTACCGGTCGTGACAAAATATTAAAATTTGAAGGTTGTTATCACGGTCATGCTGACTCTTTACTGGTAAAAGCTGGCTCTGGCATGTTGACCATGGGCGTTCCAAGCTCGCCTGGTATCCCAGAAGACGTTGCTAAGCACACCTTAACGGTCAGCTTTAACAATATTGATGAAGTAAAAGAAATTTTTGAAAAATTTGGTGATGAAATCGCCTGTATTATTGTTGAACCAGTCGCGGGCAACATGAACTGTATTCCTCCGGTAGCCGGTTTCTTGGAAGGATTACGCGCTATTTGTGATCAATATAAAAGTGTCTTAATTTTTGATGAGGTCATGACAGGTTTTCGTGTCGCATTAGGCGGAGCACAAGCGCATTACAAAATAGTCCCAGATTTAACCACGTTAGGTAAAGTTATTGGTGGTGGCATGCCGGTTGGTGCTTTTGGTGGTAAAAAAGAAATCATGGACTACATTGCTCCTGTTGGTCCGGTTTATCAAGCAGGTACATTATCAGGCAACCCTATTGCTATGGCTGCAGGTTTAGCGTCTTTAACCGAGCTTTGTAAAGGTAACAAGCATCAACAGCTTAGCGATGCAACAGAAAAGCTAGCGATGGGTTTAAAAGCCGCCGCAGAGCGTAATGGCGTATCATTAGCGATTAATTATGTGGGTGCAATGTTTGGTTTCTTCTTTACCGAGGAAGAAAATATTACTTGTTTCGCACAAGCTACTGCCTGTGATGGTGATAAGTTCAATCGCTTCTTTCATTTGATGTTAGAAGAAGGCGTTTATCTTGCTCCTTCATCATTTGAAGCAGGTTTTGTATCAACTGCACATGGCGATGCTGAAATAGATTTTACCTTAGCTGCAGCAGATCGTTGTTTCGCTAAGTTATAAACGTTTTTGTTAGTTTTTGAGCAAAAAAAAGGTAAGCATAATGCTTACCTTTTTTAATATCTAAACTTTAACAGCTTAGTCTTGTTTGTTTTTTACAACCGACAGGCTAGGCTTTTTCGCTTTTGATGCTTGAGAACTTTGCTTTTTACTTGACGTTTTCGCAGCCCCTTTGCTGCCTACAGCTTTCACTGAAGACATTTTCGCAGGTGATTGTTCTGGTGCTTCAACAATATCATCTTGCTCAGGATGCTCTATCGCTAGCGATGTACCAGCGCCATTTTCTTTAGCATAAATAGCGCCAACAGCGCCATAAGGCACGCTCATATGTTCGAGTTTGCCGCCAAAGCGCGCACTAAGTTCGATTGTGTCTTTACCCATTGCAATACTGCCAACAGCGGATAGAGAAACATTTAACACGATTTGACCGTCATTAACATAAGACATAGGCACCATAACACCATAAACATTTACATCAACAACAATGTAAGGTGTAAAGCCATTATCAGAAATCCAGTCATAGAAAGCCTTAACAATATAAGGCTTAGTTGATGTCATATCGCTTGTCATGAGTTAGATCTTTAAACCGGTGCGCCAAAGCGAAGTTCACGCTCG
>TARA_R110000744_G_scaffold221344_8_pt1 | contig 10632 bp, 14 predicted proteins | sample TARA_R110000744 | Tara Oceans TARA_R110000744 (sample SAMEA4398083) | marine metagenome | biome: Polar Biome; feature: [DCM] deep chlorophyll maximum layer (ENVO:01000326); material: water (ENVO:00002006), including particulate matter (ENVO:01000060) such as... | depth 36 m | reverse complement strand
GCAGATAACTCAACTGAATTTGATGGTGACACATGGCCGTATTAATCTTGTTATTTTTGGAGGTAATTAAGTGAACTTAGTCATGAGTATGGGCATAGTTTTGATAGTCTGGGTATTTATAGAGATAGGCTTCATATTGATGATGCTATTTTATCCAAATAAATCGTCAATTGTTTGGCAATACTGCCGCAACCAGGCGGTTTCTCTAGATCAGTGGGTGAACGCTAGGCTTGGTGGAGACCCTGACGAGACAATATCAAGCAGATGTGGAAAAAGAAGAGGCTGTATATTTTGCGGTCTACTGTGCAATTTACTTGACAGAATTGATCCAGGGCATTGTAACAAGGTCATTGAGAAGAATGAGGGTGCGGACGGTCTCCGTACAAAAGGCAAGCGATTAAATAAGTAACTGGTTACTTAACATTTAGGTTGATTTGTTGTAAAATGACCTACGTGTTCCGACCCGAAAATCAACTGGAAATATTATGAGTATCAGTTCAGAAGATTTCCAAGTAATGCTAGGCGTGATCGATCAAGCGGCTGAAAAAGCAGCTGACAATGTAGCCAACAAGCTAAGAGTAGAAATCCAACAGGCGGCATCTGACAACAGTGCGTCCATTGTTCGAGAAATGAAAGCACATATGTCCGACTACATAGGCATGTCCAACGTCGAACACGCAATTGATCACCAAACAGTCAGAGCAATCAGAGAGAACACCACCACGGTTGTCAGTTCGATCCTTAAAGAGACTTTAAGATGGACGGTGGTGGTATTTTTTGCTGTTGCGGCGGCCACAGTGACCACATCGAATGAGAAAGTCACACCGCCTATGAAAATAAATATCAAGCAGTCTCACTTAGACCCGACAAAGAGTGAATCAGAGTGAACGCTAGAACAGACCCCTCTAGAAAAAGACTGACAAAAAACTTCTCGCTACATGAGTTCACGCGCTCTCAGACCGCTACACGACTCGGTATAGACAATTCCCTCCCAGAACACATGATGTTAGACATTCAGCGACTGGCTAGCTGGCTACAAGCTCTGAGAGACGCTATATCCGCTCACTACGAAGTTGAAGCGCCCATATCAATAAGCTCCGGCTATCGATGTACCAAGTTAAATAACAAGGTCGGCGGCAGTAAAAACTCATTTCATTCCAAGGCTCTTGCAGTAGACATTGAATGCTCGATCTTAACGACGGAAGAGTTGTTCCAGTTCATCCGTTCTTGCATGAGATTCGGCCAGGTAATTCAAGAGTTCGACGGCTGGGTTCACGTTTCTTTAAATATGGACGCAAATCAGTCAGAAAATCAGGCTCTACGAGCAACAAAAGTGCCTAGAAAGTTTCGCAAACCCAAAACCGTGTACACCGAGGTCGTAAATTATGCCCCTAGCTGAACTTCCAATACTCTCTTTATTAGTAGGATTTGCCATCATGAGCCTTGGCTCCGCATGTCACTATGCAAAGAAATGGGTCAGAGGTGAGATAAGCATCAACATTTTTACCTATTTGTTGGTTAATAATCGCAAGGCAACACTAGCGGTTGTTATGGCCAATGTTGCCTCAACCTTCGCACTGATAACGTCAGGCGGGGCCGACCCGCTGCTAGTCGCGGGCGCAATCTCTCTGTTCACTGTTGGCTACACAATAGATAGCTCACTGAATAAATCCTAGTGCCCTTCACTCTCGCGCACTTAAAGACTCTTCTGGCCTTGTCAGCACTAATGGCGGCGTTCGGAGCGGGCTTTAAGGCGTCCGCAAGCCACCACGAGATTGAAAGACTTCAGAATATTGAAGAGTCTTACAAAGCCAAAGAAGAATCGCTTAAACGGGCCTATTCGCGTATTGAAAGCCTGTTGAACTCCCAGGCGGCTCTCTCGGTCAAAACAAAAATCATTATCAAAGAGGTGCCAATCTATGTCTCAGATCAAATGGATCAAGATTGTACTACTCACCCTGATGTTGTCAGCCTGCTCAACGCAGCCCGTGATAGTAGAATGTCCATTGCCCCCACCGTCCCTGCTAAAGAAAATCCCCGAACTTCCTCCGTTGGGTATAGAGAACTTATCGAGGCCAATATAGACACGGCAGGACGATACAACGCAGCCCTTTTGCAATGCAACACTCTCATTGAATGGGTAAAAAACAACCACAAACAGTAAGAGGCCAATGATGGCAACTCTCCAACCAGTTATATCCGATTTTGATTTCGCAGAAGTATGGAACGACCTTGAAAACTTCCCCAATATTCGATCAGTTGCAGAGGAAGTGGGTCAAACGCTCTTAGGTGCCAAAAAGAAAGCATCAAAAATTCGCGAAAGAATGGCAAGTGGAGACAAGAACGCTCCGATCCTTGTTAGTCGATCAAACGCTGCGGCCAAGCCTATTCCAATCGTCCCAGAAATGCAGGCGGAGCATCAAGATTTAAGCGTTAAGGAGTGCATAGGGAAGCTTCAAGCTCTCCACTTTGCTGATCCGGATAGAAATATAACCAGATTGTCCTTTCGCAGTCAGACCGGATTGGCCGACTCCTCATGGAGTAAGCATTTCGGAACTTTTTTGGAATTTAAACGGCAAGCGGGCTTACAGTTAAATCGCGGCCAGCATCAGACCGAGCGGCATATAGCCAAGCACGTAAGTGTTGATCACTACAGAGAATTTAATGATCGGCGGGATTTAGATAACAAGTACATGAAGGAAAGCAATTCTAAAATTCGTACTGTAATCGGCTGCTCCGACCTTCACGATCAAGAGGTTGACCCGTTTTACCTAAGAGTATTGATTGAAACCTGTCGAATGGTCCAACCTGATGTTATCAACTTGGGTGGGGATATATTTGATCTTCCAGAATTCGGCAAGTTTGCCATTGATCCGCGAGAATGGGACGTGGTTGGCCGTATCAGATTTGCACACGAAAATATTCTAAAGCCCCTCCGAGAGGCTTGTCCTGACGCACAAATAGATTTTGTTGAGGGTAATCACGAGTTTAGGTTGCTCAGGCACATGGCAGACGCCACTCCGGCTCTTCAAGCCGTTCTTTCAGACTTACTAGGTCTTACAGTTTCAAAGCTGTTGGGCCTAGACGACTTTGAAATTAATTACATTGCGAAAGGTGATCTGGCCGCCTACACCAAGGGCAATCAAACAAAAGAAATATCCAAGTCTTATATTAACTATAACGACGCAATGTTGGTCCATCATCATCCTCACGCCAGGCATTGGGGTTTGCCCGGCTGGAACGGACATCACCACAGCTGGCAGGTTTGGCATCAAAAGAACGCCATACAGGGCGGATATTCATGGATGCAGTTACCTGCCGGGCACCGACTCAAGGCCAGCTATTGCGAGGGCGAGTTTTGGAATCTTGGGTTCAATATCGGCCACATCAATACGGAAACCAAATCCGTAACGATGGAACCAGTGATCGTTACCGACATGGCCTGTGTCGGCGGTCTTTTCTTTTATCGCCAGCCGGAAGAGATGGTTGGTTTTTTCGCAGGCCGCAGAAATAGGGCCGCGTAGTTCTGGTTAAGGAGTACAGAAGTATGAGTAAGCAGCGTAAAGCTCGCAAACAAAATCAACCTCGCAAAGGCAACAGAGAAAGTATCGACAAAAACAGTCAGCAGCGAGAGGAGAGCTATACGCCACCTGTAATGAGCGCCAGCAGCTCGATTCAGGCAAAAAACGAAGCGCAGGGGCAGTACATGTCTCAGATTGAAAACAAGGACATAATATTTGGGGTTGGGCCCGCAGGAACGGGCAAGACTTATGTCCCCGCAAGAATGGCCGCACAGGAGCTTAGAGAGGGCCGCATTGACAAGGTTGTCATTGTTAGACCGATGATCGGCTGTGATGAGGATATGGGGCATTTACCCGGAGACCTGGAAGAGAAGTTTCATCCCTGGCTAGAGCCATTCTTTGATGCGCTGGAAGAGGAGCTGGGAACTGGATTTTTACAGTACTGTTTAAAGTCCAAAAAGATTGAAGCAAAGCCGCTACAGTTTATGAGGGGCAAGTCTTTCAAGAACTGCTGGATACTTCTAGATGAGGCCCAAAACACCACCACCGACCAGATGAAAATGTTCGTAACGAGGATCGGCGCTGATTGCAAGATGATCATATCCGGCGACATCACTCAGCACGACAGAAAAAGGTATAGAGGTGATCCCATGAAGAACGGCTTAGAGGATGCTGTTCAAAGACTTGAATCCGTAAGTAGAATCGGCGTTGCTAGGTTTGATAGCGACGACATTGTTAGACACCACTTAATTGGAGAGATACTCAGCAAATACTAATAATAATACTTCTCCACACACTGCCCGCTCTGCGGGCTTTTTTAATTCCGTAGGTTATACATGGGAGTTATTGCACTGCTCTATATTTAACTAATACAAAACTAATAATAAAAGAATAAAGAAAGAGCAAAACATGCGGCTATAAAACTAGCGCTTGCTTCGCCACAGCTTAATGCTCTATTATATTTGTCACTTAAAGCTTACATATTAAAAGACAAGAATATGCAACAAATTACGGACACACAGCATTCGCTGTCGGCTATGGCTATTGAGCATATTAATCCAAAGTGGCTAAAGACAGAGCCTGATTTGTATGCGACGAAATGGTGGGACTACCGCAATATGCACCCTACCCTCGCCACTCTTCACTATGCAGAATCCTACAAAGAAGCTAAAAAATACGCGCTGAAGATTCGGCACGATTTGTATATAGGCAAAAATCATAAAGGGCTTAAAAGCCACAGCTTGTTTGAAAATTCACCGATAGCGATAGCAGGAATATGGCGTGGCAGACAACATGCTGACCAGCGCGGAATCCCTTACGGCTTTTACTGCTACTCGGCGTTTAAGTATTGCGAAACCATGAACAGATTATATTTGCCAACACCCGTGCAGATGTATGGCTCCAAAAGATGGACAGAACACAGTATATCGATGCTTGAGTATATCGAGAAAGCTTGGGCGTCAAAGCCTCATCCCAGACCAACAGATGCGTTCTACAAAGCAAAGAACTATACGGGACACGATTATCAACGACAGTATCAACTACATCTAATAGAAGAGATTAATAATCATCCCGCAAGCGACTTTCTTCTCAGTGACTTAGTCTACGACAGTCAGATGTTGTTACCAGATCTGGCAGCTAAAGTATTCGGGAAAAAACAAGTCGAGCGGGTTAGAGCTTACTCAGATAGTGAAGATTTAGCTGTACACACCGCTGTTATTTAATTAGATTATAAGTCACTAATTACTTATTACATTTATTATACTAAAGGAGAGCAACATGAATACTACCAAGACTGCGAACACTAACAAGGTTTCACATATAAACAACAGACAGCAGGGCGCTAAGCGATTCCCACCGGAGGGTCATGAAAAGCCTCTCGCTGCTATGATTTCGCACAATGACGTGATCGAAGTGCATTTGCTCGATGGTTCAGTAATTAAAGGCAACATCACTCACTTCGATAAGTGGACAATTACTTATTTTCCGATTAACTCTGACGAACCAGCCGTAATTTTCAAACACGCTATGATGGGATTTAGTCGCTATCAAGGCGATCAGTCATGACATCAGTCGCAGAGGTGGACACTGTTGACGCCATCTTAGGTTCAATACACGGTGGCACTACACTGACAGTTGCGGAAGAAATAGACTTACCCATCGAAGCATTCAGTTTTGACTCTGAATTTCAAACAAAGGTTGCGGCTCATGCAGTTCGAGACAGCAAGTTTGTCAGACGAACGGAAGGTCTTATAGATCCAGATCACTTCGAGAATGCGTCACAGGCTATTTTAGTTAGTTTGGCTCAAGAGCATTTCAAAAAGTATCACAATGTCCCTATAGGAGTGGCAACCTGGGGCGAAGTCATTAAGACGGCTAAGAAAAGTAACAGAATTCGAGAAGAGCTATTGCCCGAATTCATAGAGACGATCAAGATTCTTTTTCGTGAGCCGCTAACGGACGGCGATTTCGTTGTCGATAAGGTCAGCGAGTTCGCTCGTCATCAAGCCATAGAGCGTGCCTCTTTCAAGATGATGACTCTTATGGAAAAGGGCAAAATTGACGAAGCTCAAAAAATCATGCAAGTGGCTTTCGCAACGGGGGCAAATTCTGATTTTGAAGGGGCTGACTTCTGGAACTCAATAGATAACAGAACCAACTATAGAAGCGACGTTGCTTCGGGCGCTATAAAGCCTGATGGTATACCCACAGGCATTAAGAAGTTCGACAATCTTCTGTATCACAAAGGGTGGGGAAGACGAGAGCTGTCCGTGCTCATGGCGGGCGCTAAGCGAGGCAAGTCGATGGGTTTGGCCGAGTTTGCTATTCGGGCGTGCTTGCAAGGCTTCAACGTTCTTTACGTCAGTCTTGAGGTGTCAAAGCGAATTATTATGGATCGCATGGACGCCAACATATCTGACACGCTAATCAATAATCTTGAGGCAGAAGCTCAGTCGGTTAATGACAAGCTAAAAATGAAGTCGGGCGCTGCGGGTGTTGGTGCGCTGCACATTACCGAGTTTGGGTCAGGTACGCTCTCTCCTTCTGGATTGCGAAGAGTGGTTGAGCGCTATCGAGGCGAAGGCTGTAGCTTCGATCTCATATGCGTTGACTACGCTGATATCATGGCGCCAGATAATCGAACCAACGACCCAATTGAGAACTCCAAAAGCGTCTGGTTGGGCCTCAGATCTATCGCCTTTGAAGAAAACTGCGCAATGCTAACAGCGACGCAGACCAACAGAGAGGGATTCAAGTCTAGCGTGGCTAAGGCTGAGCACGTTGCAGAGGATTTCAACAAGATAAGAATTGCTGACATCGTTATATCGGTAAATCTTGACGACGAAGAAAAATCCAAAGGCGAGGCAAGGCTCTACTTTGCAGCTAGCCGTAATGGTATGGGTGAATTCACACTCAGCATCAAGCAGAATCTCGCTAAGGGCAAGTTCTTGACCGGCGTGATGGGGATCAGCTGATGGCTGAATCAGATAGAGACTTGGTGGACGAACTCGATATGGAGGACTATCTGCACTTTGCGGGTGTCGATTTTAGAGTGACTACCGGAAAGGCTGCCGCTCAGTTGAATCTCAGAGAGTGCCCAAGATGCGGCGGCACCGATTGGAAGGTCTTTATTAACGCAGAGACAGGGTTTGGCAATTGTTTTCACGGAAGCTGTGTTGGCGAGCCGGGTTACAACAAGCTTACGTTTATTAAGGCACTCATCAGCGGCGAGTACAAAGAAGCTTTCGAGGAAGTTAGACGCTACGGTCGAGAAATAGGTTGGCAGCCAGCCAGAGTGAGAAGAAAGATTGAAGTACAGCTCGACCCTACGGTCAATATGCCCAAGTCAACCGCCCTGCCCTGCGATTCCGCATCAAAGTATCTGCAAAATCGCGGCATAACTGTAGAAACTCAAGTCGCTCTAAATTGGCGCTACAGCAAGGACGGTGTCTACAACTACACCGATCACGAAGGCAAGCCTAGACAGCAGTTTTATAACGACAGAGTAATACTGCCGATATTTAATCTCGACGGAAAGCTTGTTACGTTTCAAGGCAGAGATATGACAGGCACTCATATCAAAAAGTATCTTTTCCCTCCAGGGCTTCCCGGTACGGGCCGGTACTTTTACAACGGACACGCGGCGCTCAACAAGAATATTGTCGTGATGAATGAGGGTGTTTTCGACGTTGCTGCCTGCAAGCAAGCGCTAGACGAGGATAAGTCACTGCAAGAAGTGGGCGTTATGGGTAGTTTTGGCAAGTCATTATCGGGTGATGTGATGATCAATGTGCCTGGCCAAGTGGATCAGATAACTCAGTTACTGACCATGAAGTCAAAAGGCCTGAAAGAACTGGTTTTCATGTGGGACGGAGAACGCAAGGCGATAGTTAGCGCCATCGATGCATCGAGCAAGGTCAAAGCGCTGGGTATAAAAGTCACTTTGGCAATATTGCCCAAAGATAAAGACCCCGCAGAGTGTACATCAGCAGAAGTTAGGATGGCTTTTTATAAGCGCGTACAGCTTACCAATCTAGCCGCCATGAAGTTGAAACTAATCTATCAGCGAAGCTAACGCCGTCGTAGATAGCCCGTCGCATAATTGATTTAATAAGTAACTAATTACATGACACGAAAGGATCAAAAATGACTCAACTAATAGCAACAAAGGATATATCACTTTCGCAATCGGGCAAGAATATTCATACGGTAAATTGTGACGCTACAGGGCAGACAAGACACTACTGCGTTTGCCTAAGTCACATCGGCAAGATTCAAAAGGGACAAACGGCTGAGTCTTACGCCGACTGCAACCGAGCTTATCGGTCTGATTCATGCGCAGCAAAGGTGATGAGGGCAGAAGAAGAGAGAGCAGGTGAGTCGCTGTACTATGCGCTGCGTGAGCACGCCGGAGAAACGGTCAAGTTTAATCGCGTTGCAGATAGAACCAGCCCAAGCTACTTACGCGGTCGTTTCGATACTCGACCTTTTGTGAATGGAGTGCCGACTGTAGAAGCAAAAAATACTACAAAGTCTTCAGCTCCAGCAAAAACCAAAAAGAAGACCGTCTCGATGACGACTATGGATCATGGCGAGTTAGTGAATCAAATAGCCGTAGAGGAAATAACCAAAAAAACCGTCAAGAGCGCTGTCAGCATTAAGCCTTTGCCAGGCGAATCGCCTCGTGACTTTGCAATGCGAAGACGCAAGTCCGTTATTCTATAGATCAGGAGATCAAAGAGTATGAATAAGTCACCAATGATGTTCACTATTACGGGGCCTTCTTGCGCCGGAAAAACAACGCTCATGGAAGCACTCATAGAGCGGGCACCTGAGATTTACTTTAAGTTGCCATCAGTAACCACCAGGTCAAGGCGCTCTGGAGAGGTTGACGGTGACGAGTATTATTTTATCGACGAACAGACCTTCGTTGATCATAAATTGGACGGTTTGTTTTGCCAAACAGTTGACTATAAGGGCGTCAGCTACGGCACCTACACAAGAGACCTCATGCTTGCAGTCAACAAGGGAAAGGTTCCAATTAGAGTCGTCGAACCTACCGGAGTTGATGACTTCAGAATCTGCTGCGCGGAGTTGGACATTGATGTTTTCAGTATTTTCGTTAATCAATCCTTTGAAATCATTCTGAGTCGATGGATGGAAAGGCTGGCTCTCGATGTTTCCGATAAAATAGATAAGAAAGGACAGGTTGATTATGATTTTTACTCTAGACGAATAATGGCGACTCTCTATGAAGAGCCAAATTGGGTTCATCAGCAGGTTTATGACTTCGCGTATGACGCGGAAAGCCAAGACGAAGATTCGATGCAGTACATGTTGGATCGCATTGCGAGAGGAAAAATTGGCATGGACAAGGCAAGGCGCTTGACCTCAATGGCTGCATAGCAGACCATAGTGGCTTCAAAAGGAGTCACTATGAAATTGTGCGACATTGGAACGCTTTCCGAGAATAACTTAATCTCCCCTATTCAAAGTACGTCCATCTGGAACAAGGAAGTTTCTGAAATAACTGCCGTTGAAGTTCATGTCGTTCGCCATCAGTCCATTAGAACGATTGGCAAACAAGCCACGTCAAAGTGTTTTTCCGTCTTGAAATCTGAAATTGCCAAGTCAAAGATGTTAGGGCAGATAGAAGAGACGGACTTAAGTTTTTTAGCCTTTATTGATAGTAAGCAACCTCGAACGATCAACGATATTAGCAGCGCCCTACTCCGCTTTAGCTTAGAAGATCGTCAGGCCATTATGTTGGCTTGTTTGCTAAACATGGACTTGCTGCAAGTGACTCAGCTCAGCAGAAACGGAGGTAAAGACATGGCGAAAAACAACAAGCCGGCACTGAGATTAATCGGATCCGTCGTGCCACACATTCGCTCGCCCTATCTATTTTGGAACCAGCCCGACGTTAAGAAGAGAGCCGTTCCACGTTACGGTTTAGAGAGTCGGTTTAATGAAATTACAGAAATTAAGTGGTCAGCCTTCCGTGCTGGGTGTCAGCGTGTCCTGAAAGACGAGGTTCTAGAGAGTTGGCTGCAAAAGTGAAGCGGTCAGAATCGCGATCTAAGCGACCTTCTCACTCCCCTTTGTGTCGCATTATATTTCAGCTTTAAATTCAACCTGCGTTAATCTGTGAAGACTGGTGCAGTCCTTTTGCCCGGCTGAGATCTGTACGTTACCGATCACATTAGAATTGTCTGATTTAAATCATGCGTCAGGTTTGTTTTTGTAAAAATTAACGATCAAGTCCTCGATTGATTTATGATCCTCGCTATTCTGAAGAACAAAACTTACCCTATTTTCTTTGGATCGGGCAACTGTAAAGACAGTCTTTCCACCAACCTTCACAATGTCAGACTTGGCTGAGTCTTCGAGGTTTCCAATCGCCTTATCTATGACTGACTTGCCCTGCCCTGCTCTCAGCTTTGAAGCGATCTCAATCAAGACGCCAATTCTTCTAGGCTCCTCTTTCATAACGCTATTCAAATAGCCGGCTGTTTTAACGCTGACCCGACTCATATCTCCTATCGCGTGAACCAGCAAAATCGGCATGTCTCCATAAGCATGAATGATTCTAGCGATCGTGGTTCTATTC
>TARA_R110000744_G_scaffold199039_2_pt1 | contig 10633 bp, 8 predicted proteins | sample TARA_R110000744 | Tara Oceans TARA_R110000744 (sample SAMEA4398083) | marine metagenome | biome: Polar Biome; feature: [DCM] deep chlorophyll maximum layer (ENVO:01000326); material: water (ENVO:00002006), including particulate matter (ENVO:01000060) such as... | depth 36 m | reverse complement strand
ATTGTGAACTAAGTTACCCGTTAGTGGGTCGGTAATTTCTACAAAGCTATTTATTGCATGAAAATCCCAAAAATCTGATGCGCTTAATTGGTCCGATTTATTCAATGGGATACTTTGACCATTCATGATGAGTAATTTATCAGCACCAGTTGTGTCAGCACTTAATGACATCATGCCTTTTCTATTGGTTATTGATGCCGATAGTTTTGAACTACCACCTAAGAAATTAACGGTTGTATCAACAACGGTTGCTAATGCTGCCAATAATCCTTCAACAACCGTTAATGAATCTTTTCGTGTAGCTCTTGCAAATGGTAATCTAACATCGCCAAATCCTTTAATATTTACATAATCCTGATTTCCTACCGTATTTGGTTGTGTGATTATTTGGTAATTAGTTCCTTTGAAATTCTCAAGCGTATTCTCATCCTGATAATCAGTTTGTAAACCAATCATTAAATTTGAAAGAATCTCACTAGTATTATAACTGAAAGAACTTAATCTTTTACCTTGGTCAGTTTCTACATCTGGTAAGGTCCAAACCGCTTTGCTATCCCAAAAATCAGCACGTTCAAAATGAACGGTTGTTCCATCAATTTTAATCTGAGCATTGAAAGCATCTTTAAACACCCTTAAAAAGTCGCCACAATTATAAATTGGGCTTCCTTGGTTTGGATGACCAACACCTCTTACAGCTCCTAAAATTCCACCACCCTCACTTTTTTGAGGAAAGTATATTGCATTTTTCCACTTAGGAATATTAAATATTGTACTGGAAAAAGTTAATCCTAAATGCTGAAAAACTTTTTGAAACATTACCTCTAATCTCATTCCTCTACCCCTTCTTACTGGTGGAAATAATTGGTCAATAAGTTCTTCAATCATTTTTATTAACGCTATCACTAATGCAGTAGCGTAAACAACAGCGGCAACAACCCTCAAGGCGGCGGCTATTATAGCCCCAATATTTACACCAACACCAGCAAAAGGAATTGCAGCAAGGTCAGCAACGGCATTTGCAACAGCTTTAATAGCATCAATCAGAGCGAGTGTTGTCATGTAGATTGACATACTAATCATTACAACCGCGAAAGCCTCAGGACGTTGATTTAAAACATAAGGGACGGTGTAATAGTCTGCTATTCCAATCACACCAATAGTAGGGTCAGCTAAATAACCAAAACTAATTCCATCAGCTCTAGTTGTCAACCAGTCTAAATTTTTACGCTTCTTAACGATTGAATCAACTTGGTCACATGATATAATACTGTTTTCATCGGCTAAATCAATATATCCGTCTAGGATTTCAGCAGTTACACCGCTTGTTAAATCCCTTAATTTAATCTTATATTGTACGCCCTCAAATATTCCAAAGCCTCCATTTAATCCTGAAGCAATTCTGTCATTAATAGCAGTAGCATCCTCCAAAGCAAATTGAAGTGAATTGGTTGACACTTCAGCCTCACTTTTATCTTCAATACTATTATTATTCCAATCAGATTTCAGCTTTATTTCTTTGGCATTAATCGGAGTGGCTGAACTTTTACCGTCCATTTCATAAAGCAAATCAATCATAATCCTCGTTTGTTTATTCTGTATCTACTCGTTATTGTTTTCTTCCCAGCCTTAACAGTGTGAACAATATCAGAAACCATTTCCGAAATACTCTCAGCATGAAGGTTTGGAACTGGCTTCATTTCAATGGCTTTTTGAACTCCATCAAGCTTACTTTCTAATGAACCTAAATTCAAACCCATCATTGTACTTTGTTGAGGAATTACAGCAACCTGTCTTTCAAATATATCTGAACCAATATTTCCTGAATCAATTCCTTGAGTTAATTTAATGAAATTATCTTTTCCAAATTTACCCATTGTTGAACCTTTCCAAATCCCCTCATCCCCTTCAACTAATACTGGTATTCCTCCACCGCCTTTTGAGTTATGCTTTTCACCCCTGAAAATTCCATTCATTAAACTGTTACCGCCTTTTGAACCTCCCTTTCTAGCATCTAAAGCATCACCAACATCACCATATTCACCCGTACCATCACCGAATGATTGGAGCGAACTCTCTAACCCTTGAATGATTGCAAAGTCTCTTAAAACAGTTACAATTGCATTATCATCACCTGAACTTGCAGCGGCAGAATAAGCAGCGTATAATGCCTTGACTTTTTCCAATCTAATCGCTTTCTTTTCAGACTCAATTTTCTTTAATTCAAACTTAGCCCGTTCACCTTCCTCAAAAGCTAATGTATTTGCTAGTCCCTCTTTTGCTAAATCTTCTTGCCTTGTTATTTGGTCGTCAATCTTTTCAATTTTATCATCAAGCCTTTTTTGTTCCTCATCCTGAATCCTATCCAAAGCATCAAGCGAAGCGTTTACAACAGCATCTTGACTTTTTTGATTTTCCTCTTTTGCTTTCTTATCTTTTTTGTCTTGTTCCTTTTTTTCCTCAGCTGAAAATTTACCTTCAATTGCTGCTCTTTCTCTGACCCCTTGCCTTTTGATTTCGGTTTCCAAATCCTCTTTTTCTTGAAAATCACCTTTGGCTCGTTTTAATTCCTCAAGCGCACTTTTCTCTTTGAACTGTTGAATCTTCAATTCCTTATCCTTCTCGCTTTCAATTTCATCAACTATTCCCTCCTCCCTGAGTTTTTTTGTTTCATCATCAAGTTTTTTGTTTCCCTTTGAAATTTCTTCTTGCTCTTTTAATATGGCATCAGCCTCAGAACGAAATTCTTTAGCTTCTTTTGCTAACCTTTCTTTTTCGGTAATTCCTAATAAATCTTCACGCTTTTTCTTTTGCTCTTCAAGTAGCTCATTTATTTCTAAAATTCTTTCACTATCATTTGATAACAATTGTTCCTTTCTTAAATCCTTTTCAACTTTAGCAATATCTTGAAGCAATCCTAATCTAATTTTATTTTCACCACCTTCCTTCAGTTTTATTTCAGCCAGCAATTTTTCAATTTCAAGTATTCTTTCCTGAGCTTCAATAATTTCACCACTTTCGCTTGTTATGCTTTTCAACTCCTTTTCATAACGATTAACCTCAGAAATTAATTGACCTATCAATTGGTCACTTTCTATTATGTCATCAGCATTAAATCTATTTGGGGAATTTTTACGTTCATCCTGTTCAGCGTTTAATTCCTTTGTTGCGCTTGCTGATTGAGCAGTTATTATATCAATCTTTCTTTTATTAAGCGCAATTAACTCAGCTTGTTTCTTATCCTCAAGGTCTAATTCCTCTTCAATGTCAGCCTTTAAGGAATTTAATTGCTTCTTATTTAATTCGGCTCTCGCAGCAAACCTATCATCAATTGATTGTGCTGCCTTTAGTTTTCTTTCAGCTTCCTCAGCAGCATCACCAATATCATCAATTGAATCAACAACATCATCAGCCGAATCTCTGAACGCAAAAAACGCTGTTGCGGCAGCCGTTATTAATGAGATAGCAAGACCAATGACATTTGCCTTCATCGCAGTGTTTAACGCTTTGAATGAAAACGTTGCGCCTTTAACCGATTTACTGAATAAACCAGTTACAAATGCGGCTATTTTTTGCCTGCTACTGTATATGCTTATTGCGGTTGTTGTAGCTAAGACAGATATTTTAAAAGCGACAAAACCTATTGCGATTATCTTAATCACCTTTGCAAATCGTATCACCAAATTCGCAGTATCTCGCACTTTAGTTTGGTAATCATCTAATTCCTCCCTTGCCTTTTCTGTTCCACTAGCAAGCGATAATAATTCTGTAAGTACACGAACAATATTTTTTAATGTGGTTGCGAATGAGCCGTTACCATCCTCTAAGGTCAGAATAAAACCTTCCCAAGCTGAATTTAAAATAGTGGTTGCACCTGCTAAGTTATCAAGCTGAATGTCAGCCATTTCCTGAGCTGTTCCTGCTGCGTTTTCTAAAGCATCGTTTAATTCTAATACAGAGTCAGTTCCTTCAAGGAATGTACTAAACGCTGCAACACTTCTAATATCTGTTAATTCAAGTGCTTTACCTAAATCAACCCCTTCACCTTTTAGCTGTTGTAACCCTCTTACTAAAGAAGGTAAATCAGTTACGGGTTCTTTTAAGCTTTTCGCTAAATCACCATTTGCATCAGCAAGATTTAAAAGTATTTTCCTTGTTGCTGTTGCTGCTGTTGAAGCATCAAAACCTGCGTTGGATAATTCACCAAGCAAAGCGGTTGTTCCTTCAAGACTGAATCCGAATCTTGCCGCTACTGGTGCAATAGTAGACATTGAAGAACTTAACTTTTGAAAGTCTAAAGCTGAAGCACTTGTTGATTTGGCTAGTACATCGTTTACCCTTCCCGCTTCACTAGCATCTAATTTAAAAGATTTTAATGTTGCCCCCGTTAATTTAGCAGCTTCACCCAAATCAGCATCCATCGCAGCGGCAGCGTTCAACGTGCTTTCTGTCATAGCTAGAATATCTTCAATTGGGAATCCTAGTTTTGCGTATTCAGTTTGCAAGCCTGCAACTTCAGTAGCGGTGAATGCCGTAGTTGCTCCAAGTTCTTTTGATGCAGCGGTAATCTCAACCATTTCTTCTTTGGTGACTCCTAAAACTGCTTGAAGTTTACTGTTCTGTTTTTCGTATGATGCAAATATCCCAATTGAACCACTAACAACCCTTGCTAATCCTGCTAGTCCTGCTGTAATTCCTAAAGCTCCTATTACGTTTCTAAAAGCACCTGCAACACCTCTAAAGGCTGTAGCGTAATTACCAACCTTTCTTGTTGACTGTCCAACAGTTGCATCTATCTGCTTAAGTTTGCTGTCAAGTTTTGTTATGCTTATTAAAAGGTTTTTTGCCTCCTTAGTATTTTGCTTGCCTGCAACAGCTAAATCCTTGTATCTTTTTCTTAATATGTTTAGTTGAGTAGATTGCCTTTTGTATGCTCCAGCAGCTTTTGAAACCGCTGTAACTTCTTGTTTTAAAGCTCTTGTTTGCTCTTGAACCTGAACCCTTAACGCCTGCTCAGTTTTCGCTTCATCAGTTTTTAATCTGATTGCTTTCTTTCTTAGATTGTTTAATTTCTTTTCCTCTTTTTCCTGCTCCTTCATTTTCTTAACAACCGCATCAACTTGCTTTTCATTAGCCTTGATTTGGTTATTAAAATCCTTGTCGGTAGTCTTTAGGTTTTCAGTTGCTCTTTTAACTGCGTTCAATTGCTTTACGCTTGCCTTACCTATTTTTGCATAAGTGGTTTCTAGTTCCTTAATCTTTTGAATTAATTTGTCAATTCCCCCATCATCTTCAAATAGGTCGCTGTACTTTATATTCTTAGGCATGAGTTTCTTTCTTTTTTAGCATTTCCATTAATGTATAAACTTCAATTACAGCCATCTGTCCAACGTCTTTATTTGTGTGAGCACTAAGACTGCAAACAATGTTCTGATAATTCTTTTCAAATTGTATTTCATAAGATTGAACACCGCTGAAATTCTTAGGCTCAGACCGTTTCAACATATCAAATTCAATATCAAACAAATTTTTTGCAGCTTCTTTTTTATCTTCTGCAAGTATCGTATCACAAACCGCCAATAATCTTTTCTTCCTGAATGACATACTTTCCTTTTCGGCTATGTCGTCAAACATGGTAGGAAAGAACATTTTCAGTTCAATTTCTATTTTTTTTTTAACTCATCAACTTTATCAGTCACATTTCCAATGGTCATTCCTGAGCCGCTTAATGTGGTTAAAATCTTATTTAAATTGTCTGAGCTAACATCATGAACTTCTTTTCCGTTCATTTTCTTAATCAAACAAGCAAAAGCCAAACCCCTGTAATTGGTTCCATTTAAAATATTGTTTACAATCAATCGCAAATTCAATAATTCTTTTGTCGCTTCCTCTTTTAAATCCTTTACCAAAAATTCATTAATACGAATCACCACTTTGTCAAAATCTTGAATCGTTCCTCCAATTTCGGCATCCATCATTACAAATCTATTAAAGTCATTGAACCTCGTAAAAGGTAATTCTTTAATGCTTGAGAAAAATTCAACTTTGTTATTCTCCAATGCTAATTCCATATCTATTTTATTAGGTTAATAATTCCTGCTACTGATAAAGGTACAAATAATTCAATCCAGTTTTGATTAATACAAAGTGAAGGGATTACGATAATTAAAGCGATGTGATGTGATAGGCAAAAATAGCAACTGAACATCTTTGAAAAGAATTTATTGCCATTGCCCTGCATCCATTCTAAGACGTTTAATTTTTCAAGCAAAGCAAGTAGACCCAAAACCAATAAAGCGACTACTGAGGTTATTACTAACCCGTTAATCAATGCGTAATGAATCATAATGTACAATCTTCTTGAAGCGTTACTAGTAATTCAAACTTAAATGCAACATAAGGGTAAGAAAAATATTGTCTTTCCTTTTGCTCAAAAGTGTATTGGTCAAAAATAGAATCTTGGTCTTCAATAATTTCTTCAATTTCAAACTGACTTACTTTAGGGTTCATTTTAGTTAATAAATCCCTCACGTCCTTTTTTAATTGTTCAGCAAAATAATAAGAATCACCTTTTATTGAATCAATCTTTTTCAGGTTGGCCCAAAATATTATTCCAATTGGAACTTCATAAAAGTTCACCTGATTCTTTTCATAATTAATCGGTGTTTGATTTCCTACTTCAAAAAAGCTTTGAGCCTGTAAATTATCGTTGAACTCAACAGGTAGATATTCAGCTTGTCCTTTATAAACAAAAGGGGCAATTCTTTCCTCTCCTGAACGCATTTCAACTTTAGGGTAACTTCTACCGAAAGTATAAGTAAGCCATGACAGCGTACCTAAAACCGCTTGAATTTCAGCAATTGCAGCATCAATGAATATTGGATTAGGTGGAACTGGAATAGGTGGTGATTGATATGCCATTATAATCTTCTTTTAAGTTTCTGAATTAGCCTTGGTCTTAAATCCCTTGCAACTCTGTTTTTATTAGGTATCGTTAACCCAAATATCTTTTCACCGTACTTTTCAACCAGCTTATCCGTTTTATTATTCGTTGCTGTTATCGTAAAGAAGTCACTGAAAGCATTTAAAGTAAACGATTTATGGAATGCTCCTGTGTCTTTTAAAGTTACCCTATCAGACGGCTGCCCTTTTCTTTGTTTAATGCTGACTGTAATCCTTTTGTATTTCGGTTTCAACTTCTTATTATCATAACCAACACCCTTATCTTCAAGCTGCTTATCAGTGTTGTAATTTAAAATAACTTCTGATTCCTCCTTTACCACTTGACGCACTAAATTAGTAACGCCCGTTTTCTTCAGGCGGTCTAACTTTTGAATCAGTGGTTGGAAAATTGTCATTTTAAATGCTTTGAACTCTTACACCGTATTTTTCTGAAGCAGGTAAACAAGGTGAATCAATTTTGCTGAAATCAAAATCTAAGTTTTTAATCTCAGTTTCTAACCTCACATTCAATCCTTCCTCATGCGTTTCTTTGTCTCCCTCTAAGTTCCTGATAATCATATTACGATTAACTTCAGCAATTCTATTTGCTCGGTCTGAATGCACAATGTCATTTAATACATCAACCGCCAATTGCATCCCAATCGCCTCAGAGAATATTAATTTGTTTTCACAAAAATACTCAGTCAAATCACAGCTAATTGTTGTAGCGAAATTCAACCCGTAATTATTATCATCCGTTATTACAATATCCCTATAATCAAACATTTCAAATAACGTGTAATTTGATTGAGAAACGTACATTGGACGAACTTCAATAAAGTTTAATCTAGTATTCCAAATCTTTGCAGCGTTTCTTCCTGCACATCCTCCACAAAACTTCCTGAAATCAAAATCTTTTTTTAATGCTAATCCTAAAACATCATTTTGATAATAACCTAAAAAGAAATGACCACCAGTATCATAAGTCTCGGCATAATAAGCAAGGTCAATAACCTCGTCCATCTGTAACCACTCCAAACTGTTTGTGCTTGCAGTTGTTGCCATTACCGTTTTAATTGGGTCTACTTGGCTTGTATGGAATAAGTAAATCGGTAGGTTCGTTTGAGGGTTATTAAACTGAACTCCCAGCCTATCAATAGTTGCCTTAACTCCATAAGCATTTTTCAATGTAATTCTAAAGCCTACAAATTTATTTTCATTTAAAATAGTCTGATTGAATCTAGCAACTCCATCAAACATCGCTGAACTATTCAGGATGGTTTTGGTGCTTCTCATTTCCTTTTTAACTGAGGCAAACTTTTTAAACACCTTCAATGTTGCTGTATAAACTTTCTCTTTCAAATACTCCTGCATATCCTTTAGCTCAGGAATTATGTTTGAAATAATATCTGTTTTAACTAATGGGTGAAATTCATCGTAATACCTCCCACTGTCACTTGTTAGTAAATCGGGGTCAGTTATTTGAGGTACATCAGGGTCAGGTGAGTTTCTAAACCCGTCTATTGTTTTGAAACACTCGGTTAATTTTGCTACTGTATACATAATGAAATGATTAGATTACTAAAATACAAAAAAACCCTCACATAAAATGCAAGGGCTTTCTTTTTACTATTTATGTAGTTTACTATGCTACTGTAACTTCAAACTTATGAATTGGACTTGCATCAGTAACAGGATTACTAATGTAAGGAGTCATGAACGCAACATCAGTTGAGAAAATGAACGTTTCTTCCATTGTAGCTGTTAAGTGAGCAGTTCCAGCGTTGATAGCTGAACCATCCGCACAAGCTCTTGAATATTTGAATCCCATTTCTAGGTCTACAACTGGCATTTGAACCGTACCCCAGTAGTTGTTCTCATCTATTCTTGAACCTGCTATTGAATCAGGGTCATTTCTGTTGAATGTCGCTAAACTTCCTTCAGGGATTACAAAAGCTGTTGATTCCATCAATGCTGCAACAGTTACTCTGTTAGAATAAGGGCCAAAGTTATATTCTCCAAATTGGAACATTGTGTTCACTGCGTTGTTAGCTCCTTGATTTGCGTATTCAGCAACAGTACTTCTGTGAGTAGATGAAGCGACAACAGTGTAAGCACCGTCATAATCATCTTCAGCCATCATTGAAGTAACGTCATTGTAAATCAATGATTTTTGCGCTTGAGAAACTTGAGCAGTATCACCAACTAAAGGATATTTTCCTGAAGTAACAAATGCACTGTTCCAAACCTGAGATTTGTCAGCTTCCAATTTTGCAACCGCAGCAGAATCCAATAAACCTGCAAACTTTTTCAAGTATCTTTGCATTTTTTTGTTGTAATCTTCTTGATACTTAATATCGTTGTTCTTGTACTGTGATGGGTACATTTTGAATCCGAACACATAAGGAACAAAAGTTACTTGAACAAGGCTAGAAGTGTTCTCTGTGTCAGCAATTGTACAAGTTCTTACACTTCCAATTGTTACATCACCTGAATCAATTACAGGAACGTTTACAGTGTTTCCCATTGATTCTTTTGCTATTCTAATAACATCAGCAGAAACAACAGATAATGGACTTTTTGTGTCAGCAACGAATGCTTCCCAAGCTCCATATTTACTTAGTCTTCCTTCAAACTTGTCTAAATTAGAAGGGTAATTTGCCCGAAGGCTTTGCGTTAGCGTATTTACTAAACTCATCTTTTAAATTATTTAATTAATATTTGATTTGCTCGCCTCTTTACCCTTCAAAAGACTTTTATCTATTACAATAATAAGGAAAATTATCTAAGTGGCAAATTCGCGCCATATTCTTTGAATAACTTATCTGACTCTTCCCTATACTTTGCAGTACCTTTTAACTCACCATTACTAGACAAATGTTCCTCAATAGTTGCATTAAGTTCCATCTGTGTTTTTGCTGAAGCTAAAGTAATATTGCTCCTTTTTTTAGTTCCATCAGGATTATCTTTATCATCTGCTCCACCTCCGCCTGTCGCCTTCTTTGTGATAATGTCAGTTAATGCCGCTTGAAGTAATTCTTTAGCTGTATTCTTTTCAGAAGTTTTTCTACTCACTAACATTTGACCATCAGCACCATAATAAGAAATAGTTCCATCACCCTCAATCTTTGCGTCCTTTGACAACTTATTAAAAGCATCATTAATTACAATATCTTTAATTGATTGCGAAATATCATCACTTAATGCCAATTGAGCTAACGCCCCGTTTAAGTCTCCTGAAATTGTTAGGTTTCTTTTCTCAGCATGAAAGCCACTTATTAAAGCGTCTTTTTCAGCAAGGGTTGTTTCCCATGTAGATTTTCCAGCAGTATACAAATCTTTGTAGTGTGTATTACCTTCACCACTTTCAATCTTAGCTTTCAACTCTTTGTTCTCATTGCTTAAAGTTTCAATTGCAGTAGGGTCGCCCAATGCCGCTTTCTCCTTTAATGATTGAAGTGTAGTTTTTATAAACTCATAAGTTTTTACGCCTGATGGTTTCTCATAACCTAATTCCTTTAGGTCACTATCAATGTTACCATAAAGCTCACCACGAATTGCACCAGATTTTGAATCAAGGTAGTTTTTTGCGTGATTTTCTAAATAGGTTTTTCCATGCTCAGTGCTAGCAATGGTTTCTAAGATTTGACCTCTTGTTTCTTCGTTATCGTTAAACGATGCTGAAAATTCTTCT
>TARA_R110000744_G_scaffold368275_2_pt1 | contig 10641 bp, 8 predicted proteins | sample TARA_R110000744 | Tara Oceans TARA_R110000744 (sample SAMEA4398083) | marine metagenome | biome: Polar Biome; feature: [DCM] deep chlorophyll maximum layer (ENVO:01000326); material: water (ENVO:00002006), including particulate matter (ENVO:01000060) such as... | depth 36 m | reverse complement strand
TGGCACTGAAGACGACAAAGGCCCTATTTCCACAGCACTCTATGCCATGAAAGCCATTAAAGATAAAAATATCGCCCTCAATAAGCGCATTGAATTATACATTTACATGGCAGAAGAGTCTGACTGGGAACCATTAAAAGCTTATATAAAAACCCATGAGTTGCCACAAACAAATATTACCATCGATGCTGAATACCCAGTCGTAACAGCAGAAAAAGGTTACGGCACGGTTAAGTTAGTTTTTAACAAGCAAGAAAAGCCAACTATTTCGCCTTATGTGAGTGAATTTAGTGGCGGTTTTTTTGGCAGCCAAATTCCTGAAGACGCCAGTGCAACTATCGAAAATGCGAATATTGTACTGCTGCAAAGGTTAATGCGAAAAGCGCGGAGCTATCAAGGTGTTAATTTTGATCTAGAATTAAAAGACAGCACCTTAACAGTTAACGCGTTAGGAAAATCAGCACACTCTTCAAAGCCTGACGAAGGTGTTAATGCCATTCCATATTTAGCTGATTTACTTTCTAGCACGCGCTGGGTAAATAACGGTCCTGGCACCTTGGTTAATTTTATTAATGATAATATTGGCCTTGGATTAGAAGGTAAAAAGTTTGGCAACATTGCTTATGAAGATGACTTTATGGGAGCAATGACTTTCTCTCCTACCGTTATTAAACAGCATGACACCAACCTAGAGCTAAACATTAACTTACGTCGCCCACAAGGAAAAACTAAGCAGCAATTAAACGATGAAATTCATCAAGCTGTGGTGAACTGGAACAATAAGTTTGATGCTAATGTTACCGAATTAGAACATTACATTGGTGAACCATTTGTCCAAAAAGATGCGCCTCATATTGATACCTTATTATCAGTATTTACCCATTACACTGGTATAAAAGATGCTAAACCAATCGCTATTGGCGGCGGTACAAATTCACGGTTATTTCCCAATGCTGTAAGTTTTGGGCCTTCAATGCCGAATACCGAATATACCGGTCACTCAGAGCATGAGTTTATTACCATGGAGCAGTTTGTTTTGAACTTAAAAATGTACACGGCTGTGTTAATTGAATTGGCAAAATAATAACAACATATAGCAATAATGCGGTCAGTTCTAAGCTGTCAGTTTTCAGTAAATCGGTAGTTCGCAGCTTAGACTTTCCACGTATTTATTAGCGCTGTTATTCGCGCGTCGACTTAAATAGCCTAATAACTTGGTATTTAATGCTTTGACACGATATTATTTAACAAAATCATTAATATGTTATCACTATGAAAAAAGTTTGTATTGTCACTGGCGGCAGCTCAGGAATTGGCTTAAGTATTGTTAAGCTTTTTTTAGCCAAAAAATATCAGGTGTATAATCTCGATATTAGTCCTTCAACTTTCGGTGAATTTTGTCATTGCGATATTACTAATGTGGACCAGGTTAGCAAAATAATTGCAGATATCGCCCAACAAGGCACTATTGATGTGTTAGTTTCTAACGCCGGCATACATTTTTCAGGTTCAATTGAAAATACCACTGAAGCTGAGTTTGAGCGGGTGTTTAACATCAATGTTAAAGGTGCTTACGCCGCGGTAAAAGCCGTATTACCTGCAATGAAAACACAACAAAATGGCTCGATAATTTTAATGGCATCAGATCAAGCACTTGTTGCCAAGCATAACTCTTTTGCCTATAACCTTAGTAAAGCAGCACTTGCTTCAATGGCGAAAACTACCGCGCTCGATTACGCGCAATTCAATATTCGCGCGAATGCCGTTTGCCCCGGCACCATAGAAACGCCACTTTATCATCAGGCCATTAATAACTACTGTGAAAAGTCAGGCACGAATAAAGCCGATGCGCATGCAGAAGAAGCCGCACAGCAACCTTTAGGTAGGCTTGGACAAGCAGAAGAAGTTGCTGAGCTAGTGTACTTTTTAGCCTCAGATAAAGCTAAATTTATCACTGGCAGCTTACAAGTGATCGACGGTGGCTATACCGCCCAATAATGTTAAAGCAGACGATGCCTGCGCCAAATGGCCAATGCCAACACGAAGAAAAGCGATGATAAAAATAATCGATGCTCACTTACACCTATTTAATCTTGAACAAGGTGACTATCAATGGTTGAAGCCAGAAAATCAGCCTTTTTGGCCTGATAAAAGCTTGATTGCAAATAGCTTTTCTGAACAAGACTTAACTCTGACAGCTCCTTTAGCGTTAGCAGGTTTTGTTCATATTGAAGCCGGTTTTGACAATCAACAGCCTTGGCGTGAAATTGCATGGCTAGAAAGCAGCTGTAACCTGCCATTTAGAAGTATTGCCATGCTCGATATTACCTTGTCGAACGAGTTATTTTTACAGCAACTCGACAAGTTAACCGTTCATCAAAGTGTTGTTGGCATTCGCTATATTTTAGATGATGATGCCCTCGATATTCTTAGCAATAATAACAGTCATAAGAACCTTGAAAGTTTAGCCACCAATAAACTGAGCTTTGAACTTCAAATGCCGCTTGACGATTCGCAAGCTGTTGACTGTTTAATAGCGATACTCAAGGTCATACCTAGTTTAAAAGTATGTATTAATCACGCAGGTTCGCCAGCAATTAATGAACAAGGATATAGTTGCTGGTTAGCCAATATAAAACGCTTAGCAATGTTTGAACATGTTTTTATTAAATGTTCTGGTTATGAAATGACCGATAGAGATTACTCGCTTGGTTGGCAACATAAAGTTATTAACCACTGTATTGAAAGTTTTGGTATTGAGCGAGTGATGTTAGCTAGTAATTTTCCGTTAAACTTGTTTCGAACCAATTACCAAAATACTTGGCTAAACAATATTAAACTGCCATATGATACTGAGCAGTTACAGCAAATATGCTTTAGCAATGCTCAGCGTTTTTACTTGTTTTAACAAAACTCTAGTTACAATAAGCGACGCAAATATTAAAATAAAACTCGTAATAACTTCTTACTTAGCGCAAAATAATTTCTTATTAATCTTTATTTAAGTAAAACTGTTCCGGTTAACATTTATGGATGCATTCGATAAAAAAATACTCAAAATTTTACAACATGATTGCACAGCCTCAGTTAGTGATGTTGCCAGCCAAGTGGGCTTGTCTACCACTCCCTGTTGGCGACGTATTCAAGCGATGGAAAAGTCAGGCATTATTAAAGGCCGAGTGGCGCTAGCAGATCCAGAACAACTCAATGTGGGCCTAACCGTATTTGTGACTATAAAAACCAACCAGCATAATCCCAAGTGGCTGAGTGAGTTTAGAAAGGTCGCAGTAGATTTCCCAGAAATTTTAGAGTTTTACCGCATGAGCGGCGAAGTAGATTATTTATTACGCGTTGTGGTGCCCGATATGAAAGCATACGACAGTTTTTATCAGCGTTTAATTACCCGTGCAAGTTTTGCTGACATCAGCTCAAGCTTTGCAATGGAAGAAATTAAATACACCACTGCCCTACCTATTGATTACGTCTAATTAAAGCATTAAAAAAGGTAGCAAAAGCTACCTTTTAACCACTACTTAATGACTAACGCCAACAGCAGCCTGAAAGTGCTTTTTTACTGATACTTCTAAATTAAAAAAACACTTTGACTTTACTTATAGCTGACAGCTTTAAACTGACCGCTACCTGTCTATTTATTTCAATGCATTAACCGTAACATTCGGCGAACGTTTGACAATTTCATCATTTAGCTCAATACCAATACCTGGCGTTTCAGACACTTCAAAAAAACCATTTACTGGTTGTGGATCTTGTAAACATAGCTCACGGTTCCAGTCTTTAATCGCATAGGTGTGGTGTTCATGAATTAAAAAGTTTGGAATAGCCGTTTCAAGATGCAAAGAAGCTGCGGTGGCAACAGGCCCACCACAAACATGGGCTTGAATTCTAATGTCATAAACATCGGCATAATCACATACCTTTTTAGCTTCGGTAAAACCACCACATAAGCCAATATCTGGTTGTAATACATCAATACTTTGATCTTCAAAGTAAGGCCTTACGTCCCAACGATGATATAAACGCTCACCGCCAGCAATCGGCACATTAACGTTATCAGAGACTTTTTTATGCACCGCTGAGTTAAGATAATTTACTGGCTCTTCATAAAACATACAACCAACTTCTTCAACAATTCTTCCCATTTGAATAGCTGATGCCGCGCCCATTAACGAATGCGATTCAAAAATAATATCGACATCTTCGCCAACAGCATCACGAATAGAGCGTAAGCGATTACCAAATAAGCGCATTTGTTTTGGGGTAAATAATTTCGTGCGATCAAATGAAGAACTACCATCATGGTTATAAACAATCGGATCAACCTTTACTGCGTCATAACCTTGTGCCACTGCTTTGAGTGCAGCTTCAGCATATTGTGCTGGCTCAATAAGTTTATTAATTTTTTCATCCCAATCAAACTGTAATTGGCTAGCATAAGTTCTCAGTTTACCATTCGTTTTACCGCCTAATAACTGATAAACAGGTAAACCTAACGCTTTACCTTTAATGTCCCACAATGCAGTGTCTATTGCACTCATAGCTGAATAAAGCACAGGCCCGCCACCTAAGCCCCAAAAGCTTTCTCTGAGCATACGTGACCACAATAATTCAGTGTTAAAAGGATTAAAGCCGATTAACACCGCTTCGCTAATTTCTTTTAACATGGCGGCTGCAGCGCTGTGCCCCCAGTCATAGGCTAGGCCAGCTTCACCAACACCGCTAATGCCTTCATCGGTATGTACTCGAATAAATACTGGGTTCCAACCTGGACGCTTTGGACATTCAATATCAAAAATCTCTACGTGAGTTACTTTCATTATGCTCTCTTTATTTGCTTTTTAATGCGATTCTAAAATGACTACTTCAAGACTATTAAGGCTTATAACGCAAAACTTGCATCTTCTTTATACACTCGGCGTAACATCGCCGGCCAAGCTTTTTGTCCACCGGTTGAACCGGTATGTACAACATTTGCCTGGGCTTTAATACCATCCACAATGCTTTGATCAACCAACAAGGGTTTCATGCCCGTTGACATCACTTGTACTTGAATTTGGCAAGCACGTATCAAGTCGTACATATGCATAAACGCATCACCAATGGTATTACCCAAAGTTATAGCGCCATGGTTACGTAGCAACATAAAATTTGTATCGCCTAAATCTTGCTGAATGCGCAGTTTTTCATCATTATTAACCGCTAGACCTTCATAGTCGTGATAACTTAATGAGGCTAATGCGAACATAGAATATTGACTGATCGGCAGTAAACCTTGCTCTAAACTTGCCACCGCGATCGCTTCATTACAATGTACGTGCAGTGCACAAAGTGCATCGTGTCGTACTGCGTGAATCGCACTATGGATAGTAAAACCTGCAGGGTTAAAGTCGAATGGACTATCGGCATCAACAATATTACCGTCCATATCAACTTTAACTAAGTTTGAAGCGGTTATTTCATCAAAGCGCAAACCAAAAGCATTGATCAGGACATGCTCAGTACTTGGAATACGCACTGAAACGTGGGTGTAAATTAGATCGTCCCAGCCATGCAGAGCAATAAGTCGATAACATGCAGCTAAATCTACTCTAAGTTGCCATTCTTGTGCTGATACTTTATTTTTTAAATCGATTACCGGAAGTGTTAACATCAGCTTCTACTATTATTCCTTGAAAAATACGTTAGTGGTATCTGTGATTTTATTGCTACAAACCTTATCCTATGATGACCTTGAGTGAAAGCACCAGATATTCTTAGATAGAATTAAAAAGGCTAATTATGTGTATTTTATTTATCGCCATAGATCAACACCCAGATTACCCGGTCATTATTTGCGCTAACCGTGATGAATTCCATCAACGACCAACACAAAATATGCATTATTGGCCAGAGAGAAATATATTAGCTGGTAAAGATTTACAAGCCGGTGGTACTTGGCTTGGACTAAGCTCTACAGGTAACTTCTCTGCCTTAACTAACTTTCGCAGACCAGATAGTTTTGATGTCAATAAACGCTCTCGTGGCGATTTAGTGTTACAAGCACTGCAAAACGATGAACATAAAACAGTGGAATATTTAACACAAAATTCAGCCCAATATAACGATTTTAACTTAATTTTTGGTCCTTTAAATAAGCTGCAAGCTTTTGACAGTGTGAATAAAAAATTTGTCGCGCTAAACTCTGGGTTTCATAGTGTGTGTAATGGTGCACTAGATGATATTTGGCCGAAAATGGCTTTAGGAATAAACAAGTTAGAACGTTTGATTACGGCGAATAAAGTCAATGTGTCCGCACTGTTAGCTGTGATGATGAATCAACAAGTTGCCGAAAATCAACAATTACCTAATACTGGTTTAAAGACAGAATTGGAATCACTACTGAGTAGCATATTTATCAATTCCCCTGACTATGGCACACGTTCAACCACCATTATATTTCAAACAGACGCAGGTAAAATTGAAGTTAATGATTGTAGCTATAACTCTGACGGTGAAGTCGTTGAGCGAAATAAATTTCAGCTAACACCAAGCACCGAATTTTAAATTTACAGCAAATAACATTTCTAAATTAATTAAAATATGGACTATTGTTTATATAGTCAATCAACTTTAATTGTGTCATTGTTATTTATCAAATTCTAAGATTAATTAATCAATTAAAAAAAACATTATATTCAAGTAGTAAAGTGGCTGACTACAAATTATTTATATGATTTACGACTACCGTATTTAATAGGGAATCCTCTTTTATGGTTAGACAACATAGTAAACACAAACTCACCAGTCTCATTACATTGTGTTTAATAGCTTACTCTCTGCTTACTTCCTCAGTATTTGCACAAAAAAACATACCTACTTTAACCATACTTAATTGGTCTGAATACATTGATCCGAGTATTGTTTCTGCATTTGAAACAGAATTTAACGTTAAAATTGTTGATGTGTATTACGAAACTGATGATGCTAGAGATAAATTTCTCAATCAAACAAATGGCATTGGCTATGATGTCGGCATCGTTAGTGGAATGATGATGCAAATTTATAGTAACAAGGGATGGATTGACTCAATTAGCACCCAAGATGTACCTAACCTGAAATATATTGATGATAAAATAAGAAACTCTCACCAAGGTACTTATGGTTATAGCGTACCTTATACTTGGGGTACCATGGGCATTGCTTATAGATCTGACCTAGTGGAAAAGCCAATTGAGACTTGGATGGATCTTTTTCAGCCACAAGCGTCGCTAAAGGGAAAAATAGTGATGATTAAGGGCGCGAGAGAGCTACTAGGAGCAGCTTTGAATGCTAAGGGCTATTCTATAAATAGTATGGACAAGAAAGAACTCGCAGAAGCTGAGTCACTGCTACTAGCTCAAAAACCGCATGTACTCAAATATGGTTATATTCAACTAACAACTGAAAGCATATTAATTCGAGGTGCCGCAGCGGCAACTATTGCCTACGGTGGCGATGCTTTGACATTAAGTAAATTAGATCCCAATGTTAAATATGTTTTACCTAAAGAAGGTAGCAGTATTTGGACCGACCATTGGGTAGTATTCTCACAATCAAAAAACAAACAACTAGCATATAAATTTCTTAACTTTATGAATGAGCCAAAAAACGCCGCGCAAAATGCGGAATTCATCTATATGGCGACCCCAAACATTGCAGCTAAAGAGTTTCTCTCACTGGAGTTTCTCAGCGACTCAATAATACATCCGAGTGCCGAACAATTAAAAACGTTAGAGCCGCATCTTAAGCTTCAAGGACGAATGCTAAGAACGCGGAGCAAAATATACAATAAAGTTATAAATTAAAGAGTTGAAATGATAAAGAAACAACTGCGAACTAAATTACTGGCACTAACATTACCTATGGTAATAGTGCCAATAATGCTTTTCGGTTGGATTTCAAGTGAACAAATTGTAAGTATTGCTCATGACAATATTGAAAAAAACATTAGCAGCTATGCAAATCAAACTCAGGGATTATTAGAAAAAGCAGTTTCTGTTGGCTTATCTAATGTCGAGTTGTTTGCACAGCATGATCTTGTTAATCAGTATGCACTTGCTTCTGAAAATGAGCGCTACAATCTTTTACACCCAATTCTTCTCAATGTTTTTCATGCCTTTAATAACGCTTATCCCGAGTACACTGAAATTCGCTTTATTTTACCTGACGGTTATGAGGATGTCCGTTATTCAAATGATGAACACAATATTAGCGAAGAGGAGTTGAATCATCCAGCTATTGAGCAATTGCATCGGTTACAAGTCAGCAGTACTTTTTTGTTTAGTGTCAATCCAGACAATCAAAAGCCTGTAATATATTTTGCCCGTAGTATTACATTGAATAATTTTGCTTCAGATAATTATGGTACAAAACCAATATTAAGAGGTTATTTACTTTTAACGACCTCATTAGATGAACTACAACAACATTTAAATCAAATGGCTGAAGATTCACAGATGCTATTTATGCTAGTTGATCAACAGCAAAATCCTCTATTGATGTCACAAGTTACAAAAATTACAAATAGTCCCTTTAATACCTTACCCATTGCACAGTTGGCCCAAGCCATTAAAGAGTCAAATCCCCAAGGGAATGGCGCTAAAAAATATGACCATCACCAATTAGACTTTATGCTGGATATTTACGATGTTCAAACATATCCACTTAACGATAACTATTCGCTCAACGCTGTTTACCAGCAATCATTATATTTGCAAGATGGCGCTAATGTTCAAAAGATATTACTGATACTTATTGTTTTATCCATTATTATTCTCACTGTTTTGTTGGTTTTTGGCCTTAAACGTTTTGTATTATCACCACTTGATATTCTCAATAATGCCACACAAGAAATAGGTGACAATAATCAAGAAGTTTGTATTCCAGTTAGAACACAAGATGAATTAGGCCATTTAGCACGCGCTTTTGAAAGTATGAATAAAAAACTTTTACAAGCGACTAAAGAACTGCAAACACAAGCCTATACCGACATTTTAACTGGCTTGCCAAATCGCTTAATGTTTAATGACTACCTTGGTCGGTTGTTAGCATACTCTAAAAGAAACAATGTACAGTTCGCTTTGCTATTTATTGACCTAGATGACTTTAAAGTGGTGAATGACAACCTAGGACACAATATGGGGGATATGTTATTAAAAAACTTTGCCCGGCGAATTAGTGATTCCGTGCGCTTGGAAGATTTCGTAACCTCCCCATTTAAAGAAGACTCTAAGGGCTTTATTGCCCGATTAGGTGGCGATGAATTTATTGTTGTCCTCAATGATATTAAACAAAGTAATGATATTTCAATTGTTGCTCAACGGATTATAAAAACACTTTCCGACCCTATTATGTTGAATGAGTATGAACATTTTGGCTCAACGAGTTTGGGAGTTTCTGTTTATCCATACGATGGTCTCTCTATAGAAAGCTTGATTCAAAATGCAGATATAGCCATGTATCATGCAAAAAAAATGGGCAAAAACACTTATCATTTTTACTCTCATGAAATGAGAGAAGAACAGGATGAAATTAATCAGCTTGAAGCAGCGCTACGTAAGTCGATTCAAACAAAAACAGGCTTGGAAATGCATTATCAACCAAAAATCACTCCTAATCCGAACCGGGTAAGTGGTTTTGAAGCACTGATTCGTTGGAAATTGGATGATGGTGAAATGGTCAACCCAGAAAAACTCATTCGTGTGGCAGAACAACGAAATCTTATTGTGCCTTTAACAGAATGGATTGTGAATGAGGTGTGCAGGCAAAATGCGTTTTGGCAGAAAAACAATCTATTTAAAATACCGATTGCTGTAAATTTTTCTGGTGTTCATATCATGAGAGAAGACATTAGTGAGATGATTATGTCCGCTTTATCAACTCATGACTTAGCGGCCAAGTATTTTGAAGTGGAAATTACCGAATCAAGTATTGTTGACGGTTCTAATGGCATTATAGAAAATTTACAAAGACTACAAGCCTTAGGAATGACTGTTGCGGTTGATGACTTTGGTACCGGTTTTTCATCGTTAAGCTATTTATCTAACTTCCCAATTAATACGGTTAAAATTGATCGTACATTTGTTAATAAAATTAATCAGGGTAATCACTCAGCTATCGTAACCGCGATTATTCAAATGTCACATGCTTTGGGCCATACTGTAGTTGCTGAAGGAGTTGAGACACAAGAACAACTTGATTTTTTAACCCAAGGAAAGTGTAATTATATTCAGGGTTTTTTCTTTAGCAAAGCTTTACCTGCTAAAGAGGTTCCAAATTATCTAGAGCAATTTAATAAATAGCCATCAATTAAGCCATTCCAAAATATAGCCAGTACTTTACACCCGAGCTTAGCGTGAGGAAAACCAAATAAGAAGTAAATTGTAGAATCTAGAGGTTAGTTTTGCTTGTGCAGAATTTACAGCATTTGGCGTATTATAGCGGCAATAATAGCAATAAAAACCACTACCCACAGTATTTTTGAGTACTTTTGCTGCTGCTCTGCTTCCATGGGCTTGCCGTAACGTTCCCCTATAATGACCATTAGAGCAACAGCTGCAAATACACAAAATAAAATAATCAATAAAGTCATTGGGGTTACTATCC
>TARA_R110000744_G_scaffold14428_10_pt1 | contig 10658 bp, 10 predicted proteins | sample TARA_R110000744 | Tara Oceans TARA_R110000744 (sample SAMEA4398083) | marine metagenome | biome: Polar Biome; feature: [DCM] deep chlorophyll maximum layer (ENVO:01000326); material: water (ENVO:00002006), including particulate matter (ENVO:01000060) such as... | depth 36 m | reverse complement strand
TTGGCGCATTGACGCCGTAATTGGGAGCGTCCATCACATCACCCAGCGTAATGAAAAATAAAACCCAGTTTAAAGCTAAGTAACGATAGTATTCATTTAACATATAATCATGACATATTATCAATCTTGCCTGACTATAAAATAAACCTTGGTAAAATAATCTCTAAAATCAACAATCCCAAGCCCTTAATCATTTGATTTATACTCCTAGCAACAACATAATAAGTCATCGTTTAATAAAACTAGAATAATATGACTGAAAAAAAGCAAGCAAGTTTAACCACCAGAATTGTTACCGGTATGGTTGCAGGTATTCTCGTTGGTGCCATTTTACAGTGGTTAATGCCCGACGGCTCTGATGCCGTCATTCCTTTATATCTCTTTGACCTTTCATTACGTGGTTTTTTAGTTGATGGTGTTTTTGAGGTTGGTGGGCAAGTATTTATCTCCAGTTTACAAATGTTAGTTGTGCCTCTGGTCTTTGTTTCATTAATTTGTGGTACCTGCTCGTTAAAAGATACCACTAAGCTTGGCAGAATAGGCGGAAAAGCCATTGGGTTATATCTATTAACAACCGCAATTGCCATTAGCTTTGCCATGTCACTGGCTTTACTGATCAGCCCTGGTGAAGGGGTAGATATGGTTGCCGGCACTACATTTACTAGCCGTGAAGCACCGTCACTTGCACAAGTGCTTATTCAAATGTTTCCAAGTAACCCATTTGCCGCTTTCGCTAAAGGTAATATGCTACAAGTCATTATTTTCGCTTTATTGTTTGGCATCGCTATCGCGCTTTCAGGTAAAGCGGGTGAGCGTATTGCTTCATTATTCGAAGATTTAAGCGAAGTTATTATGCGCCTTGTAACAATATTAATGAACATTGCACCTTATGGCGTATTTTGTTTATTAGCGGGTTTATTTACTGACGTTTCTCTCAGCACTTTTGGCAATTTATTAAAATATTTTTTTGTTGTGGTATTTGCCTTATTACTACATGCTTTTGTTACTTACCCGGTATTACTTAAATTATTAACCGGCTTAAACCCAATAATCTTCTTAAAGAAAATGCGTGATACCGCCATTTTTGCTTTTTCAACCTCAAGCAGTAATGCAACATTACCTATCACCATGGAAACTACGACGAAAAAAATGGGGGTGAAAAATTCTATCGCCTCATTTACCGTACCATTAGGTGCCACCATCAACATGGATGGAACCGCAATAATGCAGGGTGTTGCTACGGTTTTTATCGCACAAGTATTTAGTCAAGACTTAACACTCGCTGATTATTTAATGGTAATTCTTACGGCAACGTTAGCTTCCATTGGCACCGCCGGAGTACCGGGTGTTGGCTTAATAATGTTAGCGATGGTGTTAGAACAAGTTGGTTTACCTGTCGAGGGCATTGCCTTGATTATTGGTGTTGACCGTTTATTAGATATGACCCGAACAGCAGTAAATGTTACTGGTGATAGCATGGTCACCGTGATTGTTGGTAAGTCTGAACAGCAGTTTGACGAAGCCGTATTTAACGATCCTAACGCCGGTAAAAATATCGAAGATATCGACTTCCATCATTTAAACAAACAATAATAACGATAATGTGCCGTATTGTTTCATTAACAATACGGCATGTACCATAATCCCCTCTCTAGCTCTATCAAATACTTTCAATATCTCTCAAAGGTTTGTATTTAATGATGGATATCTAAACCGTTATACCAAGTTTATTAAGTTTGATCCCACTCAGAGCTTAGTAAAATTGGTATTAGTTTTCCGATATTTAAAACAAATAGTAATAACAAAAAAGGCGCTAATTAGCGCCTTTTTATTAATCCGTTATCATATAACACGTTTTTATGTTACCCAGTAATTAATGGCTCAAAACCTTTAACTAACTCATCAATAGCTTTCATTTGCACTAAGTAAGGCTCAAGCTTATCTAGTGGTAGTGCACAAGGACCATCACACTTCGCCGTTAATGGATCGGGGTGGGATTCAATAAATAACCCTGCTAAGCCAAGTGCCATACCACTACGGGCTAACTGCGCAGCTTTAGCGCGACGTCCATCAGCAGAGTCAGCACGACCACCCGGTTGTTGTAATGCGTGGGTAGCATCAAACATCACCGGGGCATAGTCTTTCATCTCATCCATCGCTAACATATCAACAATTAAATTGTTGTAGCCGAAACAGCTACCACGTTCACAAAGAATGATGTCTTCGTTGCCTGCTTCAGCAAATTTATTGATGATATGGCGCATTTCATGAGCAGCAAGAAACTGTGGCTTTTTAACGTTAATAATTACACCGGTTTTTGCCATGGCAACAACCAGATCAGTTTGACGGGCTAAAAAAGCAGGTAACTGAATAATATCAGCAACTTCAGCAACAGGAGCTGCTTGATAAGGTTCATGTACATCGGTAATGATCGGCACATTAAAAGTTGATTTTATTTCTTGAAAAATCTTTAAACCTTCATCTAAGCCAGGACCACGATAGGAGCTAACAGATGAGCGATTAGCTTTATCAAATGAGGCCTTAAATACATAAGGAATATTGAGCTTTTGTGTCACTTCAACATAGTGCTCTGCAATGGTCATTGCTAGATCACGTGATTCCAGTACATTCATACCACCAAACAGTACGAAAGGCTTATCGTTTGCGATCTCAATATCGCCCAGTGAAATTAATTGCTTTGTCATAATATTTCCAAATGTATTTCCAGGTTATCGCTTTAGCTACCTACAATTCTCAATAACTGCCCACATAACCATGCCATGTAAGTGCCAAGCGCATAACCAAATACCGCCAATAAAACGCCAACAGGAGCAAGTGACGGATGAAATGCTGAAGCAATAACAGGAGCAGATGCTGCACCACCAATATTAGCTTTACTGCCCACTGCTAAATAAAATACCGGCGCCTTGATAAATTTGCCAACAGCAAAGAGTAAGATGACATGTACTGCCATCCAAATTAAACCAATAACCATATATTTAGGCGCTTCAACAATTTGCGTAATATCCATATGCAAACCAATAGTCGCTACTAACACATAAAGGAAACTACTACCCACTTTAGAGGCACCAACCGCTTCTAGCTTTCTTACTTTTGTGAAAGAAAGTGCTAAGCCTATAGTAGTAACAAGCACAATAATCCAAAAGAGTTTGCTGTGTAAACTAAATTTCTTTAAGTCAGGATAGTTATTTTGAAAGAATGGTACTAAATAATCAGCGGCTAAATGTGCCATACCTGCAGCACCTAAGCCAACAGCTAAAATAAGCATATAGTCTTTTAGCTCAGGCTGTTTTGAGTTCGCGCGGCTTTCCGCTTCTACCTTTTCAACCAGTCGATCGATACTCGTGGTATCAGCACCATTTTTGGCATCAATACGTTTATGATTTGCCGCCATATAAAGCAAAGCAGCCATCCAAATATTTGCCACTACAATATCAACCGTCACCATGATGGTAAATATTTTACCATCAGCACCATAGATTTCTTTCATCGCTAACATATTAGCGCCACCGCCAATCCAGCTCCCCGCAAGAGCGGCCATACCACGCCATACGGCATCAGGACCAGAGACACCAATTAACTCAGGCCAAATAGCTGAAACGATAAGTAGCGCTAATGGCCCACCGATGATAACACCCGCGGTACCGGTTAAAAACATAATAACGGCTTTACTACCAAGCCCAGCAATCGCTTTGATGTCAATACTTAAGGTTAATAAAACCAAACAGGCAGGTAACAAATAATACTTTGCAACTTCATCAACGTGGCTAACTTCTGCACTAACAATACCAAAAGTGTTTAACAGTGATGGTAGTAAGTAACACATAAGTAGTGCAGGCACATATTTATAAAACGAACGACAGGCAGCATTACTGCTATTAGAGGTATAAAATACTAAACCTAAAATTAGTGCTAAAATACCGAGTACAGTTGCATCGTTAGTGATCAATGGCACGCTAGCCATAACAGAATCTTGCATTATTTATCCTTTTAATTCTCAAACTTATTTATTATTTTTATAATTTTTAAAACTATTTGTGGTATTTCGTTTACTCAATTTTTATTAATGTAATACCGTATCTGCAATTGAAATTTTATCTAATTGTAACTTTAATAACTGTGCTGCGGGATCTTTTGGGCATTGCTCAACAAAATATTGATAGTCATCATAAGCCACTTTAAAACAATCAAGCTGATGTAATAAAAAGCCACGGTCACGGCGTTCAAACGGATCATTGGGGTTTAATGCCAGTAGCATATCAACACATTTTAACGCATTATCGTATGCTTGTTCTTGTATAAATGCCGTTTTTAGACTAGTGATATGCTCAAGCACTAGGCTTTCTTGATTCATCGTATCTAAGGTTATTTCAAACGGATCGCCAGACATTTCATTCATACGACTATCTAACTCGTGCCAATTCAACGATTCACCGGTGACGGGATCAAAAATAATGGCGTAATTTTCGTCGCAAACAATTCTTAACATGGCTTTTTCTGGCACAAAAACAATATCTGCCTGACAATCACAGGCGTTAGCTACATAAGCAATCAACACTGCTTTTAAGGTCGGTGAAATTAACTTATGCGCTAATGCTGACGATACTTGATGTGAAATAACTGGCCAATTTTGCTGCTGTTTATCGATAAATAACTGATCAATAAACAAAGCATTAATTAACACTTCTGCGCGTTCTACAGGCTCTGGAACTTCGTCAGTTTCAGCTTGGCAATATGCCACCAGATCGTCCAGTTCACTTTGGGTATCGGTTGCTTTACCAAAAATATACTCTTCTACTAATAAAAAAGTTTGTAATAACTCATTTTTTTCAGACTTTATTTCTGACAACAACAGATCGTTCATGAATACTCTATTAATATTAAATCTTTAATTTCTACTACAAACCGGCAAAAAATACCGTTTCTTTACTCATAGCGATACGGACAATTAACATGATCCAGCCCATAGCACCCAAAAAGCCAATAATTTGCATGGTACGGTTACGCGCTAATTTCAAGGTGTAATAACCGGTGAAAATATACGCAACAACAGCAAATAATTTTTCAGCTAGCCATAATTGCTCAGCAGGGTTTATCGCTAACTTAATCGATAAAGCAATACCAAGGCCAAGCAATAAGGTATCGACAATATGTGGGGCAATTTTCAACCATTTCAATGTTAATTTTTCTGAATTAACTAAAGTTAAAGCAAAACGAAAAGTAAAAAGCAAAATACTGATCGCAGCAACGGTCATGTGTAAATGTTTAAGCACGATAAACTCCATTAAATTATTATTGGTATTACGGTTATTTAAATTGAATAACAAGCCCAAGTAACTCGGTCGTTATCACTATAATCTTTTATTGTTTGAATTTCGCTATAAGCTAAATCGGTTAAAATGGCTTGCACAGCATGACTTTGTTCAAAACCGTGCTCAATATACAAGAATCCACCGAGCTTTAAAAATTTAAGCGCCTGGCGGGCAATTATTTTAATATCAGCTAAACCATTATCGAGTGCAACCAGAGCCGTTTTTGGCTCAAACTGAACATCGCCCTCATTAAGGTGATGATCATTTTCATCGATATACGGTGGGTTACTGACAATAACATCAAAGCATTTTTCACCAGATACTTGACTAAACCAATCACTTTGATAAATATTCACCTGAGTTAAATTCAAGTTATCAGCATTGCGCTTGGCAAGCGCTACCGCCTCATGACTATAATCTACCGCCTCTATCTGCCATTGAGGATGTTCAGACGCTAACGCCAAAGCAATAGCGCCTGTGCCGGTACCTAAATCTAAACAGCGAATAATCTGATCTTGATGATGACTTAATACCAGTTCAACTAATACTTCAGTATCTGGACGCGGAATTAAGGTAGCAGGTGAAACTTGCAGTGGCAATGACCAAAACTCACGTATTTTGACGATGTAAGCAATGGGTTCGCCTTGAGCTCGGCGTTGTATTAACGCCGAAAATTGCTGTGATTGCTGCGGTGTTAACTTATGCTCTGGCCAAGTTAATAAGAAACTTGCTGACTTATTCATCACAAAGCAAAGTAAAATTTCAGTGTCTAACTTCGCGCTGTCAGAATGAGGCAGCAGAAATTGCTGACCAAAAGCAATTAACTTAGCAATGGTCAGCGATGATAATTTTTCAAATGATAGTAATGGTGTTACGGCAGGTTCAGACACTAATGTTGCTCAGATAACTCTGCTAATAAATCAGCCTGACTCTCTTGCATAATAGGCTCAAGTACCAAATGTAAATTACCTTCCATAATTTCATTCAAACGATAAAGCGTTAAGTTAATACGATGATCACTCATCCGTCCTTGTGGGAAATTATAGGTACGAATACGCTCAGAGCGATCACCACTAGCCACCAAATTACGTCGTGAAGACTCTTCAGCACTTCGACGCTTTTCATCTTCAGCTTGTTGTAAGCGTGCTTGCAATACTGACATCGCTTGTGCACGGTTCTTATGTTGCGAACGCTGATCTTGACATTCAACCACCACACCACTTGGGATATGAGTAATACGAATGGCGGAATCAGTTTTGTTAACATGCTGACCACCAGCGCCTGAAGCACGGAAAGTATCCACTTTTAAATCCGCTTTATTAATTTCGATGGCTTGTGATTCTGGAATTTCAGGCATAACAACCACAGTACAAGCTGAGGTATGAACTCGCCCTTGTGATTCAGTTTCTGGTACACGTTGTACTCGATGACCGCCAGACTCATATTTCATCTGACCATAAACACCCGCACCGTTAATTTTAGCAACTATCTCTTTAAAACCGCCCTGCTCACTCTCATTGGAATTCATCAATTCAATTTTCCAACCTTGCTTTTCAGCATAACGGCTATACATACGGAATAAATCACCAGCAAAAATAGCCGCTTCATCACCGCCAGCACCAGCACGAATTTCAACGAAACAGTTATTATCGTCTTTCGGATCACGAGGCAAGAGCAATATCTGTAGCTCTGCAGTCATATTCTCTACGGCTTTTTTGGCTTCTTTGAATTCTTCTTGCGCCATTTCACGCATATCAGGATCATCATCTTTAAGCATTTCTTCAGCGGTAGCAAAATCACTTTCAGCTTCTTGATAAGCATGAAAGGCTGAAGTGACCACTTCTAATTGTGAGAATTCTTTCGATAAAGCTTGGAACTTTTCTTGATCAGAAATGGTTTCAGGATCAGAAAGCAACGCTTGCACTTCTTCAAAGCGTTCGACAAGTATTTCAAGTTTTTGGTAAACAGATTTATTCATTAAATGATCTTATATAGTCAATAATTGATGAATTACCCGCGCATTATATTCGACTCGGCTGATAATTAGCAGTAGTTTATAGCAAATGGAATAAATAATTACTCACAGCAGGCAAATTAAAAGCTTTAGAGACGTAGATTCATGCCTCTAAAGTCGTGCGGAACAACATTAAATAACCGCAAGATAGACAAGTCATGGACAGGTTAAGGACGGCTGGTTAGCTAGGCAGATCCATATACAGGCTTGATAAAACGGAAGAGTTATTGATACAGATGGTTAATTTTTATCCTCACTATGCTTGGTGATCAATGTCGAAAATATCACGCAAGTAAACGAGTCTATCTAACTGACCACCTTGTGCCGCTGATTGAATGGCACTGGTCGGGGCATGCATAAATTTATTGGTTAATTTAGTAGCAAGTTCAGCGATGACAGCTTCAGGCTTTTTATTTGCTGCTAATTGTTGCATCGCTTTTTCGAGCAATAAATCACGATTTTCTAGACACTGTTTACGGTAAGAAATCACCGTATCCTGAGTATTTAAGCCTCGTAGCCATGACATAAAACTCGTTGATTGCTCAGAAACGATGCCTTCAGCTAATACCGCTTCTTTACGACGATTATCGAGATTTTTGGCAATAATGTTTTGCAGGTCATCAACGGTATATAGAAAAACATCTTCAAGATCAGAAACTTGCTCTTCAATATCTCGCGGAACCGCTAAATCAACCATAAACATTGGGCGATGCTTTCTTTTCGTTAAGGCTTTCTCCACCATACCTTTGCCGATAATAGGCAAAGTACTACCGGTCGAGCTGATCACGATGTCGGCATTAGCCATCATTTCTGGAATTTGCGCTAGAGTGATAACATCAGCACCAAATTGCTTCGCCATATTCTCCGCACGACTTATAGTACGGTTAGCGACAGTAATATGACCAACATTATTTTCGTATAAATGTTTAGCAACCAACTCAATAGTTTCTCCTGCTCCAACGAGTAGAACGCGGGCTTTATCCAAACTGGCGAAAATATGTTTTGCAAGATTAACGGCTGCGAAAGCAACTGAAACAGCACTTGCACCTATTTCGGTATCGGTTCTAACTTGTTTAGCAACACCAAAAGTTCGTTGAAAAAGTCGATCCATCACCAAGGCCATAGAACCAGCCGCTTTTGCTTGATTATAAGCTTGCTTCATTTGTCCTAGAATTTGCGGCTCGCCAAGTACTAATGAATCTAGGCCACAAGCCACACGCATCATGTGATTTACTGCTTGTTGATCTTGATGCCAATATAAACTTGGGGTAATGATTGATGCAGGTACATTATGATGCTGCTCTAACCAACGCACGACACGCTCTTGCGTTAACCTTACATCGCCTTCTTGCACTATATAAAGTTCGGTTCTATTACAGGTAGATAAAATCGCGGCTTCTTTGCAGTCGGCTGAATCTAATAGCTCTTGCAAAGCCATACTCAGGTTATCAGGGTTAAAAGATATTTTTTCCCTAACGGCAACCGGAGCGGTTTTATGATTGATACCTACTGCAACTATTGACATATGAGTATATTAAATCCAAAAAATTTAAATGGCAGGCAAAGTCTGCTGCGAATAACCCAGTTTATTTACGTATATTATACGCAGTTAATGACGGGTTAGCTCTATTATCAGCCAGACAATGAAAAAAACCTATGATCTGTGACAAAAAATCGCGATAATTTTACGAAATATCACATTAAATTGAAAGCGCCGAGTGAATGATTAGCTATATGTTTTGGTTATTTGTTATTATTTTCATTCGTGAAGTCAGCTTTTTAATGTAATTACTCAGGAATGCTATGCTCAGCAAGTCTCTCATTGTTCTATTTTTTGCCAGTATACTAAGTGCTTGTAGTAGCATTAGCGACAGGCCAGTAGAAAACAATAAAGCAAAACAAGATATTGACAGCCGTAATAAACAAATATCACTACTTACGCGCTGGACCATTAATGGCAAAATCGCTTTTATCAATAATCAAGCACGCCAAAGTGCAACACTGCATTGGCAAAAAAACGAAGCTAAAAAAACAGAATCATTAAATTTATCCACCTTGTTTGGTATTAAAGTTTTAGAACTTAACCAACAACAAGACAACTTCACCTTAGAAGTTGATGGCGAACATTACCAGACTCAAGACTTAGACTATTTGATCTATTCATTAACCGGCTTGGATTTACCGACACGTGCGATGAGCCATTGGTTAAAAGGCATTGCATTTTTACCGACCGATCAACTGACATATCATAAAACCACTCAACTACCTGAGTCTTTAACCAGTTTCTATAACAATAAAGAATGGCTAATTAAATACAGTAAATATCACCATATTGGTCAATATCAATTGGCTAAGCAACTGACGATCACGCAAGGCGATTTACGGATAAAAATAGCCATTCATTCATGGAAAATTTAACGAGGCCGTTTTGAATAAACACGTATTTCATTCATTTCCTTCACCAGCAAAACTGAACTTGTTCTTACATATCGTTGGTAGAATGGACAATGGTTACCACCAGCTAGAAACCGTTTTTCAATTTCTTGACTATCATGACACCCTAGATTTAAAAGTCACCAAAGATAAAACAATAACGTTATTAACGCCAATCCCGGGGGTCGAGAATAGCGATAATTTAATCGTCAAAGCGGCCTTACTTTTACAAGACCATAGCCAATGTCAGCAAGGCGTAGAAATTAAGCTAGAAAAATTACTCCCTATGGGTGGTGGCTTAGGTGGCGGTTCATCAAATGCTGCAACAATATTATTAGCACTCAATGCACTTTGGCAGACCCAACTTACGGTTGTTGAGCTTGCAGAGCTAGGCATTACCTTAGGTGCTGACGTACCTATTTTTGTCCATGGTTTTGCTGCCTTTGCTCAAGGAATTGGCGAACAACTTACCCCGGCTTCACCAAAAACTTATTGGTATTTAGTTGCTAAACCTAATTGCAGTATTTCTACACAAAATGTTTTCACTGCCAAAGATTTAACCCGTGACACACCCGCTATACGTTACAACGATGCCGATATCGAAAATTATCATAATGATTGTCAAACTTGGGTAATAAAACACTACCCCGAGGTTGCCAAACTACTGGCTTGGTTGGTAGAATACGCGCCGTCCCAAATGACTGGAACTGGTGCGTGCATATTTTCACGTTTTAGCTCTAAACAAGACGCGTGCTACGTACAATCTTTACTGCCAAACGGCATAGAGTCATTCGTAGCAGAAGGACTCAATCAATCGCCCTTACATGCTGCAATTGCGGCAGTAAACGAAAATTAAGTTCGGATGAAATTTCATATAT
>TARA_R110000744_G_scaffold155759_3_pt1 | contig 10680 bp, 9 predicted proteins | sample TARA_R110000744 | Tara Oceans TARA_R110000744 (sample SAMEA4398083) | marine metagenome | biome: Polar Biome; feature: [DCM] deep chlorophyll maximum layer (ENVO:01000326); material: water (ENVO:00002006), including particulate matter (ENVO:01000060) such as... | depth 36 m | reverse complement strand
ATACTTTATCTGCAATTAATACACCGTCACCAATCACAACACTTTTTGTGGCAATAATATGTGATAAACGCCCTATATCAGTATTGTTACCAATAATTATTTGTGGTGTTTCTTCAAAGGTCTTCAAAGCCATCAGCCACCCAAAATCAAATACGGTAACCCCTTTACCAATGGTTATGTATTTCATTCCACGTAGTATTGACGGTTTAAATATTAATGATTTTTTCCCAAACGATTTGAAACCATATGATAGAAAGAAAGTTAGAATTTTTGCCCTAACTTTTTTATTAAAATTGAATAGATACTCAATCATAGCTAGAGCCTTTTTTTAATTTGACTAAACTTTTAAAATCAAAAAACACACAAGAAATAACAAAGAACAAGCATGCTTCAATACTTATATAAGTAAACGAATAAAATATATTACTAGTGGTCGGGATTAAAGGCACTATAAGGGTATGAATTAAAACAAGTAAGACGAAAAGTAAAAAGATCTTAAATGTAAATACAATCTTTAATTTGGAAACCCTAACACTTAAAAAATATAACATGATATTACTTAAAAGGTTTACTAAAACAGCCGCTTTATATCCAAAATTAGAATAAGTAAATATAGATATAATAACGTTTAAGCAAAGTACAAAGAAAAAGTTTTTAGTATTGCTAATACCTTTATTACTTAAATTAATGTCTTGCTTCAAAATAGTTACTAACATAAATAAAAAAACAGAAACACACGATAAAACAGGATAAATAAAGCTAACGTGATATTTATTGTCACCAAAGTACTTAACAAAAACATCAAAGTTGAGACCTAATACTAATAACATTGGAATAAAAATTAGGCTAACCACGTTACATACAAAACCTAAAACATTATTTTCGGAGCCATTGACATGACTCTGCCTTATGTATCTGATACTTGTAACAAATATAGTGCCAGTAAAAAATGAAAAGATTACATTAAGAGGAACTTGAATAAAGCTATAAATTCCGGCATCTTCAACACTAGAATAAGTAGACAACAATATTCTCTCAATACCTCTTAGTAAAGCGTATGAGAGTGCTCCAATCACTATGGGCATACCGTATTTATAAGATGATAATAATATTTCTAAAGATAGCTGTGCATTTTTAATTAACTCTATTTTTATGACTGCAAAAAAGAGCAACGAAAATCCAACAGAAATAACTCGACTTAGAAATATGTCATTAAATGCATCGCCACCAATTGATGAATTATGGAGCAAATAAAACACAATAACCCAGCCTGCATTTAAGAGAAAATCATTTAAAGCTATATATTTAGAAAGTGATTTTGATATGTAATATCGCTGAATATACTCAAAACAACATAAAAAAACGAAATAAATAAATACATACATACTAATACTTGAAAAAGTAAAACTAAATATTAGTGCGATTAATATCGATAAAAATATAGGCATAATCAAAACCGAGCTAAAAAGCTTGGCATCATCACCTGAACCATCTATCAACTCTCGCAACAAATACTCATAATTAGACAATGATATTAATTGACTTATAAATGGCATTACTAAAAGTATGGTTGTATACAACCCGAACTCAGTAATACTTAAAAGTTTAATAACGTATAGTAAAGATAAAAAGTTTAACAAAAAAGTTGATAGTTTTGACGAAATAAGAAATGCCATATCAGCTTTCGATATGCTTTATAATTTTTGAAACCACAGCATCGCTTTCTATGCTCTCATCCTGAAAATGACCAGGTAATAAGTAGTTATTGTAAAACTGTTCTAAAAATAAATTTACATATTTATAATTTATTTTTTCTTCAGATGCTTTTTTTATCTGTTCTTTTAATTCATATTTACTATAAACAGGAAAGCAAATTTCACCCCATTTATAATAGGCATCACCAAGTACAACTACTGACTTACCTCTAATTAATGCGTCCATACCAGTCGTTGAATTATTCACTATGATTGACTTAGCATTATCTATTTGCTTATTTAAGTCTGTGGCATTATCAATCGTTACATTTTTTGACTGATTGATTAACTCGTATATTCTACTATCGTATCGGCCAATATAAAGTGGATGCTCCCGAATTACTAAATCAAGGTTTTTAGGCATCGATTTAATAACATCAAAGACGAGATCAAAAATATCTTTATATAGTTTAGAGTTCAAAATCATTTGCGCATCTGAGGGAACTTGCAAAGCAAGGAGTGAATAATTGGAAGGCAATTTATAGCTTTTGTTATTACTTTTTTTGCTTAATAGTTTTTTCTTTACACGACCGAATAAACTATCCCCAGTTTGCGTATAAATAGGGTAGTAACTCATTAGTAGGTTTGGTGTTATTGAAAACAATAAATCTTTGTAACAATTTAATTTATCTTGTTTTGTTATTTTACTAAAAAACTTATTTTTTAACGGTTTTTTATTTAAAATTTCGAGCATATTTAAGTTGGTTTCTTGGGAAAAGTCTGGGCGAAAAGTAATATTGGAATTAACCCCACTTTCATCAAGAATTGTTGTTCTAAACGGACCCTGCTCGAAATATAATACACTTATATTTTTTTCTTTTGCTAACTCTAGCATAATCGTTGTTTGTGGACGACTATCTCCGGATGAAATAATAAGATCGTAACCAGTTAGTTTACTTTCCCAATATTCATTTATACAGTTTGCTTCATTAGATATTTTTTTCTTCAGGCCAGACAGTTCACTTCTACACTTTAATGTATATTCATAATGGAAACTTTTATCTACTGTCGTTTTACTTTTACCCTGAGCCTTTTCATATAAGGCATCAGTATCCCAATTTGAGTATTTTTTTAGATAATAATATGAAGAGGGGTAATAGCATACAAATGATATATCGCAGTTAATTCTACTTTTTAGTTGCTGCGCTATGACATCAAAATATCTAGCAAAGTCGTAATAATAAACCGTTATTAATATTTTTTTCATAGTTCTAATGTCATTTTTTCTTTAAAACTAATGATCATATCACTTATATCATCAAGAACATTAGATGGTGTGTAATCAGGCATTAACATTTTCAATGTAGTAATATCAGTCACTGGAAACTGTTCATTTGGAAAGTCAATATCATGCCAAATAATCTCACAGCCAGTATTAGCTTGTAATAAATCAGCAATTTGCTCTGCTCTTATGTTATACCCAGCCGCAATATTGATTATTTTTTGTAAACTATTTTTATTATTTGAAATTTTAATACAACAGTTTGCAACGTCGTGTACAGATACATAATCCTTCGAGTAAGTTTTATTTATATACATATCAACCTTACCTTTACTAATTGCATTCCTTGTTATTGCTGGCAAAAATAAAGGACTATTCAATGCTGCACCATAAACATTGCTTGGTCTTAAAATAGATACATCTCTACCGCTTTTTAGACATAATTCTTCGGCAACTAGCTTTGTTAGATTAAATAAGCGACGGTTGTCATCTGCACACACTGTTAGATCATGTTTTTCACTTGATTGTTTTTGGTTCATATATACACGTGTCGACGATATATATATTAGACGTGTAAATTTCGCCACCTCTAATAACTTAGCCAATAAACTAACATTAGCTTCAAATACTGAAAATGGTTCATTTTTACAATCACCATTACCCGCACAATAAATTACTATACCCAGTTCACGCTCAAATATATTTTTATCATCTCTGGCAGGAATAAAAACATCTTCCCCTAGCCCCTTAAGTTGATTAGCTATTTCAGAACCAATAAAGCCTCGCCCACCAAAAATTGTATATAGAGCCATTAATTGCACCACCCATTGATCAAACTTTCTTTAATTTCACTTAAAGTAGGCTGATATCTATCTTTATCCGATAATAAGGGGGTTTTTATCGGCCAATTAATTTTCAGCTCAGGATCATTCCAAAGTAAACCGCTCTCGTCAGAAGGATCGTAATAATCTGTGCATTTATACTGAAAGTCAGCTATTTCACTTAATACACAAAAACCATGAGCAAAACCTGGTGGGACATAAAACTGAAGTTTATTTTCACCTGTCAGTAATACTGCCTCATGCTGTCCGAATGTAGCTGAACCTGGACGTAAATCCACTGCAACATCAAATACCTCGCCATCAGTAACTGTCACTAACTTTCCTTGTTGCTTTGTTTTTTGGAAATGTAGGCCCCTGAGCACTCCTTTTGTTGAGCGAGAACGATTATCTTGAATAAAATCTGCAGTAATACCAGCTGCTTTATAGCGCTCTTTCTGATACATCTCATAAAAAAAACCTCTATCGTCACCAAATACTTTTGGCTCAATAATTAAAAGGTCTTTTATTTTGGTTTTAATTACATTCATATTTTATTTTTCACTAACTATTTTGTAATGTTCAATAAATATTGACCATACCCTGTTTTAATTAAATCATTACCAATCTCGCGCACTTGATTTTTAGTTAGCCAGCCTTGCATTAATGCAATTTCTTCTAAGCAGGCAATTTTAAAGCCTTGGCGCTTTTCAACGGTTTGAACAAATTGAGATGCCTCTAATAGTGAATCATGTGTACCAGTATCAAGCCAAGCAAAGCCACGACCTAGCTGCTCAACACTCAACTTTCCTTGCTCTAAATAAGCTTGATTTATACATGTAATTTCTAGCTCACCACGCGATGATGGCTTAACACTTTTAGCAATTTCAATCACAGAGTTGTTATAAAAATATAAACCAGTCACAGCCCAGTTTGACTTCGGTTTTTTTGGTTTTTCTTCAATTGAAAGCGCTTTAAAATTTTCGTCGAATTCAACAACGCCAAACCGCTCAGGGTCCATTACTTGATAACCAAACACACTCGCACCAGTTAAGTTTTGAGCAGCATTTTTAAGTTGTTTACCAAATGCTTGCCCAAAAAATATATTATCACCAAGTGCTAAACACACGTCGTCTTTACCTATGAATGATTCGCCAATAATAAAGGCTTGCGCTAAGCCATCAGGAGAAGGCTGAACTTTATATGTAAGACTTATACCAAATTGCGAACCATCACCGAGCAAACGAATAAAACCTTCTTGCTCCTCTGGTGTTGTAATTATTAGCACTTCGTTTATACCAGCTAGCATTAGTACTGATAACGGATAATAAATCATTGGCTTATCATAAATAGGAAGTAATTGTTTCGATACTCCCTTCGTTATCGGGTGCAATCGTGTACCTGAACCACCAGCTAAAATAATTCCTTTCATGTTACTCTCCTCCGGTATTTGTGTTTATTTCACCAAGACGTTCACGCTGATAAGAACCAGTTTGAACATTTTGACACCACGTTTGATTATCTAAATACCATTGAACAGTTTTATGCAGGCCTGTTTCAAAAGTTTCAACCGGCGTCCAATTTAATTCAGCGCTCATTTTAGTAGCATCAATTGCATATCGGCGATCGTGGCCAGGGCGATCAGTTACAAATATTATTTGCTCTGAATAATTAGAATCTTTGGGCACTAAATCATCTAAGATACTGCAAATAGTCTGCACGACTTCAATATTTTGCTTCTCGTTGTGACCGCCAATATTATACGTTTCACCGATTTCACCTTCAGTTACTACCTTGTATAAGGCTCGAGCGTGATCTTCTACATACAGCCAATCCCGAATTTGGTCACCTTTACCATAAATAGGTAAATCTTTACCTTCAAGTGCATTTAAAATAACTAATGGGATAAGCTTTTCAGGAAAATGATAAGGCCCGTAGTTATTTGAGCAGTTAGTGATAATAGTAGGAAAACCATACGTTCTTAACCAAGCTCTAACCAAGTGATCGCTCGATGCCTTACTTGCTGAGTAAGGACTACTTGGTGCATAGGATGTTTCTTCAGTAAATAGCGGAAGCTCTTGACCAAATGTATTACCTTCTTGCTCATCTGGGTGAGGTAAATCACCATACACTTCATCAGTAGATATATGATGAAACCTAAAAGCGAGCTTTGCGCTATCTTCTAGTGTATTCCAATACTCACGAGCAGCTTCAAGTAAATTATAAGTACCGACAATATTGGTTTGTATAAACTCTGCTGGGCCAGTAATAGAACGATCTACATGGCTTTCAGCTGCTAAATGCATTACTGCATCGGGCTTATGTGATTTAAAAATACGATCAAGCTCTGCACGATTACAAATATCTACGTGCTCAAAACAGTAACGTTCAGACTCTTGTGCATTAGGAAGAGACTCAAGATTTCCTGCATACGTCAATGCATCAACATTAACTACGCTATCTTGGGTATTAGAAAGAATATGACGAATAACGGCGCTACCAATAAACCCTGCGCCACCAGTTACTAATATTTTCACAACAGATGCCTTTAAATTTGGATGTAATTTCATGTGAAAGCTGCTTTTTACCAGCCTCAAATATGATTTATATCGACAAAGCATCTCAGCCATTTATTTACTGAGATATTTTTTAAAACTGAGACAGCCGATTGTGACTATCTCTTTGGAAGACAATTTTTTACTTTTATTAAAAAGTGGCTAATAAGCCTTAATTTAAACTAAAGGCTACTTATCGCTTTTGTATTCGTAGTTGTAATATCCATAATACCCATACGCATTACTCGCTTTTTTAACTACACCGTTAAATACAACGCCTTTTACGTCTATGCCGTTTTGTTCAAAGCGGTTACGGGTTAGGTCAATTTCGCGTAAGTGGTTTTGTCCAAAACGAGCAACGAGTAAAGTGGTGCCTGTATGTGCACTTACAATAGCAGGGTCGGTAACTGCTAAAATTGGAGGGGTATCGATAATTATAATGTCGTAAGCGGCGCTTACTTCTTCAACCAACTTACTAAAATTGCTATGCATTAATAGCTCAGAAGGGTTTGGCGGTATTTGCCCACGTGTAATAACACTTAAACCTTCAACTTTAGTTGGTTTAGTAACTTGCTCTAGGTTTAAACGGCCAGATAGGTAATCACTTAATCCATCATCCCACTTTAAACCAAACTGTGTTTGTAAGTAGCCTTTACGCATATCGGCATCAATAATAAGTACTTTTTTACCGCTTTGAGCGAGTACAGAGGCTAAGTTAACCGATATAAACGATTTACCCACACTTGGGCTTGGGCCAGATATAGCAATAATGTTATTTTTAGCTTCCATCATCGCAAAGTGCAGGCTCGTACGTAAGCTACGTAGTGCCTCAATTGCTAGGTCAGCTGGGTTATCTAGCGCTAGTATACTTTTAGGCTTGTTTGTTTTATTTTTGCGGGCTCGCTCGGCAAAACCACTTAGTTTATCTTGATAATCTGAGTGCGGTACACTTGCGTATACCGGTAAGCCTAGTGCTTCAATTTCTGCAGGGTCTTCCACCCCTTTGTGCATTGCCTTTTGTATAAGCACAATAGCCACAGCTAACATCCCACCTAGCATAGTGGCCATTACCACTATTAATGCTTTTTTAGGTTTAACTGGCTTACTGGTATTTACCTCGGCGTAGTCAATAATACGTACGTTACCTACGGTGCCTGCGCGGACTATATCTAGCTCTTGTGTTTTACTAAGTAACAATGTGTAAATTTGGTTGCTTACCTCAACATCGCGTTTTAAGCGTAGTAGCTCTTGTTGAGTTTCTGGCAGGTTACCTACCTCACCTACAAGCTCTTGCTTTTGGCTTTCAACCGCTTGAATTTGCTCAAGCATACCTTGGTATGTTGGGTGGTCTTTTTTGAACTTACGGCCAAGCTCTAAGCGTTTTAGGTTTAGCTCTTGTAACTTGGTTTCAAGCTTTACAACTTGCTCAAGCACGCCTTGTGTTTCAAGTGTTATGTTTATTGATTGGCGTTTAATTTGGTAGTCGTTAAAGCGTTGCTCTGCATATTCAAGCTGTTTTTTAATTTCAGGTAACTGTACTTCTAAAAATTCCAGCGACTTTTGCGCTTCAGCACTATTACGTTCTACGTTACGGCGTACATAAATAGCCGCTACTTTATCAAGTACTTTTTCGGCGTAGCTTGGTTTAGCGCTTTGTAAGCTTAAGTTAATTATGCCTGAGTCTTTGCCTTTTTCGCTTGCACCAATTGCAGTTTGCAAATCTAAAATAGTATTTAAGCGATCTTTACGGGTAATTGTAAACTCTGTACCAGGGCGGGCATTTAAAGTACGAATGGTTAAGTTAAATTTACCGTTTGTAAGCTCCTCGCCAACTTTACCAGATAGTATTTGCTCGCCGTCACCATTTAAAAGTGCAAGGCTGTTGTTAGCTTGTGCAACTAAAGTAAATGTTTTATTTACAGCAGTACGAGGTACGTCAAATCTAAATACATTTATGTTCTCACCACCCCATGCGTAGCTACTTGCACCAAAGCTTGGCTCAGCTAAATCGCCATCTTCCACTGGGGTGAATTTACGATAAGCGCGACTACCTATAAACGGGAATAGTTTGGGCTCTGCTATTATATCAAGCTTTAGCGTATCAACGGCCTCGCCTATTATACTGCGTGACTTTAGTAGCTCTATTTCGGTTACTGCAGCGGATGTACTTTCAAACATGCCTGCCATATCGTCAAAACCAGGAACTGATGCGCCGCCGTCTTCAACTTGTATCATGGCTGTTGCTTGGTAAACAGGGGTACTTAATACTGCATAAATAACACCTACAAACATAAACAGCGTAGTTACGGCTACTATAAAATATTTACGATCGAGCAGTGCGCCTAGTAGCGCCATTAAATCAATTTCTTGCGTTGGTTGCGTGTTATTTGTGCTTTTATTATTAGCGCTACTAGCGCTGTTATTCGGCTTGGTATTCATTAAATTAGCCATTCCTTATAAATACTTTTGCCAAGCGCTACATGCGCTGTCGATTAATGTGTAAACGTGTTCAAAAGCCTCTTGGCTTTGGCGGTAAGGATCTGGTATTTCGGCGTTATTAATCCATTTACCGAGTAAAAACGTTTTTCCGCGCGCCTCTGGGTAGCGAGCATGTACGTCGTTTAAATGGCGTTCTTCCATTACGAGTATTACGCTGTTTTGCGCTACTAAACTTGATGTAAGCTGTTGCCCTTGGTGAGCATCCATATTAACGCCATGTGCAAGCGCTATTTGTTTTGCTTTTGCATCTGCTGGTTTGCCTTCAAGTGCTGTTAACCCAGCAGACGATACTTTAATATTTTTGCCTTTAAGCTTTTGCTTTAAAACATACTCACCTGTTGGGCTGCGGCAAATGTTACCTGCGCACACCACTAAAACTGAATCAAACATTTTTAAAAACCCTTAGTTTGCAGTTATATCGTCAACACTATCTACAGTAGCAATTGACGGTAATAGTAAGCTTATTACACGATTCCAACGGGCAAGTGGTGCCGATGTTACATATACAATGTCGCGCGGTTGTAGTTCAAACTGCTCAGCTAATACCATTGCAGCTATATTTTTAGCATGTAATTGGTATACGTTTGCAATAATACCGGTTTGCTCTACGTCACTTTTTCGCAGTACAAATACGCCATTAGCGTCGGCTGTATTTTCGTTTAAGCCGCCCGAGTCGCTTAGCGCTTCGGCTAAGTTTAAACCATAACGGTTAAGCGTTACTGAACCTGCTTTTTTAACATCACCTAATACAAATATTTTTTGTGCGTCGTTACGATTTACATGCACTATATCGCCATGTTGCAATAAACGGTTTTGCGAAATGTCACCATGAGCATAAAAGTCATCAAGTTTAATAACTTCTGTTTTGTCGCCACGGGTAAATGTTACTGTGCGCCAGTCGGCTGCTTCTGTTAAGCCGCCTGCTTGGTTTAAGGCATCAATTAAGGTAAGTGGAATTTCGGTTACTGGGTATACGCCAGGTTGTTTTACTTCACCGGTAACGTAGGTTTTTTGGCTTCTAAAGCCAACTACTTTTACGTCTACTTGCGGGTCTTCTATCACTCGGCTTAGGCGTTTTACAAGCTCATTACGTACTTGGCTTATTGTTTTACCTGCTGCGGGTATATTTGGTGCGTAGGCGTAAGTAATGGTGCCGTCTCGTTGTACTCTAAAGCCGTCAAATTCTGCGGTACGCTGTACTGCTGCAGGTATTGTTAGCTCAGGGTGATCCCATACGCCTATTGTTAGTACGTCGCCAACACCTAGTTTGTATTCGTAGTTACTTACGTTTAAACCAGCGGTGCTTGAAATTGGTTTAGCTGCTATACGCGCTTGATTTTGTTTATTTATTAGTAGCGAGTCTATTATTTGAATGTTTACTTTTTCGAGATCTTGTTCGAGGTTTTGTGTTTGCTCGCCTGAGTCTATACCTTCAAAGTGGCTGCCTGGTACTATTGTACAGCCGGTCATGCTTAGTATTGCGAGTATTGATGCGAGTGATTTACAGCTTAACGCCATTGTAGAATCCCAAAATTATTTTAATATTGCACTTACTCACCAACCTTGGTGAGCACTTGTATTTTAGCCGACTAATTAAAGCATGCGCACTATTGTGAATCAATAGCCTTTGCTTTGTAAAAGCTTTGTTACTAAGTTTTTAATTAGCACTGAAATTATATCAGTATTTTCATAAGGTCTTTATGAATAAATTTAATTGATAGCCGTTTTTAGTAAAGCACTTAACGCATTCATCACCAATTGCGCAAAGAGAAGTGAATGATGAGTAAATGAGAAGCCATTTAAATAAGTACTTGTGGCTGTTTACTTCTCTA
>TARA_R110000744_G_scaffold378892_2_pt1 | contig 10684 bp, 15 predicted proteins | sample TARA_R110000744 | Tara Oceans TARA_R110000744 (sample SAMEA4398083) | marine metagenome | biome: Polar Biome; feature: [DCM] deep chlorophyll maximum layer (ENVO:01000326); material: water (ENVO:00002006), including particulate matter (ENVO:01000060) such as... | depth 36 m | reverse complement strand
AATCAAGTCAAGAATGACACATCACTAATTCCAGCAACACTATAATTTTAAAAACAGGAGGCTCCTATGGGGTGTTCAGAGTTCGACTTTCAGGTATCAACATGTACTCAGGTAGATATAGGATTTGATTTTGATAAAGTCTTAACCTACAAGGATAGCTTAGGTGTTGCGATACCATTATCAAGCTTAGAGTTTTCTATGACTATAAAACAATCGCTTGGTGGTACTACCTTACTATCGTTAGTGGAGGTTGCTAACAACATCAGCACTGGATTGTATATTCCAGCACCATCCACAGGTGTCATTAATATACAGATCACAGACGCTGATACACTGTTGGTCGATGAGGGTATATACCCCTATGAGATTAAGGTTGTTGACGCAGATGCTAAGGTTGAGATATTCATGCAAGGGACTATACAGTTTCATAGCAGGGGATTCTAATGGGTAATACCATTGAGGTGGCTGATGATGGCAGGGTAATTACCGTACCTTTATCGGGGTCAAGGATCTTAGTAAATGGCCTAGAGGTGATAGTTGTCACAGGCTCAGAGATACTAGTAGCTAGGCGCTAATGTAAAGACAATTAAAACAATTTAAGCAGGAGTTATCATGCCCAACTACAATTTTGCATATTACGGCACTCATGGAAAGGCCCGTCAAAACCCTATTAAAGGGAATATAACATCATTCTCGCTAACTACAGCGGGGTCATTTACTAACTCCGATGAGGCTGGTCTAGTAGCTGTACAATCATCCACAGATGGGATTGGCAGAAAAGGAAACTTTACTGTAACTATAGCATCCAATGTAGTTGCTTCAGTGGACTCGATTAGGGACTCAGGAATCTCTTACGCTGTTGGTGATATAATCACGATTGACGTTCAGTTAGATGGTATATCCGCACAGGTTACAGCACCAACGATAACTGTAACTGGGGTTGCACTATGAAGGATTTTGATAATGTAATGAAGAGTTTAATCTCAGCATGTCTTATCGGGCTATCTGTGTGGGTGTTTAACATCAATGCAGATGTAAGAGTTCAGAGTAATGAGATAAGCCACATCCAAGAGAGTCAGAAAGAGTCTATACTGGTAAACAGAGAGCTGACTAAAGCAGTTACAGAGTTACGCATAGTAATTGAGAAGATAAGGAGATAGGGATGGCATTGATCGTAGAGGATGGAACCATTGTAGCAGGTGCAGAAAGCTACATTTCAGTTACTGGTGCTGATACGTATCTTGCCAAGTATGGTAAGGATTCAGTGTGGAAAACAAAGACTGTTGCTGAGAAGGAGATACTGCTTAGAATCTCTAGGCTTTATATGGATACAAAGTATTACTGGAAGGGTAAGCAAGCTACTGCTGGACATGAGACGAACTGGCCAAGATCAGAGGTCTACGTAGAGGGTAATTTACTAAATAGCGATACCGTACCAGCCGACATATCAAACAGTAATGCGCTATTGGCTTCTGAGTCAGCATCTGGGGCTTTATATAGAAACATTGATGGTGGAACCACGGGACAGTTAGTTAAGTCACTTGAGGATGGTATTGGCCCACTGAAGTCTAAGACTGAGTACTACGATGGCGCTAGTCTAGCAAGTGGCTCACAAGTATCATACACTGAAGTAAACGCCATGCTAAGGCTTTACACGCTTGGTGGAACAAGATTACTACAGAGGTCTTAATATGGCGACACCACTTGATATATCGCTAGTACCGAAAATCAAAGCACTGATTGATAAGCTTGGTATTTCGTCAACATATAGATCAGAGGCAGAAAGTGCTCCATATGATCCAGCGTCATTCGATCCAGATACAGCAGATCATGCTACTTCGACAGTAGATACCGTAATCGTAAGTTCGCCAATTCTGGCATATGAATCAGCAGATATAGACGGTACTGTCGTTCAAGTCTCGGACGCTTACGTTTTTATATATGATAGTGAAGTTTTTACCCCAGCAAATAATGACTTGTTCGTTATAGTTGGTAAGACATGGAGAGTAATAAACACAGAGGCGTTTTATACTGGAGAGTTAATCGCTGCGTGGAAGTTACAACTTCGTAAGGGTGCTTTAAGTGCCGACTAATATAGATGAGTTGAAGCGACAAATGCAGGCTGACTTTAGTAAGGAAGCTAAGACTGGGCCAGTCGTGGAGAGGTTAGAACCCATACATAAAGCTGTTGCTGATTTTACGTATGAAGCTCTAATGCGTGTCACACCGGTTTTGACAGGTTTCCTAAATGGTGGTTGGACATTCTCAGAAATTGAAGGCAAAATTAAAACATCGACAGAAACAATACTGCCACTCAAGGATAAAAAGAAAGGTTCTCGTAAAAGGCTGAATAAGGTTAGACTTTATCCTCCTAAAGAGAAAGACCTTCTTGCTAAATATCCAAGAGGTGTAGTAATTACAATAGCCAATGATAGGTCATATGCAATAGCACAGCAGGAGCAAAAGAGTTTTGTTAATCTGGCTCTAGCAGAGACCGTATCGGCTGCAAGTTTGAAAGGTGTTAAGATAAGGATATTATGAGTATATTAAATCCCGTGAGTCGTTCAGAGGTGCAATTATCTTTAGAGATTAAAGGTAAAGAAGCTCTTGACTACTACAACACAGAAAACAGTACTAGTATACCAATGCACTACCAGAACGTGAAGTTTAAGACCCCATCAAATGGTGGCGCTTATGTAAGCTTCACAGTGAATTTTGGGACTACGGCAGAGAAGGTAACAACAACAGACGAGTCTAGGCAAGCTGGGATAGTTATCATCAAGTCGTTCACCCCGAAATTGAAAGCTCGGTTCACTGCAATGGAATTATCTAGCACCTTTGAAGACTTCTTTGACTCAGTACAGTACGCTGACTTTTCACTTAGGGTAAACCAAGTGGCAGGTGGAGTTGAGGCAGGGGTAGAAGGTGAGTACTGGACAGAAAAAACATTCGTATATTTTGATTACATAAAAAAAGGAATAAATCCAAATGGCCAATAATTTACAGAGCACAGCAAAGCAGGGTGTAGGATTCGCAATGATCGTCGATGGAGAGGAGTTTGTTGGTAAAATCTCAAATCCCGGAAATCTTGCAACACCTAGAACGGACATTGACACAAGTCACACAGGTCTAACAAGTTCTAAAACATCAATTCCAGAAGAGTTGGCTGATCCATTCGAGTTGACGCTTGAAGTTCAGTTTGATCCTCGCCTCGACGATCTTATTACAGCTCAGACTGGTACTGGTGTACAGACTGAAAGAGAAATCTTCTTGGTCTTCCCTAAAGTTCCAGATGCACTTGGCGCTACACTTTCAGAGCATGGTTATGTATTGCTGCCTGCTGGAAGATTGAGTTCTGAGGGTATTGACATCAATATCACAGACATCATGAAGCAGTCTATCAAAGTTAGTTCTGGTAACTCAGAGCCAACATTTGTCAAGCAGGCTAACGCTGTTGCAAAGACAGACCTTGTATTCACACAAACCGCTCCTGCTGCTACAACTACCGATGGCCTTTTGCTCGGTACGTTCTCAACAGCAGTTGCAGGCCCAGCAGTGTATACATTGGATGCTGGTGGCGATGCTGCTAGTGTTACCTTGAAGGGTAACAAGCTTTATGCCGTTGGTGTATTGTCTGCTGATTTGACTATCAGTGTTACCGTCAACAACTGGGTTGGCTATCGTAACGACATTGTAGCACAGGCATTCACCAATGCTGCTGTTGCAGTTGATTTGACAGCGTAAGCTATAGAGTCCCCTTAACTGGGGGCTCGTTTTATTTTTAAGTTAAGAGGTAAGAATATGTCAGAAGAAAAAGAAGTAGTTAAGGAAGTTAGCAATAAGACTGTTGACAGAAAGAGTTTTCAGAAATTAATCGAAAGCGCCAAGAAGATGGATTTCGAGTCTGATCATATATATATACCATGTTTTGAGTTGGGTGACAATCAGCGTTTAAAGATCCATGCAATGAAGATGGACGACCACGCAAACATGAGAGCTTTTAGTTTGGCCAATGAGAGCTGTCAGCTATGGGTTGCTGTGCTGATGTTCTCGGCAAAAGATGAGGATGGTGAGTATGTATTCGCCACGATGGACGGTTATAACTTCATCCTCTCTATGGGTGTGAAGTGGTATAAGCGATTCGCGATAACAGCAATGGAGATGTCTGGCTATTACGAGGAGTTCGTAGCTGAAAAAAAGTAGAGTTGTGTGATGATGATAATTATGATTTTTGGTTTGATCTTGAAGAGAAGTTCAGGATTCCAAGAAGGCAGTTAGAGAAGATCCTCACACACAAGGAATTTCTTGAGCAGAAAATGAGATTCAATAGAGAGCCTTGGGGTAGTAAGGCCATCAACGGACAGAATTTCATAATGCTTGAGATGATAAGAAAGATCGTGGCCACCAAGTACGATGGGTTTGGGCCAGAAAAGATAAGCAAATTCGCATACTCCAAGACATCAGAGATTAAGGATCAGATTGAGGATCTAAGAGTTGATCCAGACTCTAATGAGTTTGAATTCTCTCCCGATAGTTCAGAGATGTTAAAGTACTCAACAATGTTCGCTGGCATGGAAGCTAAGTGGGGCAAATAAACTCAGGATAATCAGATGGATTGGAAGTTAAAGATTGGAATAGATCGCCCAGATGTCAAAGGCGCTCAAGCTGCCCTTAAGCAGTTATTTAAAGAGCTTGACAAGATACAGAAGGTTGCTGACAAGGCTGATGCAGCTCTACAGGAGGCTGTTAACGTTAAGAAGCCAAAGCAAATATCATTTAAGGATATTGTTGGGGCTAACTTCATTGCTAACATAGGGTCTAGGGGCGCTGCGGGAGCTGTTAATGCGCTTAGTAAGGCTGTGGGTCTTTATGTTGATGCAGCTAAGAGGGCCGTCAGTGAGTCCGCAGCATTTGAGAATGCGATTGTATCAATAGCTCGTATTTCAGGGTCTACAGAAGCACAGATTGCTGCAATGTCAAATGAGTTCAGGCAATTATCGACTGAGGTTCCAGTTTCTGTTAAGGAGTTTCAGAAGTTTGCTGACACGGCATCAAGGTTTGGTATCAAGGGTACTGTTGGCATTAAGCAATTTGCTGAGACATTCGGTAGATTGCAGTCAATAATTGGCCCAGTGGGAGAAGCCACAGCAAAAAGTGTTGCTCGCATAGCAAACTTGACTGACTTCCCAATTGAAAATATTGACAGGTTCGCTAACTCAGTTATAGCTCTCGGTAAGAATTTCGCAACATCAGAAGAACAGATTGTAAGGACAGCCGAAAGAATCGCTCAGGATACAGCTCAATTTGGTGCTAGTGCAGCAGAGGTTTTGGGGCTTGCTACAGCTCTCGACGCCCTCGGTATTAAGTCAGAGAAGGGTGGTAGTGCATTCCTCAGAGTCTTTAGTGCAATTCAGGACAAGGCGATTGAAGCTGGCTCCGACTTTAAGAGACTGGCAACATTATCTGGCCTTGCCAATGATGAATTCAATGACCTTTCACTCTCTTCACCAATCAAGGCTTTTGAGCTACTTATCGCCAGTGGTGCTGATGGCTCAGAAATAATGGATCGACTTGGATTGGCTGGTGTAAGAGTTCAATCAGTTCTCGCAGCCCTATCAAAAAGAAATGATACGTTTGCCAAGTCCATGTCAGACTCTAGTAAGAATATGGAAGATAACAATATCTTAATGAAGGATTCGGCCCGTCAAGCTGAGACCAATGCTAGTAAGATACTCCGTCTCGGCAATGCCTTTGAGTCGGTATTTATTGGCATAGGATCATCAGCGACCGACCAAACTAGCGAACTACTTGATAAGATACTTAATATGACTGATGCCTTTGCAGGGTTGACTGAGACTAGCAAGCTTGCATATCCAGAGATTGCTGCACTTGGTGAGACGGCAAAGGATTTATTTTCCACAGCTTTGACAGTGGCAGATGATTTTGTCGATGCGTTCAATGATTCATCTCCAGTGATAGATATTTGGGCAAAGAGGCTTGAGGACGCAGCTCTGGCCATTGGGAAGATCTCCAAGTTCGCTTCAACTCTCGGTTGGGCTGGAACCAAAACGATTGACTTCCTTACACCAGACTTTGAAGAATGGCGCAGGCTCGTCAATCCCACACCACAAGACAGTCCAGATTCAGCTTCACCCAAAGATAATGTAATAGATGATGGTGAGCAGTTCGGCAGCATAAAGAACCTTCTTGACAATCCGCTATTTGAGGGCTTTAGGCAATTAGGGAGAGGTGTAGTTAAGTTTGCTGAGACTATTGAGGATGCTCAAGATGAGCTTGCTAAAAAGATCCAGTTGGATAAAAATCTCAGAGCTATTTCTGATAAGGTTATTCAGTCAGAGCGTGGTCAGGCAGATGATTTCGAAAACAAGACGGTCGAAATAATGTTCGAGTCTGGTCTAAAGAAACTCGGTCTTGATGATATAGCTAAGAGGCAAGCAAGAGCTGAGTCTAGTTTCACGAAAACGGTGGATAAGCTGATAGGCGTAAGTGATAGGCTTAAGGAGGCTGGTCTTGACTCTACAGAGGTTGATTTGCTGACCAAGAAGACTGCTAAAAGCTGGAGTAAATTTAATAGTGCTCTTGAAATATCTGGTCTCATTGATGACCTTAAGAGGTCGGAGAAATCACTAGAGAATGTATCCAAGGATATACCAAAGGCAGATGCTGAGTTCAAGGAGTTAAATAAAACACTACCTCAAGTTAGCGCAATAACAGATGTTGTGGGTGCAGGGGCATTTATATCCGAATCAAGAGAAGCAAGTAAGAAGGATGCTCAAGAGAAGGAGAAGCTTAGGATTGCCCGTAAAACTCTAAAGGTTCAGGAGGAACAGCTGAAGCTTGAAATAGAGAGCACTAAAATCAAAATAGCAAAATTCGAAGGAGGCATATAATGGCCATCACAGCAGTCACAAAGGTTCGAGAGTTCCAGATTGATACGATTACAAATGCGGGGTCAGAGTCCTATTATATATACTTTGATAGCTACTCTAGTCATGCACAGATGGCCATAGACTGCCTTGGTGCTGTAGACCCAACAACTGGAACAACCACACCTTCAATCAAGGGACAGAGCCTAAATTCGACATACTTCCCAGATGCCATAGTGACTGGATTGAACCCATTTCCAAGAGAAGGGCAAAATCTGTCATGGCAGTTGAATGTCAGTTATGGTGAGTTCGAGAAGGACAATGAATCAGTCAAGTCAGGCTCAAAGGTGTTTGATAAATATCCTTGGGAACGCCCAAAGCAATATAACTGGTCACATTATTTCGACCAAGCTATCATGGCATTTGATAAAGATGGGAAGCCACTGTTAAACTCCGCTGAAGACAGGTTTGAATCTGATGTTATTATCGACAGGACTATTAGAACTGTTCAGATAACATTTGCTACTCCATTGGCATCATTTGATCCAAAGGCTACGGGAGATTTTATTAACACAATAAATGACTCCGATGTCATAATTGCTGGGTCAGTGTTTCCAAAGAAGACCCTAAAGTGCCTATCCTATGACTCTAGTGTGCAAACTGTAACCATAACAAAGAATGGTAACACAAAGGACATACTGTTTAATCAGAGCACCGTTAGTCTTGCATATGATCCTCTCACATGGGATGGGATAATTCTGGATATAGGTAATAGGGAGCTTGGGGCGAATAGCCGAATGGTTGATAATGAGCAGATGCCTTATGCAACACCGCAGCGCCTGAATGGTGGTGGCACTAGACTTCTTCAAGCTGATGGTGTTACAGCGAATGGTTTTGGTGCGAATCTTAAGGTACTACCCCGTGATGAAGCTCGCTCAGTGGAAGGTGTTATGGCTTTCCTTAAATATAAAAAATACGATGAAACTAATTTAAACAGAATAGGATTCTAAAATGGCTGAAGAGGGATTTTTACTAAGCAAGAGTGCGGTAGAGAGGTTGGGTACAGTATTCACCAAAGTTGGTGGCCCTAGTAGAATCACCTCAATGCCCAGACTCCCAAACGACAACTCAACCACAACCAAGCAAGTAAGATTGATAGCTGTAGAGACTCCGGCTCCAAGTGAATCGGCCCAGATGATTGGATACACTGCTGAAGTTGTCAAGGTTGACTACTCAACAATGCAAATGGTTAGCACTGGGATTACGTTTGATCCAGATGGTAGCGTGGGAGACCATAACATTGTCAAGAGTTACGTTTATGAGGTCAATAAGAATGATACGTTGGCAGGTAAAATATTCACTGTAACCTATAAATATGTTAATGACAGTGCTGTCAATGGTGTCTGGGTATTTTCCGGTGCTAGTGGTGGTGGAAGACCCTACTTGGTTATTACAAGTGTGACTGATGTAAATAATTATGTAGCAAATGTTATAACTCCAACAGATATCACGGTTATAGAGAGTAATGTATCTGTTAAGGCTCTACAGCCAGAAGCGGGGTTGTTGCCAATTGGCACAAAGATATTCTCTGACTTAATTGACGGAGTTTACTATATAGAACCTTCTGTATTTTATGGGAATTAATTGAATGGCTGATACAAAGTGGTTAGATCCCGTAGGTTGGACAATGGCCGACTGGGAGGACAATTCGATAACAGTACTTGTTGATCATTTGTGGAATACCCTAAAGGGTGCATCGGATGAAAGGCAGGCATTTGCAGAAATCACACACTCGGCAGGGTTTGACGTAGATAATGAATTTCCAAATTTAAGCGACTTCAAGAATTTACTTAGTTCACTGCCAGATGGTGATTGGAATCCTGCACAGATAATAGAGCGAGCTGTGCTTAATCCAGCATTGACGGTCATCAAAACAACGACAATCAAGGCAGACGGTACGGCTTCGGCATCAGCTTTTATGGAGTTCTTAACATTAGCTCAAATATTGACGGATGTTCTTGGATATGCTAGTGGAACCTTGCTTCACATGACCGATACTTTGGATGGCAGTCAGAGAGCATTGCTTCAGAAGATATGGCTTACACAATGGTTCCAAGTGATGGATTATCCGAAGTACTACGCTCAGAGATTGTCACCTAGTGGCACAGATTTCTTTGACGAGTTTGAGGTTCAATTTATACATGTCAGGACGAGTTATTCCTATGACACAGGCACATCAACTCCAGGGTTAGACAATGCGACATGCTATATTATATCTCCTACAAATACAAGCTCTGCTGTAAATGTATATATAGCAAATGACCTAAATGAGACAGCTGCATTCTCGACGAACCAAGAGGTTTTCGATTATACGGTAGCACAAAATGCAGCAGAGAGAGCTACACGCCCTTGGTTGACTACTAGCGGTTGGTTGTCCCCAACCATTACACAGGGCGCTACTTTTCAAGCACGTTATAATCCTAGTGTTGGTGGTGGAGAGTACGACATCTCCTCAATTATTGTAGAGGAGCGTATTAGATTTAAGCCTAATGCTAGTTTAAGAGCGTTGAGTCCCGAAGAATACCAAGCTAAGATACATCTGTACTTTTACCTAACGACAAGCTCCAGTCTATTTAATGCGTTTGGGGAATCCTACACAGAGGGCGGTAGTAATTTCATAGAATTGACCGCAGATGTTGACGGATGGTATTATGTCAGCTTCAATACTCCAGACTGGTCTCTTTTTACTGTCCCTGCAAGCCCAACTACCTATACGACTGTAATAGCAACTGAGTCCAATACTATAAATACATTGGCCCCAGATAATCTAAGTAACTTGATAGTAGAGCCCAATAATTCAAATGGGGCATATTTTGAGTATTACACACCATCAACTTAAATAAAAAATAAAGAGGATATAATGGCTAACTTACTAAAGACATTTAATACATCAATAGATATTGTCAATGGCCCAGCACATCAGATATTTCCAGAACCAGTCATTCTTGGCAGAACCAGTGTCGTTGAAGACTACAAGGTTATATCATTGGTTGCAAATGAGTCGTTTGCTTCAGTCATAACAGTGAATAACAATGGGCAATTAGTTGATCTAACTGGAATAACAACAGCCATTATGAAGTCATCAATATTTGATGATATTCAGGTTTCTAGTGTTACCCTTGCAGCAACATATGATGCAGGTTTATCTGACTTAGCCAATGGCGTTATCGCCTTCATATGCCCAGTAAATACATTACCCAGCTCATTTGCGACTCAGTTCGACCGAAAGCCTCTAGGTACAATTGAGATTGACTTCGAGATTACCCTTGGTGGTCACACAGTATACCTCTACGATAGAGTCAATGTTGTTGATAATACGTTTGGCGGTACAGGTGGCACTCTCCCAGTTGCTGGTAATAACTTCATTACAAAGGGTGAGACATTCACTACATCAGTGGATGAGGTTCAGCTAGGTGTGCAGGCATCATTAAGCCAAACAGCTAATGTATTCGAGGTCAAGAACTCTGCTGGTACAACCGTTGCTGGCTTTAACCGTGACGGTCTTGCATTTGGTCTTGATAAGACTGTTGTATCTGGACAGGCAGTAGTTACAGCTAATGATGCTGACTCATTATTAATTTCAGACTCATCTGATTCAGGAGAGCTTAAGAGGATTCTGGTTTCAGATATAACTGCTGACTCAGCTGCCGTTATACTAAACACTGCTAAGGTGACAAATTCCACTCATACTGGTGATGTCACAGGTGATTCTGTACTGACCTTGGCTACTGTTAATG